>Ga0181523_10002346_pt1 | contig 18669 bp, 18 predicted proteins | sample PEATcosm2014_Bin_43_FD_119752 | JGI IMG/M metagenome (GOLD analysis project Ga0181523, IMG submission 119752) | Peatland microbial communities from MTU Mesocosm Facility, Houghton, MI, USA - PEATcosm2014_Bin05_30_metaG | ecosystem: Environmental > Terrestrial > Soil > Wetlands > Peat | place...
CACGATGCGTATTTTATTAACGATCCCACGGACCACGCGTTCGATTCCTGCATGGCGGCTCATAGCCAGGTGGAATTGCTGCTGCTAGCCGATCGCGATGCAAAGCATGGGTTGAGTTCCTACACGGACGAATATTACGACCGGTTTTATAACTTGGCGGGGGCTTCGCTGATCAAGCAGCTTTCGGATGCGGCGACGGATGTGGGGTCATACTGGTTGACGGCTTGGATTAATGCGGGGAAACCGGCGTTGCCGCGTTGAGGGGGCGCGAAGGAAGAAGCGGCCTAACGACCGGTCAGTGCAAACCCAAGAGCGAGGCGCCGGGCGAAACTCGAAAAACGAAAATCGAGCCGAACCGTTGTGATGGTGCCGCGATCCCTCCACTACGGCCCGCACAGGCCGCGGGCCTCCGGTCGGGATGACAATGAGAGATAGTTCTGAGAACTTGCGGCACCGTCACGAAACGCATTGACCCTGCTAAAATTCTAAAGTGGAACCTACTTCCTTATCACCGCGCATTGCTGCCCTGCCTAAGGCGGAATTGCATTTACATTTGGAGGGATCGATCCGGCCTGGCGTGGCTTGTGCGCTGGCCGCGCGGCATGGAGTTGCGCTGACCGAAGACGAGGTGCGGCGGCGGTACGACTACGCAAATTTTACGGAATTCATCGAAGCGTTCAAGTGGGTGACTTCGTTTCTGCGCGGGCCGGAGGATTTTGCGATGCTTGCGGCGGATGTTGGCGAGCAATTGCTGCAACAGAATGTGGTGTATGCGGAGGTAACGCTTTCGGTTGGGATCATGCTGCTGCGGAGGCAGGATCCACAGGCCAATTTTGAGGCGCTGCTAGCCGCCACCGAGCCGTTTGAGAAGCGCGGGTTGCGGCTCAACTGGGTTTTTGATGCGGTGCGGCAATTCGGGCCGGAGTTGGCGCTGGACGTTGTGGAAGCGGCGCGGCGTTGCGCTTCGCCGCGCATTGTGGCGTTTGGAATTGGCGGGGACGAGTTGCAGGTACACACGCGTGAATTTACGCACGTTTATGCGCGCGCGAAGAGTTGCGGGTTGCATCTGCTGATGCATGCGGGGGAAGTTGGCGGGCCGGAAAAGATTCGCGAGGCGGTGGAGATTCTGGGCGTGGAGCGGATCGGGCATGGGATTGCGGCGATTCATGATCCCGCGCTGATGGAATTGCTGGCGAAACGGCGAATTCCGCTGGAAGTTTGCCCTACGAGCAATTTGCGGACGGGAGCGCTGGGAGTGCAGTTGCGGAATCCTGAGGCCGTGCTTGAACAACACCCCTTGCCGCAGTTGGTTCGTCGCGGCGTTTCTGTGGTGATTTCTACGGATGATCCGGCGATGTTTCATGCAACGCTTCTTGGCGAGTATGAGGTTGCGGCGAAAACGGGGTTGACTGAGGCCGAGCTTGTCGCCCTGCATCGCGCTGGATTCGAGCACGCATTCCTTCCTCAAGATGAGCGCTGCAGCTATCTTGCCAAGTTGCCGTAGCCATACGATTGACATGCTAGTGCCGGGCGCAATATAAGGAATTGCGTTCGCCGTTATCCTGAACCGCACTTCCTATGGCGCTATCGAGCCTCTCTACTTTTCGAAAGGAGAAAATCTATTGTTTGATCGCAGACAGTTATTTTCGATGGCTGGGCGTGGGGCTGTGCTCGCTGGAGTTCCTTCACTGAATGGGATGGCGACGGCTTCTTCCTTTTCGAGCGAAGCACTGGCTCATGTTGGGATTTTGAATGTTAAAGCGTTTGGCGTGGTTGGAGATGGGCAGACGATCGACAGCCCGGCGATCAACAGAGCGATTGATGCGGCGGCGGGTGCGGGAGGGGGAACGGTTTATTTTCCGGCGGGGACTTATGCTTGCTACTCAATTCATTTGAAGAGTCATGTGTGCCTTTATCTGGATCAGGGCGCTACGATTCTGGCTGCTTCTACGCCGGTGGAGGGAACGACGAGTGGTGGATACGACGCAGCGGAATTGCAGGGGGCTTGGGAACCCTATCAGGATTACGGCCACAACCACTGGCACAACAGTTTGCTATGGGGCGAAGACATTCATGATGTGGCGATCCTGGGGCCGGGGCGGATCTGGGGGAAGGGGCTGAGCCGAGGATTTTCCGGGGATAAAGATTTGCCGGACACGACGAAGCCGGGCGTGGCGAATAAAGCCATCGCGCTGAAGAATTGCCACAACGTCATCCTTAGGGATTTCTCGATGCTGATGGGGGGATGGTTCGGGATTCTGGCTACCGGCGTAGATAATTTGACCATCGATAATTTGAAGATTGACACCAACCGCGACGGGATGGACCTGGATTGCTGCCGCAACGTGCGGGTATCCAATTGCTCGGTGAATTCGCCGTATGACGATGGCATCTGCCCGAAGAGTTCGTTTGCGCTGGGATATGCGCGCGCTACGGAAAACGTTACGATCGCGAACTGCTACCTGAGCGGGAGCTATGAAATTGGCACGATGCTGGACGGAACCTGGAAACGCATGCCCGCCAGTTTTAGAGGGCGCGGGACCGGGCGAATCAAGTGCGGGACGGAATCGAATGGGGGCTTCCGCACCATTACCATTGCGAATTGCGTGTTTGAGAATTCGCGCGGGATTGCTATAGAGACCGTGGACGGGGCGCTGTGCGAGGACATCACGATTACGGGAATCGCCATGCGAGGCACGCTGGATTCGCCGGTGTTTCTGCGACTGGGCGAGCGGATGCGCGGACCAGCAGGCGTTAGCGTGGGCACGCTGAGGCGCGTGCTGATCAACAACGTCACCAGCTACGGGGCCGCGCAACTTCCCGTGATTTTCAGCGGCGTACCGGGGCATTCCATCGAGGACTTGAAGATCAGCGACGTGTATCTGCAACAGGCCGGCGGAGGAGACGCGGCGATGGCGGAATTGCAACCGCCGGAGCGCGAGAAGGAGTACCCGGAGCCCACGATGTTCGGGGCGCTGCCTGCGACGGGATTTTTTGTGCGGCATGTCAGAAACCTGGAGATGAGCAACGTGGAGATTGCCACGCGGGATGCCGATCACCGGCCGGCATTTGCACTAATTGATGTGGATGGAGCGGATTTCTTTCGCGTGCGCGTGCCGCGGCAGAGTACCGGGGCTGCGTTTTCCTTGAAGCAGGTGGCGAATTTCCGCACGTTTGGGAGCCAGTTTCTTTCGGATTGGAATGCCGCGAAGGTGGATGAAAAAGTTTTCTGAGGCGAGTTGGAGGATAAGGGCCAGAACGACACGCAGGATGCGGGGAATTCCAGTACAATCACGTTCAGAAAGCCAATCGAGATTCCGGTGAACTCCGAGACCCTACCTTGTCTACCAGTCGCAGGAAATTCCAAACGGGCTGAAATTGAGCATTGGGAGGATTCCGTGGCGCGTTTTCGCGTTCCAGTCAAACGATTGTGGATGGTGCCGGCGCTGGTGCTGCTCTTTTCGGTTGCGCTGGCGGCGAAGAGGCCTGCGCCGGGGACGTTGTATGTTGTGGTGAAGCCAGTGGCGAACATGTACCGAGATGCGAGCACGAACACGGATGTTGTGTCGCAGGCGATTTATGGGAACAACGTGACGTTGGTGGAATTCAAGAAGCACTGGGTGAAGATCAAGACTGCGGATAGTTACGCCGGATGGATGCAGATTGGGGATTTGCGAAAGCTCGCGGGGCAAGCTTACGCGGCGCAGGGGGCTGCCGTACGCGTTGCGGAACTTAGCGCCAATGTTTACCGCGAGCCCGATGTGACCGCGCATGCGCCAGTGGTGACGATTCCTTGGGAGAGCCGGCTGGAGGTCATCTCTGAGAAAGTGGCGGACGGGGACCGGTGGTTGAAGGTGCGGCTGGCGGATGGATCGGAAGGTTACGTGCAGAGGGGTGATGTCAGTTCGGATTTTGCGCCGCTGAGCATCGAACAGATGATTGGCGTGGCGCGGCGATTTCTGGGTGTGACGTACACGTGGGGAGGCACATCGTCGTCCGGTTTCGACTGTTCCGGGTTCACGCAGATGCTGGAGCGCCAGCGTGGGGTGGTGATGCCGCGCGACGCGGATCTGCAGGCGGAGTGGAGCGGAGTTAGCGAGGTACAACGGACAGATTTGCTGGCGGGCGACCTGCTATTTTTCGGAAAAGATGCCAAGCACATTACGCACACGGGGATGTACATCGGGAACGGGGAGTTCATTCACGATTCGACGCACGAACATCCGATGGTGCAGATCAGCAAGCTGGACGACAAGCCTTGGACAGAAATTCTGGTAGCGGCGAGGAGGATAAAACCATGAACCGGCGGGAATGGTTGCAAGCGGCTGGAGTAGCGGGAATTGTGAGCGCAGGAGGCGTGGAGAAATTACTGGCGGGCGGCGAGACGACCGTGGCGGGCAAGGAAAAGGCCGTGGTTAATGTGGAATTGAAGCGACTGAATTTACGCCACACGTGGACGACGACGATGTCTTCCAGCACATATCGGGATACGGTGAACCTGCGGTACACGCGAGATGGAATCACCGGACACGGCGAGGGCGCACCGATCGTGCGTTACAAGGAATATCCGGAAGAGGCAAAGAAAACTATTGACGCGATTGTGGACAAGATTGCGGCTGGCGATCCGTGGCAGTTTGACCCCTTTCTTGCGGAGATACGAAACCTGCTGGGGGATCACCAGCGCGCGGCAATGGCTGCCGTGGATATCGCGGTGATGGATTGGATTGGAAAGAAGCTGAACGTGCCTTTGTACAAATACTTCGGGCTGGATCCGGCCGCGGCGCCCGTGACTACATTTTCGATTGGGATTGACACTCCGGAGATCACCAAACAGAAGACGGCGGAAGCGGCCGCGTATCCGGTACTGAAAATAAAGGTGGGGCTGACAACCGATGAAGAGACCATCGCCGCGGTGAGGGGCGTTACCAACAAGCCGCTACGCGTGGACGCGAACGAGGGTTGGACGGACAAGGAAGAGGCGATCCGCAAGATCAACTGGCTGGAAACACAAGGTGTGGAGTTTATCGAGCAGCCCATGCCCGCGTATATGTTTGAGGATGTGAAGTACGTGCGGAGCAAGGTGCATCTGCCGATCATTGCGGACGAGGCTTGCACGAGCGCGGCGCTGATTCCACAGTTGAAGGAAGCTTACGACGGCATCAACGTGAAGCTGGACAAGGCGGGAGGGATTAACGAGGCGTATCGGTGGATCAAGATTGCCCGGGCGCTGGACATGAAGGTGATGCTGGGGTGCATGATTTCGAGTTCGTGTTCGGTGACGGCGGCGGCGCATCTTTCGCCGCTTGTGGATTATGCGGACCTGGATGGGAATTTGCTGATTGCGAATGATCCTTATGCGGGGGTTACCGTGGAGAAGGGGAAATTGGTATTGCCGAAGGGGGCGGGGCTGGGGTTGCGGGTGGTGGGGTAGAGTAGGCCTGGTTTGGTTGAAACCCTTGCGGATAAATTGAGCTTGCAGGAGTGCCGCACCTACGGCGCTGGATCTTTTTTTACTTGCCGACCCAGGGCTCACGCCCTGGGCTAAACTCTGCCGCGCCTCCGGCGCTGGATCCGCTGGAGATTAGAATGTTGCGCCCTTCGTTGAAATTTTCGCCGGAACGCCAAACAGAGCCGAAGCGAATTCGGTTCACGCGGGACAAAATACTTGGGGAAGAGGCAATTACTCAGGGGTTGCCGGTGTCGTGGGGGGAGATTACGCGGCCGAGGTCGGAGGCGCGGCTCAGGCGGTCGAAAATTTGGTAGGTTGCGTTGGAAATGCTCACGATGGCATCTCCGCCATCTTTTTCGTGGCGCAAGTAGGTGGTCATCACGCTGATTACGTAGGGACGCTTGCCGGTGAAGACGATGCCGGAATCGGTGCGGACGCCTTCGAGTTCACCGGGCTTGTTGGCTACGCGCAGGTCTTCGGGCAAATCGCGCGGGATGTAGCTTTCCTTGTGGACGGTGAGGAGCTTGAAATAATCGTCCGTGAACTGCTTGTTGAGGACTTTGCCGCGGTACAGAGCTTCGAGGAGAAGCACCATTTCGCGCGGGGTTGAAACATTTTCGCGGCCCTCGCTGGCGGCCTTTAGATCCATCATTTTGCGGCGGAGGCGGGTGTGGTTCAGTCCCAGCGAATCCAATAGCGCGTTTACATTTTCCATCCCTACGCGGTCGATGATGATGTTGGTGGCGGAATTATCGCTGACGGAAACCATTAGAGCGGCTACATCGCGGAGGGTGAGGCGCGTGGTGCCGGGGGTGAGGGCTTCGGTGATGCCGCTGCCGCCGACGATGTCGCTCTGCTGAAGAGTGTAGAGGTTGTTGAGATTCAGCTTGCCTTGCTGGGCTTGAAGGTAGAGCTCAGCCAGAATGGCAATTTTGATGGAGCTGGCCGTGGGCATCACTTCGTCGGCGTGGAGCAGATATTTCTGGCCGGTGGAGAGATCGAGGATGGCGACGCCCATGGCGCCGTCCAGGTGGGTGTCCACGTCGGTGATGGTGACTTGCAGCTTCTGCCAGAGGACTTGCTCTTTATCTTGGGCGAGTTGTTGAGCGCGGGATGACGACGGGAAACAGGCGGCAAGCATTACAGCGGCAATGCAGACGAATCGTTTGAACACGATGGTCTCCGTATCGGGTCGATTATAACCACATTCCGAGGTCGCACTGTAAGAGGGCGACGCTCGTTTCTTCTTCTCGCCGAACGATATTTGACGCCGCGTTGACAGTTGACGAGCCGTAACCGGTAAATAGGGGCCGCACTCCTTCTTCCGGTAGTAAGTCAGTTTCCGATCAACAGAAAAATCGGGACATGAACGGCACCAACCACTTTCTCTAGCATTGTGATGTAAACTCATCGCTGGGTCGTGCATTTGAAACAAGTGAGAACTCAGGACAAAATGAAGACAATTGAGGCATTCTTCCTCCGCGCTAAGCACTGGCAGCTTTTCCTGCTGTTTGTTGGCGCGGTCGGGTTAGGAGAGATGGTAGCGACGGCAATAATGACCGCAAGTATTTCATCGACTGGGAGTGTAGGAAGCGCCGGCTTTGTGTGGGGCGCCATCATGGCTCTGGGTATGCTCTGTTTTGTAGGTTGGTTCTGGGCGTTGGGGACGTTTCTAAATTCAATCAGTCAACCATCGCTGAGGCTAAAGCCGAGCTTTTTTCGGTTTGCCCTTATTTATCCTGTTCTTTATATCTTCTTGGCCGCGCCATTTTTTCTTAACCCCGACACTTCAATGTTCGCAATCATACTACCGCTCCACTTCTTTGCAATGTTCTGCCTGTTCTATGACCTGTATTTCGTGTCGAAGCATCTGGTGATAGCTGAGACGGGCAAGGGGGCAACGTTCTACGACTTTGCGGGGCCATTTTTTCTCATCTGGTTTTTCCCCGTCGGTATTTGGTTTGTCCAGCCACGAATCAATCGCTTTTATGCAGAGAGAAACAGGGCAGAAGTATTAGCAGAGAACGCGGCTAAGCCCTAACTTACGCGGTTACCGGAAACTGACCCACACCCGTACTCTCGGGCAGGGTGAACGAGGTTGCGGGAATTGCTATACTGATGAGCATGAAAGCTCATGTTTGGGTAATGCCGAAACGAACTGTTCTGGATCCGCAAGGACAAACGATTCAACACGCTCTTGCCGGCCTGGGCTACGCGCAGGTTTCCGACGTGCGCCAGGGCAAATTTTTCGTGCTCAATCTGGATGGGTGGAATCGCGATGAGGCGCAGAAGCAGTTGGAGCGAATTTCCAAGGAAGTGCTGGCGAATCCGGTGATTGAGGAATACCGTTTCGAGATCGTGGATTAAAACGAGTCTTTACGAGAGACGCCGGATGCGATCCACCAATTTTCAGGATAAATTCATGAACAGCGCATTCACATGCCACGCCCGGCTGCTCTTCTGTTCCCTCTTGTTGCTGATGACTTCGCTCGGGTCCGGCTGCCAGAAGGGGTACCATGTTGACGACCCGCAACTGAAACCCATTCAGGAAATGATCGAAACGCAATTGCCGCTCGGTTCCACAGCGGACCGCGTCACTGCTTTTCTTTCCGTGCGCGGCTATGAGCTGCAAGCCCCAGAAAAGCCTGGCACACTGGTGGCCATTATCCGGCACATTGATTTGGAGACGGTGCGCCCTGTGACGGCGCGCGTCACCTTTTATTTCGACGCGAATGGCAAGCTGAACGCGGTGGAAATGACGCGCACGATGAATCAGCCCGTCACACAGTAACTTTCCCGAAGGCTTCCCTGCCCTTTTCGCACAACGGCAATAGTTCGCGTGTTACCCTGACGATACCTCATTTAGGAGAAGTCCATCATGTGCGGCATTGTTGGCTATATCGGGCCGAAAAAAGTGGTCCCGGTGATCATCGAGGGATTGCGGAAGCTGGAGTACCGCGGGTACGACTCCGCGGGAATCGCCGTGGTGAACAGCGCGGGTAAGATGGACATTCGGCGCGCGCCGGGCAAGCTGCGGAATCTGGAAGAAGCGATTCAAAAGGCGCCGCTGGAGGGCACTTACGGCATCGGGCACACGCGCTGGGCCACGCATGGACGTCCCACGGAAGAGAATGCGCACCCGCACCGCGACTGTACCGGGCAATACGTGGTGGTGCACAACGGGATCATCGAAAACTACCTGGAGCTGAAGGAAAAACTGCAGAAGGAAGGGCACAAATTCGTCACGGAGACGGACACGGAGATCGTGGCGCATCTTGTGGAGAAATACGCCAAGGAGTTTTCGTTTGAAGAAGCGGTGCGACGAACGCTGAAGGATCTGCGGGGCATCTACTCGCTCGTTTTTCTTTCCGCGAAGGATCCACAGAAGCTGATTGCGGCGCGGATCGGGCCGCCTTCGGTGATCGGACTTGGCGATGGGGAATACTTTGTGGCCAGCGATATTCCGGCGCTGCTGGAACACACGCGAGAAGTTTTTTTCCTGGCGGATGGTGACATAGCGATATTGACGCGGGAGGGCGTGCGCGTCACCGACATAGACGGCAAGCCCCTCGATCGCCCCTCGCATCACGTCTCCTGGGATCCCATCATGGCGGAAAAGGGCGGCTACAAGCATTTCATGCAGAAGGAGATTTTCGAGCAGCCCCGAGCCGTGCGGGATACCATTCTGAACCGCATTTCGCAGGACACGGGCAAAGTGTTTCTGGACGAGATGCAGATTACGGATGCGGAATTCCGCGCGTTTGAGAAAGTGCGCATCGTGGCATGCGGCACGAGCTGGCATGCGGCGCTGGCCGGGAAATTCATGATCGAGAAGCTGGCGCGACTTCCCGTGGAAGTGGATTACGGCAGCGAGTTCCGCTATCGCGACCCGATATTGGACGGCAAGACGCTTACCGTGTGCATCAGCCAGTCCGGGGAAACCGCGGACACGCTGGCGGCGCAACGCGAGGCGAAGCTGAAGGGCTCGCCAACCCTGGCGATTTGCAATGTTATGGGCTCGATGATTACGCGCGAAGCCGCGGGAACGATTCTGACGCACGCGGGGCCTGAGATTGGCGTAGCTTCCACGAAAGCGTTTACGTCGCAACTTGCTTCGCTGGTGCTGCTCGCTTCTTACCTTGGACAGATTCGCGGGAAGCTTTCCGCGGAGGCGGCGAAGCATTTGATGCTGGAGTTCACGCGCATCCCGCACAAGATTGAAACGATTCTGCAGGCGGAAGAAAGCGGCTTCTACGAAAATCTGGCGCGGCAGTTTTTCCGCAACACGGACTTCCTGTATCTCGGGCGGGGCATACATTACCCCATCGCGCTGGAAGGCGCGCTGAAGCTCAAGGAAATTTCCTACATACACGCGGAGGGCTATCCTTCGGGCGAGATGAAGCACGGTCCGAATGCACTGATTGACGAAAACCTGCCCGTGGTGGTGCTGGCCACGCGCGACGATAGCGATCCCGGATCGCTTACTTTGTACGAAAAAAGCATATCGAACATCAAGGAGGTGAAGGCACGCGACGGGATTGTGATCTCGGTGGTGACGCAGGGGGATCATCTGGCCCGCGAAGCTTCGGATCACATTATTGAATTGCCAGCCGCGCCGGAATTGCTGGCGACGATGTTGGAGATTGTGCCTCTGCAACTGCTGGCGTATCACATTGCGGTGCGGCGCGGGTGCGACGTGGATCAGCCACGGAACCTGGCGAAGTCGGTTACGGTGGAGTGAAGGCCTTGCTGGGATGGAGATCCGTTGTCAGTTTTGAGTTTTCAGTAAGACAAAGAGAGTTAATCGCACAAAACGGAAGAACAAAGAGAGATAAAAATAACGCAGAGGCGCAGAGAGCGCAGAGGAAGAGCAGAGCGACCCAAGACCCAGGTAGAAAATCGAACCTGGGGCACGCCGCGGAGGAAGAGAAACCCAAGAGTGCAGGCAGGAGTGACTGTGCTACAGCACTGGCTTGGTGCGACTTGCTTTCGTAGAATGGGCGCATGAGACTTCGCCTGATTTTTTCGCTTATTCTTTTTTTCACACTCTTCCCTTTCCTTTCAATTAACGCGCAGGGACCGGCACACCGTCAGATTGCCATCACTCTTGATGATCTGCCCGCGGCCAGCGCGCATTCGATGACCGGAGCGGAAATCAACGAAATGACGGCAAAGCTTTTGGCCGCTTTACAAAAAGAGAAGGCGCCGGCGGTCGGATTTGTGAATGAACGCAAACTCTACAAGTACGGGGAAGTGGACGAACGGATCGAGGCGCTGAATCAGTGGCTCGACGCCGGATTTGAACTGGGCAACCATACGTTTGGACATACTTCGCTGAACAACGTCACATTGCAGGCCTGGGAGGAGGATGTGATTCGCGGAGAGACGGTGACGCGGATACTCCTGGCAGAACACCACATGAAGATGCGCTACCTCCGCCACCCTTATTTGGACACGGGGCGCGATCTGCAAACGCGGCGGGACGCGGAGGCCTTTCTCGCTTCACGCGGCTACCGCATCGCACCGGTGACTATGGATGCGTGGGATTGGCAGTTCGCGGGCGTGTACGAGGATGCGCGGAAGCGCGGTGACGCCGCGTTGCAACAGCAAATTGTTGCTTCGTATCTCACATACACTGGCCAAGTTTTTGATTATTACGAGAAGCTTTCCCGCGACCTTTTCGGCTATGAACCCCGGCAGGTCCTGCTGCTTCATGGAAGTTGGCTGGAAGCGGATCATATTGCGGATTTGCTGGAGGCGCTGCGCAAGCGCGGCTACGAATTCGTGACTTTGCACGACGCGCTGGCCGATGCCGCGTACAGTTCGCCGGATGAGTACGTCGGCGAAGAAGGCGCAGGCTGGCTGGAACATTGGGCCATCACGCGCGGACGGCCACCGCTAAATGCTCCGGTCTTTCCGCAGTGGGTCATTGATCGCGACAAAGCGTTGCCCCATGGGCCGCCTGAAGAGCCCATCTTCTGAGAACCGGGATCAGATTCTCACCGGCGTGAAAGACCAGACGAGAGAGCTCCGGATGTGCGTGTGTCAGTTTGTCTGAATCGAACCGCTACTGCTCCGCGGGAGTCAGGACTATGTTGCGAAAAGCGACGTGGTTCTTTTCGCCGCCCTGGAGGTAGATGGGGCCCGGCAACTCTTCGTGGCTATCGAGAGCGCCACCGGTGATGCCGGGGATCTCCTGATTATCAATGACGGTCTGGCCGTTCTGGACGACGGTGATCATGCGGCCGATCAAGGTGATGTCGAAGGTCTGCCATGCGCCGCTCTTGCGCGGGAGCTCCGGCGTTGGAGCAATGAAGCCATAGATGCCACCGGTGTGATGGCTGGGGGGCTCAGAGACGGAGTCGGTTTCGATCTGAACTTCGTAACGGCCGCGGAGATAGACACCGCTATTGGAGATCGGATCGCAGTTGAACTCCACGTGAAGCTTGAAATCCTGGTATTTTCCGTCGTTGACGAGGTCTGGGCCATTGCCGGGAGTGATGAGTTTTCCGTTCTTAACGGTCCAAACGGTTTTGGAATCGGATTTGAGCGGGGTCCAGCCCGTCAGATCCTTGCCATTGAAGAGGGAAATGGGCTTGCCCCAGGTCACCGTGCCGGTGCGCTTCAAAGAGGGAGCGTGGACGGCGGTCCAGGTCCAAGCGGCGCCATCCGGCCCCGCGAGGGTGCCCACCAACGTGGCGCCGTTCAGCGTACCGTCGAAGACCAAGTCAGTTTTGCTGCCTTCTTCCTCTTTTGGCGAAACGAATTTCAGGTGTGCATTGGCGAACTCAACTGTCGGAAGCGGACGAGCGTTGCCCCAGCGCCCGACCATTTGGGCTTTCAACTGGCCATTTTCCTGAGTCAATTCGAGCCAGGAAGGATATTCGCGATCTGGAGCTTTCAGCGTCATATCCCAGCGGCCCATGAGGTGCGAAACCGTTTCGGCTAGATTCGCCAATTCAGTCTTGCTCATTGGCTTCGGCGAACATCCGGCTACGCCCAACGCCAACACGGCTACAACAAACAAGAATGCAGTTTTCTGCAATTTCATTGGATTAAGATCCCTTCTATATTCGGCAAGACAGGAGCGCGCCGCCGCGTTGCCAAGTTTCGTGCGAACTGACATTGAGCCTTATTCTACTCTTGCTGGACTCGTCCGGGACGTGCTGGTTTGGAAAAATCGGGGCATCCCGAACAAGGCATGCTGGTCCTGACGCTCCGCAAGGCACGCCGAGTGCCGCCTTTGCGCGGACATAAGTTATGAATTTTGTTGGGACAACGCGGGGAGACAGTGTCCACCACGTAGGGGAGAGGCGGAACTTCGGAGTTTACGCTGGCGCTTTTTTTTCCTTCCGATGAAACGAACTCGCGTGTAGTATCACTACTCCCCAGACCATGTATATGAGCATGACAAATGCCCCCAATTCCGAAGGCCGCTACTCGAAGCGCGAGATGTCGAGGCAACGAGCGAGCGTGGTCATCAAGAACTCGGACTCCACGCAGAGAAGAGTTCCCTGCTTGATACTCGATTCATCGAAGGAGGGATTCCGGCTGGGGGGAATTCATAATCTTCGGCGCGGGCAGGTGGTGGAGCTTGTGACTGGTGAAAGCTCGCACAGTTCGGCGCGATGCAGGGTAGTGTGGATTGGGAAACCGGGAACCAAGCAGGAAGGGGAAGCCGGGTTGGAAACGGCGTAGGGTCTGGCGGTGAGGTTCAACTTTTCGCCGGTGAATTGGCTTCCTTTTCTGGCCACATCCACGCCAAAAACAGCGCAACTACAATTCCGATAGACACCTCAGCGAAGCGATGAAACGCGATCTGCCAACCGGGAGCCGGCCGCGGCACTAGCAGTACAATCGCCAGGGTAACGCCGCCGAAACGATATGCGGGCCGCTCCGCGCCGAACGCAGCGCAAAGCAATCCCAAGAGAAATACGCAGATACCGAAGACAAGCACGTGCGGCGCGAAGAAAGTCGCTACAATCGCGCCTACTGCTGCGCCAAGCGCTGTCCCAACGAAACGCTGCCAGGAAACAGAGAGGGCGGCGCCCAGCGACGATTGTGTGATCACGAGGGTGGTAATTGCCGCCCAGTAGGCTTCCGGAAGGCGGAACAATCGTGCGGCTAAGACTGAGGCTACGGCCGCCAGAGCGGTCCGCACGGAATGCGCAACATCCGGCCAGCCCGCCCACGCGACTTTTTTGGTCGTCATAACTTTTCACCCCGCTGATGGCATTCAGAAAGAGAATAAGGCAGCGTCAACTTTTCCGAATGCCAGTAGAAGATTGACTGGTTGGCGGATGATACGCTGCGATGGTTTATCGCACAACGGACTTTTCGGCTGGGGATTGGCACGTGCATCTAGGGCTCGAACTGCGCTACAAGGGCCGAATTATGGAGTTGGAACTGCGACCGTAAAAGCGGCGGCGAGCCGCCGCACTCCGAAGCGGGAACCCAAGAACCTTGGTACAAAATCGGTGCCGGGGGCACCCGGGTGTTGCGCTACTGAGTGAAGACGGACGGGAGTGAAGGGACAAATTGTAGTTTGCGAGAAATCAGGGCTAGAATAGCGACATGATGCGGCTCCGACTGGTTCTTCCGCTCGCATTCGTATTCTTTTTCGCGGTCCCTAATTCCATTCACGCGCAAACGGCCAATCTGAAGGAAATTCAGGTTGATGGGTTGCAGAAGCTCACCCAAGCGCAGGTTGCGGCGCTTTGCGGACTGGCGCCGGGCGCGCAAGTGGGCCGCAAGGAATTACAGGACGCTGCCGATGTGCTGGTGCGTTCGGGGTTGTTCGCGAAAGTGACCTACAACTTCAGCACGCACAATAATGATCTGACGCTGACGTTTCACCTGCAGGAGAATCCGCGTATCCCGGTGTCGTACGACAATTTCCCGTGGTACGGGGATTCGGAGTTGAACGACGCGATCCGCAAGGACCTGCCGTTCTATGACGGGACGCTTCCCGAGGCGGGTGCGGTGGTAGACCAGGCCGCGAACTCGCTGAAAGCGTTTCTTGCGGCGCACGGAGGGAATGTGCAGGTGGAGCAAGTGGTGCTCGTGAACCCACTGGCCGATGGGAATATGCATCAATTCCGCGAGGAGGGGATTGCGCCGCGAATTGCCAGCGTGGAGTTCAGCGATGCGCACTTGAAGGAATCGTTGGCTGTGCAGCAGCATCTTCCGGAGATTCTGGGAAAGCCGTATTCCCGACTGGCAATTGATATTTTTCTGGCGGAAGCGATTCGCCCCGTTTACCAGGAGGATGGTTACCTTCGCGCGAAGATAGGACCGGCGGAGGTGCGCCTTTCTGGAAATCCCAACCAGAAACTGCCCGAGGAGATTCCAGTGTTTGTGCCTTGCGAACCGGGGGCCGTGTATCACTGGAAAGGCGCGGAGTGGAGCGGCAACCAGGCGCTTTCCACGATCACGCTTGCGACGACGCTGGGGCTGAAGCCCGGCGACGTGGCCGACGGCATGGGGATTGAAGCGGGATGGGACCGCGTCCGCGAAGAGTATGGCGAGCGCGGCTACCTGGAAGCGAAGCTGACACCGGCGGCCACTTACGACGATCAAACGCATACGGTTTCTTACGCGGTGGCGATTACGGAGGGGCAAGCGTTTAAGTTCAACCAGATGACTATCACCGGGATGTCGCTGGCGGGCGAACGATTGATTCGCGATGCGTGGCCGATGAAACCGGGCGACGTGTTCAATAAGAAGGTGTTCGAGCAATTCCTGAACCGGCTGGAGATCCACCGCGCGACGGTTTTCAAGGAGTTGCCGATACACTACGACACCGTGGGGCATTGGCTGCAGGACGATGCGGCCAAGGGAACGGTGGACGTGCTGCTGGATTTCAAGTAGCGTGCGCGGCTGGGCAGTGCGAGGCTGCGGAATGGGCTGGATGGCGCTATACTCGTCTGTGCGATGAAGCCACTGGTACAGATCCACAAGGAAGAGACTTCGGCGCACGTGGCCCCTGAGAAGGAGGAAGTCCTTTTCTCCAAGCTGACGGGCCTCCCTTCCCTGATTGTTGCCCTATCGGGCGGCACCGATTCCGCTTACCTGGCCTGGGCCGCGCATCGCGTGCTTGGGGAACGCGCGCTCAGCGTGACCGCTCTTAGCGCGAGCTATTCCACTTACGATCGCGAGCAGCTTGAGAAGTTCCTGCAAACCACCGGCGTGCGCCACGAATTTATCGAGACGCACGAACTGGAGAATCCCGCCTACCGCGCCAACGCTTCGGACCGATGCTACTACTGCAAGGACGAGCTGTTCTCTGTGCTGGATAGTGTGGCCGCGGAACGCCATTTTGCCGCCATCGCTTACGGATTGAACGCGGATGATACGTCCGATTTCCGGCCCGGGCATCGCGCCGCCCATGAACACCACATCCTGACGCCGCTGCTGGACGCGCAACTGCACAAGGCGGAGATTCGCTTTCTGTCCGAGCGCGCGGGACTGCCCTCCTGGGACCGGCCTGCGTCCGCCTGCCTCTCTTCGCGGCTGCCTTATGGAACGGAAGTGACCGCTGAGCGGCTTTCGCTGGTGGAACGCGGCGAAGCGGCCCTGCGAGAGCTGGGTTTTAGGCAATTCCGGGTGCGCCTGCATGAGAATATGGCGCGCATCGAGCTGGCGCCTGACGAGCTGCCCCGAGCGCTGACGCCGGAAATGGCCGCGGCGGTGGCTAACGCGTTGAAAGCAGCGGGTTTCGCGTATGTAGCCCTGGATCTGGAAGGCTACCGGCAGGGGTCGCTGAACGAAACCCTGGCAAAATCTACGGGAACATAAATTCCAGAATTGCGTACATTATTGGTAGAAGGCCCAGAAAGCGCGGGCGGGAGCACATTATGCGCATGCACAGACTTGGTTTGCCTGGAATCTTTCTTTTTGCCGCGGCATTTTCCCTTTTCTCTTTGCAGGCATTCGCGGCGGACAATACTTTCGACAAGACGTTTAGCGTTACCGGGCCCACGCGGCTGGAGCTGAGCAACGGCTCCGGCAACGTGAAGATACATGGCGGAGTGGACGGAAAGGTGCACATCCATGGAAAAGTGACCGGGGGCTGGTCTCTTTGGGGCAGCTCGGAAAAGAATATTGCGGAGGCGGTGAGCAATCCCCCACTGGAGCAGCGTGGCGATACCATTCGCGTGGGCAAGGACACATCGTGGTTGAAGAATGTTTCGATTGATTATGAGATTGAAGTGCCGCACGAGACGGAGATTGACGCGGGCGTGGCTTCGGGGGGCGTGACGATTGATCAGGTACGCGGGCCGGTGAAGTGCTCCTCGGCTTCCGGTTACGTGCATGTGTACCGCATCGAACGGGATACGGAGCTGAACGCGGCGAGCGGCTCGATTGAAGTATCGGGGATTGGCGGATACCTGCGGGTATCCACGGCATCGGGAAGCGTGAACATCGCCAACGTGAAGGGCGAGGTAAGGGCCTCGGCAGCTTCCGGCTCGATTGAGATTGAAAACCCCGGCGACCGCGTGGAGGCGTCGAATGCCAGCGGATCGCTGCGAATCAGCGGAGCGAACAACGATGTGCGGGCTCATGTGATTTCCGGGCCGATTGACATCAGCGGGAATCCCAGCGGCAATCGGCTGTGGGAGCTGAAGACGGTATCGGGGTCCGTGGGCATTCGCGTGCCGACAAACGCTTCGTTCCTGCTCGCCGCGGACGCGACTTCCGGCAATATTCGCACCAACATTCCGGTGATGATTGAAGAGCAAGGCAAACACTCGCTTCGCGCGCATGTAGGCGATTCACGGGGGCGGATCGAAGTGCACACGGTTTCCGGTGGCATAAACGTCGAGGGCGGCTCCTGATCCAGCGGGCAAGCCAGGCATTGTGCGGGGACGATTCCCTGCAAGCATGAGCGCGAGCAGGTACAATGCTGTCGTGCTCCCGTTTCGCCCAACCCGACTGAGCCAAGTGGCGTTTTGCGTGACGTTGCTGCTTGCCTGCCCGGCGATGGCGCAGGAATCCTCGTCATCCACATCGGAGGCACTGCCCTCCAAAGCTACGCGAGCCAAACAGGAAGCGGCCAAAGATGCGGCTAAGGAAGCTGCCGCAGAGAAAGCCGACCTGCAGAAAGCCATTGGCGACGCGGGAAACGACCGCGCGGCGCTCGTACGGAATCTGGACGCGTTCCTGAAGAAGTACCCGGAAGCCAGCGAGCGTCCGCAAATCTATCGCGCGATAGTCGAGTCCAGCATCCAGTTGCGGGATTTTCCGCGCGCGACGGAATACGCCGAACGCATCGTGGCGCTGAATCCGGAAGACTCCTCGATGACGGTGCTCTCGATCCAATTGCTGGATCACTATGGAGACGCGCAAGGATGGCGGCGCGCGGTTTCCTATTGCGGGCGCGTGCTGGACCTGTTGCAGCGGAGCTCGCCGGCGGAAAAATCACCGCGCCTTTCCGCAGAAGAGTGGCAGAACGACCGCAAGCGTGACATCTCCTCGGTTTTCCTGGTGCGCGGCGAGCTGTACCGGAAACTTGGCGAACTTTCGAGCGCGCAAAAGGATTTAGAAGCCAGCTACTCTGAACAACCCAATGGGGCCGCCGCGGAAAACCTGGGCGAAATTGCGGAATTGAAGAAAGACTTGAACGAGGCGCTGCGGCAGTACGCGCGAGCATTTTCGCTGGACGACCATGGCAACGGCGTCTCTCCACAGAAGGAATTGCGCCAGAAAATCGGCAACGTGTGGAGGCTGGCGCATCGCTCCGAGGATGGGCTGGGAGATTACCTGCTGCATGCGTTCGACGAAACCGTGGCGGCAGCCGCTCCCGCGAAGCACGCACCGAATCAAGGATTGACGCAGCCCTACGAATTCACGGTGCGCAAAGCGCCGGATGGCACGCCCTTCGCTTTAGCAGAGACCAGGGGCAAGGTGGTGGTGCTGAATTTCTGGGCGACGTGGTGCGGGCCTTGCCGCGAGCTGGAACCGCACTTTGAAAAAGTGGCCGCGCACTTTTCCGGGGATAAGGATGTGCTGTTTTTCGGGCTGAATTGCGATGAAGACGAATCGCTTGTTGCGCCCTATCTGGCCGAGGAACGGCCGAAAACCGCGGTGCTGTTTGCAGATGGGCTGGATCGCCTGCTCAGCGTGAACGCGTTTCCCACGACGGTAATCCTGGATCGCGAAGGAAAAGTGGCGTACCGCTCCGATGGCTTTGATCCGGACGAGATTGAAAGGGTGCTGAC
>Ga0181523_10002348_pt1 | contig 18658 bp, 14 predicted proteins | sample PEATcosm2014_Bin_43_FD_119752 | JGI IMG/M metagenome (GOLD analysis project Ga0181523, IMG submission 119752) | Peatland microbial communities from MTU Mesocosm Facility, Houghton, MI, USA - PEATcosm2014_Bin05_30_metaG | ecosystem: Environmental > Terrestrial > Soil > Wetlands > Peat | place...
CCCCGGCTGCCCGTCCTGCTCCTTCGTGCACAACACTTCCATCACCTGCGGCACGTCCGCGCCCGCCCAGTCGAACGCGTAATACCACAATTCTAACGGTTGCCCGTCCTTCGTGCTAGGACTCCGCGAATCCGGCTCCCCGTACAACTCCCTCATCTTTGTCGCAGAATCCTTGATCGCCAATCCATGCCCCGTTCGCCACGGACTAATTGTGTCTTTCCCGAAGCAGTCAGCATCGAGCGAGCCTTGCATCTTGCTCACTCGGATCGTCTCAATCTTTTGCTTTTGGTTGTAACTCACGGTCAGCGTGCTCGCGTAGCACCCGTTTTTCCAGTTCAATTCTCCCTGCTCATTCATCCAGTTTTCAGGCATTTTATAGAGATGCTCTGCTCGTTTCGTTGTATCCGTTCCCGGCCGCAACCCCGCCAGCGTCAACTCATTTACCCGGTGAGCCGCCTTCTTCGACGCAGGCTTCTGGCCTGACTGTGCACCTGCGAGTGTCGTCACGACTAAAACCGCTGAAAGCGCACTCCACAGAATTGGGCGGTACAGGCGCGCGCGAACCGGCATGATTCTGTCCTCTGTCTTTACTGAAAACTGAAAACTTATAACTCACAACTCATCTCTGGCCCAATATCGCATCCAGCCGCGCCTCAAAGTTTTCTTCCCCTTCGCTCCACAACTCGCTGCGAAGCACCGGCAGCGCGTGCTCCACCGCTTCTACCCACGAGAATAGCTTTTGGATGTTTTCCCGCGTCTTCTGGTGATACTGCTTCAGGTTCTCGCCGCTGGCCATCCAACTTCGGAACGTCTTCTCAATCGGATGATCGCTTCCCGCGAAAGGGTCCGAAGCCGCGCCCGGCGCCAACATCCCGGCGTGCCCGGTGAAGAGATGCTCGAAGCCCAGGTCTGCGGAAAGTTGCCCTTCGCTATCCGCCGCGCCGCCGTCGTAATCTTTCCCTTGGCAAAGCAGAACAAGCGGTTGCGGCCCGTGCTGCCACTTCAGCGTCTCGATGTCGAAGGCCCACAAATCCCACTTGGCATTCACAATGTACGCCACGTCCGGATAGAGTTGCTGCGCCGCCAGCGCCGCTACTTCCGCCGCCCCGTAATTCTGTTCGTGCATATCCCATTCCACCACGGGTGTTTCCGTGGCATCCACGGCCTGCACGGTAAGCTGATCAAAGCCCGCGTGTGATTCGGACAGCGGAACGCTGGCAAGGAATCGCGCAAACTCCGCGATCATCGTCTCCATGGAAAAGTCTCGCGTCCACACGCGCAGGTACGCTCGGTTGGCCATAGTTAAACGTGGATATTATACAGGTGAATTATGCAAGGCGTGCCCGCGCCCGTAAAAGGGGCTGGGAGACAGAAGGACTGTGCCGCTCGCGGTGCCCTAGCCAATCGCCAATATCTACTTGGGCTCGGTGGTCGGCTTCACGTTCTGCACAGTGAACTGACCCGCATCACGGCGTGCAGGGGGCGCCTTGGGCACTTGCTTCTTGGGCTTTTTTGCTTCGCGTCTACCTTTGTCTCGGTTTCCCATGCGAGCTAGGTTGCCACAACTCGCCACTCATAGCCAGTGGAATCAGCGTGCGACAGTAGACGGCCAATATATTGTCTTTCGGGAGGGCACGGCTTTAGCCGTGCCGAACAGCGCCGGAAACATAGGGGTTTTAACCCCTGAGGTAGATTTGCTTGAGGACGCGCGTCAACCAGGAAGTCTGTTCAAACCACATCGACGGGCAATTCACTCCGCTCAACGCCCCGCCGGCGGCGCTGGCTTATCAAAGCCCGCCGCAATCTGCTGCAACCGCTCGCGCAGTGTCTCCCCGAATCGCGAAAACACTTCGCTGGTTGCTTCCTTCAATCGTTCTTCCGCGGTTGCCGCAATCTTGGCGATAACATCGCGGGACTGATGATCGAGTGTAGCCACGGTTGCCACCATCCAGGAGTTGGTGATGTTCTCCAGCCGGCCACGATACTGCGCGGCCGTCTCTTCGCTGATCTGCGCCAGGCTGCTGCGCATTTCCGTTTGTTTGGCGTCGCCCAGCGCCTTCCACGATTCCAGCACGCTGCCGAAACTCGATTGCACTTTTTCCTGCGCTTCCGCCAGTCCCCGCTCCACCGCGCCGTGCATGGAACCCTGGAAGCGCCGCAAGAACTCTTCCTGCCCGCTGGTCAAGTGCTGGCCAAACTCTACCCGCGCCGCATCGAACTGTTCCCGCGATTGTTCGGTCTTCTTCTGCACCAATTCGTTGAAGCCTTCCAGCTCTTGCCGGGCATTGCGCTGAATTTCGTCCGTGAACGCCGCGGACGTGGTATCCGCCGCCTCGGCAAAGAGGATTCGCACGCGCTCGAAAGCGTCGCGCACCGATTCCTCCAGTTGCTGTTGCGTCTGGTTCACAAATCCCCGGCTCGCCTGGTCCAATTCGCTGCTGAATACGCTGGAAACTTCCCCAGCCTTCTCTCGCAATTGCGCGCCGGATTGTTCCACCATCTTGTCCGCAAGGTTTTGCAGTTGGTTTTGCGACTTTTTCTCGTACCATTCCGCGGATTTGAACATCTCCTCCAAGGTGTGGTGCTTCAGGTCTGCCGTTTTGCTTTCCAATTCTTCCAGGTTGCGCCCGGTAATAACTTGCGCGGATTCGTTCAACACTTGCTCCACGCTGCCCAAATTTTCCCGGAAGCGCGCCAGGGAATCCGCGAACGCCTCATCTGCCGTGGCTCGTACGCGATCCTGCTGCATGGTCATCGCCGCATCCAGCAACGAACGCCCGCCCGCCAGCCGGTGTATCGCTTCTTCCGCGCGGGTCACATGCGGTTGCACCAGGGACTCGACCTGCTCATCGAACTTCTCCAGTGCCGCGCTGTTGGCCGCTTCAAAGCTGTTGCGGATGCGCGCGTGAAGCTCCTCAAACAAAACTTCCGAGCGGTGCTGCAGTTCGTTGCGGTGCAGGTTCAGGACGTCGTTAAGCTGGGTTTGGAACCCTTCGACCGCCTGTTGCTGCACACCCTCCATGCGCGCGGCGTGCTGGTCCAGCCGTTCCGACACGCTATTGGCTCGCGCCACAATCTCTTCCAGTTGACGCGTGTGTGCTTCCAGAGCTTCGTGCACGCTTGCGCTCTGCCGCGCGCCTTCTTCCTGTAATCCTGCGCGCAGCCCCTGGGTTTCCTCGCGCAACATTTCCGAAGCCCGCTCTTGCGCCGACTGCATTGCGGATTCCAGCGAAGCCTGCCAGCGAGCCTGGGCGGAATCGAGTTCCCGCGTGAGCTGTTCGCGCAGCGAATTCTGTGCTTCCGCCAGAGTGCCGTTCACGCGCTCGTGCAGTTCGTTCACGGCGCTGGTTAACGCTTCCCTCTGCGATGCCGTGGTCTCTTCTCGCCGCCGCGCCTCTTCTTCGGCTTGCTGTGCCGCAGCATCCAGCCGCGAAGCCACCTGCGATTCCGCCGCATCAGCTTGTGTCCGGAGTTTCGACGCGGCTTCTTCCGCCTGCCCACAGAGGGTTTGCAGGGTTTCGTGTGCGGCGGAAAGCTGTTTTTCGTGCTGGTCGCGCTGCAGAGCGCCTTCGCGCGCCAGTTGCGCCGTCAATTCGTGCGTCAATTGCTCCAATTGCGGCGCCAGCCAGCGCGGCAATTCCGTCTTCAACGATTCGGCAGCGGCTGCTTGTGCGGAACGCGTCCGCGTTTCCGTTTCCTGCTGGATCGTCCCAATGGCCTGTGCCGTTTCCTTGGCCACTTCGTCTCGGAACGCCACGTACTTCTGCTCCCACTGCTCAAAGGCCAGCCTTCGTTCGGCGCTCACTGCCTGCGCCGCTGCTTCCCGCGCTGCCGCGTGAATCTGCTGCTTCGCCTCCGCCAGCAACCGCGCCACCTGCCTCGCCAGTTGCAGAGAAGCATCCGTGGCGCTCGCCGGGGCAGGGAACACCCGCAAATTATCCTGTAAAGGTCCGCCGGACTCCCCTTCAGCTAGCGGCAGCACCATTTCTCCCACTGGCGGCGCAACTGGGCTCGGCGGCAATTCCCCCCCGATTCCGCCGCTATTCAACAAAGCCTGTTCTTCCGGAAACACAAACCAGTCGTCCGGTGGAAACGCAATCCCCCACGCGTTGCCGGGCTGTTCCAATTCCAGCGCCACCTGGAAAAGCTGGCGCACCGTTCGTGGCCGTTGTATCCAGGAAACTTTTCCGCGCACGCGCCGTGGTGGATGTCCTTGCTCAGGGTGGGGCACTTCGAGGTTCACCCACATGTTTTTCAGGACGTAGTGCTTGGACTGGTAGCGGCACCCATGGCAATTGATGATCAGCGTGGAGGTCCGCTCCGCAAAGGGACGTCCGAGCGCATCCACACCCGTCACCATCAGCGGCACCGCTTGCACGATCCGGGTGCTTCGCCGCTTCCGCAAATCCGATCCTGTGTTCACTGCTCCTTCACTCGCCATATCTCTTGCCATATCGCTCGCTTCGTCTGGCAGATGAGACTCCTCGTCGGGTGCCAACTCGGGCCCGCCTTCCTCATTTTGCATCGTCGCCGTATCCTGACTAAGATCTGCCTTTACAATGGCTTAGAACTATTGGGAGGCAGGGCATCTTGCCCCTGCTCTCGGCGTGCTCCGCTCAGAGATGTCCATATTTCCTTGGCGACCCAGATCGGCCCTACCAGCAAATAGATCGGTCCCTGAAAGAATGCGGGTTTGTTTCCTTCGACCCGGTGTCCGACGAACAGTAGAACCCAGCCGCCCAGAAAACACGGGATTCCCCAGCGCCATTTCAGCAGCACGAGGAGGATAATCCCGGCAAAAATCAGCGGGATGCCAATCCCATGGAGCAGCTTGTTCCACGGCGAACCATGTTCGTGGTCGTATTGAGCCATGTAGTGCGCCAACCTGGGCATTGGGCACCTCCTGCTGCGGTTCATGAAGAACCGGCCGCGATTTGGTGGGGACTGCCACCGCGGAATTGGACTTTATCCTGAATTCCTCTTCTTGCCTAGAGGGCCAAAGATGCTAGACGTACTAGGGCTTCCGGTTCACAAGTTTTTTCAAATTTTTATCTTGCTTTTGCGATTAACTCGCGACAATTCCCGCTTGCTGCCGTACAGCTTCAGAAATGTTGCGGCCTGTCACCAGTAAAACCGTCTGCCCGGTGCGCGCACCACTGTTCAGATAGGCGGCAACGGCTGCGGCGCCCGCTGGCTCCGCCAAAACTCCCTCGTCCAGACGAAGTCGCCGGATGGCATCGAGCATCTGCTCCTCTTTCACTAGCAACACCTCATCCACCACCTCGCGAATGCTGGCAACGTTGCCCTCATCGGGCGTACGCGTTGCCAATCCATCGGCGCACGTGTCGCAACTTTCGGTTGGCACGGCTTTGCCTTGCTGCCAGGACAAGTAATAGGAAGGCGCGCGCTCGGCTTGTACGGCAACGACTCTCACTCCCGGCGCGCGCTGCTTCAATGCTGCGCCGATGCCGCGAATCAACGCCGTATCACCCATGGGCACGATCACGCTGCTCATTGCGGGTAACTGTTCCAGGAGTTCCAACGCAATTGTTGCGGGTCCGGCGGGAAGATCGGGATCGGTCGCGTCATTCAGGAAATACACACCGGGGCGTTGCGCGTGGTCCTGCGCCATCTGAAACGCGCCCACCAGGTCCAGGCTTCCTGTTTCCACGATCCGTGCGCCCATCCGTTCGATGTTCTTGCGCTTCACCGGATTGCAGTTCTGTGGCAAGAAGATCGTTGCGGGCACGCCCAGCGACTTCGCGGCAAAGGCTACTGCCGCACCGTGATTTCCCGTGCTGGACGCAATCACTTCCTCGATCCGCCGTCGTCTCAGATTGCATGTCAGCGCATAGAGTGCCCCGCGCGGTTTGAACGAGCCAGTCGGCAATACCGTCTCGTTCTTCAGGTAAACCGGGGCGCTTTCAGTCCCCAGTGTTTTTGCCTTAAGAAGCGGTGTCGGCCCGAAATAGTCCAGCAGGAGTTTTTGCGCTTCGCGGATCGCCGAAAATCGCGGAGAAACGGGCATGGCTCTGAGAGCTCTCGCAGGCCGGGACTTCACCCTTGCAACGCAAGATGAAACTTCCTTAATTTTCTTTATTCCAGAATCGCAACCCGGCCCTGACCGTGAATCTATTACAAAAGGCAAACCATCGCCATCCCATCCTCCGACGCCATCACAATTCGCGCCGGCCCTCCATGGCCTTCAGCATGGTGACCTCGTCGGCATATTCCAGGTCCGCGCCAACGGGAATGCCCACGCCGATACGCGTCACGCGAACTCCCAGCGGCTTCAGCAATTTCGACATATACACGGCTGTAGCTTCGCCTTCCGCCGTGGGATTCGTGGCGATGATAATCTCCTCGACCGTGCCGCCCTTCAGCCGTTCGATCAAGCTCTTGATGTGCAATTGGTCTGGCCCGCGTCCCTGCAGCGGTGAGAGCGAGCCCCCCAGCACGTGATACATCCCGCTGTACGTCCTCGTCTTCTCGATGGCCATTATGTTGTGCGGCTCTTCCACAACGCAGATCGTGTTTCGATTCCGCGTGGGGCCAACGCAATACAGGCACGGGTCCGTATCCGTGATGTTGAAGCACACCGTGCACGTGCGGATCTTTTCTTTGGCGTCTCGGATGGCTTCGGCCAGCGAAAGCGCTTCTTCCGGCGTGGCCCGCAACAAATGGAACGCCAGCCGTTGCGCGGTCTTCTGCCCGATGCCGGGCAGGTGCTTCAGTTCGTCAATCAGTCTCTCCACAGGAGCGGCAAAATCTGGCATGTCCCTTGTGTAGCACAGGCATGCTCGCCGAAGCAAACGCGCCGCCATTACCGGAGCGAGTCAACTAGTCGAACTAAGCCGCCTGTTTGATTGGGGCCAAGAACTCCTATCGAGCTTTCATTTGGCTGAATCTGGCAAACCTGAGAGAATGCCAACTAATGGGAATTGTGTGAAACGTTCTCTTCGCGAAATCTTGGCTGACTCCCACATTGCTGCGGTTTCCATCGCTGTTCTCCTCCTGTGGTCGCTAATCTGGGGATTCCATGCCCTATGGATTCCGCTGGCGCGCGCCGCGAATTTCGTGTTCACGGCAGTGGCAATCCTGGGTATCCCCTACCTTGGTCCTGCCACTATCGTGGACCGACTTTTGTTGAACACCACATCGTTATTTCTTTTCAATGCTCTTCTCAGCTTAGCCGCAGCCTGGCTTCTGTCCCGCTGGGTATATGGCGTCGGGCCGCTCCGCAGCTTGAGCAAATACCGCACGAGACTAGCAGGGAGGAACCATGTTTGAGCGTTTAAAGCGGGCTCTGGTGGAGAGCTTTGTTGGGGCTATTGCTCTCGGGTACTTACTTGCGCAGTGCATTCTGCACTTCGTGAACATCTTTGCTTCGCCGCTGACAAGCTGGGTCGCGCGAAACGAGTATCGGCAAATCGTGCCGGGAAGTGCAGTTTTGAATGCCTTCTCGCTCGAGGATGCATTGCCCGATTTAGTTAGGTTCCTATTTCTCTTCTTGGTCTGGTATCTCCTGGTGCGCTGGCTCTACTTCACGCCTCTGAAAAAAGAGGTTTCGGAGCAAGCGCCAAATCCGGAGCATGCTGCGTAGGCGCCGAGAATAGTTGACCGAAAAACCGGCCACGGCGCCGGCCCCTACGAACAAACACTATCTGAAACTGATCCACCTCCGTCGTTTCTGGGTATCCTTTTAAGCGAACTCCTCATCTAATCAGCAAGTAGGACTGTGTTCAGAGGATATGGCTCACTTACTCGACGGAATCCGCTCACCAGCCGACGTGAAGCAACTCAACTTCTCGCAACTCGAGCAGCTTGCGGCCGAAATCCGCGACGAACTTATCACTGTCCTTTCAAAGACGGGCGGCCACCTCGGCCCGAATCTCGGCGTTGTGGAACTCACCATCGCCATGCATTACGTCTTCAATACTCCTGAAGACCATTTCGTTTTCGACGTCAGCCACCAGGCTTACGTGCACAAATTGCTGACCGGGCGCCGCGACCAGTTTCACACCATTCGTACCCCGGGCGGTTTGAACGGCTTCATGCTGCGCACCGAAAGCGAACACGATTGTTATGGCGCGGGCCACGCTGGCACGGCGCTCTCTGCGGCCCTGGGCATGGCCGTGGCACGGGACCAACAGGGTGGCCGCGAGCACGTCGTTGCGCTGGCGGGCGACGCCGCGTTTACCTGTGGCATCACCTTCGAGGCGCTGAATAATATTGCGCATCACACCGAAAAGCTGCTGGTCATCCTGAACGACAACGAATGGTCCATCGACAAAAACGTCGGCGCCATCGCCGCCTACCTCAATAGGATCGTCACACACCCGAAATTCGAGGCGCTGCACGGCCACGCCGGAAAATTCGTGAAAATGCTTGGTGGGCAGAGCGCTTTCCGCATGGCCAAAAAAGCCGAGGAAGCCGCCAAGAGCATGCTGCTCCCCAGCGTCATTTTCGAGGAATTGGGCTTGAAGTATTACGGGCCCATCGACGGCCACGACATGCCCACGCTGATCCACACGCTCGAATCCCTGAAGCGCCAGAAACGGCCTACCCTGCTCCATGTGCTGACCACAAAAGGTAAGGGTTTTGAGCCGGCCATGCGCAAGCAGAAAAAATTCCATGGCCTCGGCCCTTACGACCCGGAAACGGGCGAAACGCAGCCGTCCGGAAAACCGACGTATTCCGAAGTGTTTGCCGAGACGCTCATTAAACTTGCGGATCGCGATCCCAACATCGTGGCCATCACCGCCGCCATGCCGAACGGCACCATGCTCGATCGCTTTCAGGCGCGGCATCCCGGAAAATATTTCGATGTGGGCATCGCCGAGGAGCACGCCGTGCTTTTTGCCGCGGGCCTTGCCACCAAGGGCTTGAAACCGGTTGTAGCCATCTATTCCACTTTCCTGCAGCGCGCTTTCGATCCCATCGTTCACGATGTATGCCTGCAGAATCTTCCCGTGGTTTTCTGTATGGACCGCGGCAGCCTTTCCGGCGACGATGGCCCCACGCATCACGGCCTCTTCGACATCAGTTATCTCCGCGGCATCCCCAATATCGTGCACATGGCGCCGAAGGATGAAGACGAGCTCGCGGACATGCTTTACACGGCAACGCTTCACGATGGGCCAATCGCCATCCGTTACCCGCGCGGTGCTGGCCAGGGCGTCGAACTAAAACCCTTTCCCACCGCCATCCCCATCGGCAAGGCGGAGATTATGCGCTACTCCGAAAGCGATCGTGTGGCGATTTTCGCTTTGGGAGCCATGGTTCCGCTGGCCGAGGAGATTGCCGCGCGACTCGAAAGACAGGATGTGAGTGCGGCGGTGATCAACGCGCGTTTCAGCAAGCCGCTCGACACCCAGACGCTGGAGTTTTTTGCCCGCAACGTGGATGTCATTCTAACTCTGGAAGATCACGTTTTGATGGGCGGCTTTGGCAGCGTGGTGCTCGAAGAACTCAATAACTTGGGCATTCAGAAGCCGGTCGAGCGCATCGGCTGGCCCGACCAGTTCATCGAACATGGCAAGCCCGAGCAATTGCGCGCGAAATATGGCCTTACCGTCGAGGCCGCGCTCGATAAATTGCGTCCACACCTGCAACTCCGCGAAGCGCTTCGCGCTCCCATTCCGTTCCGCGCCGCTTCTCACTAGCGTCGTGCCCCAATTACTGCGCAACATGTTTCCCGGTAAAGTTGACACTCGGCGCGACGCAAAGTAAGGTTTCCAAAGCTAATTTTCCTGCAAATCGTGAAGGAGCAAAACCCGTCATGAGTTCTTTCCGCCACTCCGCCGCCCCATCCCGTCGTGTGCTCCTGCTTCTTTGTGCCGTGCTGCTTGTCCTGCCAGCGGTTCTCTACGCACAAGCCAAGCCCGATACTCCGCCCGCGTACGACGTCAAAGCGCACTACACCAAATACGAATTCCGCATCCCCATGCGCGATGGCGTGAAACTCTTCACCTCCGTGTACGTGCCCAAAGACACCTCGCAGCCCTATCCTTTCCTCATCAATCGCACGCCCTACAGCGTCTCTCCCTATGGCGCGGATCAATACCGCAGGTCGCTCGGGCCCAGCGAAAGTTTTGAGCGCGACGGATTCATCTTTGTGTATCAGGATGCCCGCGGCCGTTTTATGTCCGAAGGCGATTTCGTGGAAGTCACGCCGCACAAGGAAATCAAGAAGTCCGCTACAGATGTGGACGAAAGCACCGATTGCTACGACACTATCGAGTGGCTGCTGCACAACGTCCCCAACAATAATGGCAAAGCGGGCATCTACGGCATCTCCTACGACGGCTTTTATACCGCCGCCAGCATCATCAATTCGCATCCCGCGCTGAAAGCGGCGTCGCCGCAAGCGCCGGTCACCGACCTTTATATGGGTGACGACGCCTACCACAATGGGGCTTTCATGCTCCAAGCCAATTTTGGGTTCTACGCGCTTTTCAGGCCGCGCACCGAAATCGCGCCCGCCCCGGAGAATTGGCCGCCGAGCTTTGATTACGGCACGGCCGATGGCTACGATTTCTACCTTCAGGGCGGCACTCTCGCCAACCTCAGGGAACGCTATCTGAAAGACAACACCGTTTATTGGGATGACCAGGTCAAGCATTCCAACTATGACGATTGGTGGAAAGCGCGCAATATTTCCGCCTTCATGAAGAATGTGCACTGCGCCGTCCTTGGGGTGGGCGGATGGTTTGACGCGGAGGATCTCGTAGGCCCGGGAAAAGTTTTTCGGGCCGTCGCCAAATTCAATCCTGATACTCCGGACACGCTGGTGATGGGGCCATGGGTTCATGGCGGCTGGGCCCATGGAGATGGCGATCACCTTGGCGACATCAACTTCGCCAACAAAAATTCACCGTTCTTCAACGACAACGTGCTGCTGCCATTTTTCCGCCAGTATCTGAAGGGCGAAGGCAACGCCAATCTGCCACGCGCATTCATGTTTGAAACCGGCACGAATGTCTGGCGCCGCTATGATTCCTGGCCGCCGAAGAATGCCGAGCCTCGCTCGCTCTACCTTCGCGCGGGGGGAAAGCTCTCCTTTGACCCGCCCACGGAGACATCCAGCAGCTTTGACGAGTACGTCAGCGATCCCGCTCACCCCGTACCATTCGTGAATTTCCCGTCGCTTGGGGTGCCGCAGACTTACATGGATGCTGACCAGCGTTTCGCTGCCAAGCGGCCAGACGTGCTCGTCTACCAGACCGCGCCACTCGATGAAGACGTCACCGTCTCAGGCGCTGTTTCGCCGCACCTGTGGGTCTCCACCTCGGGCACCGATTCCGATTACGTCGTGAAGCTCATCGACGTCTATCCCAACGATTTTCCCAATCCCGATCCCAATCCGAAGGAAGTAAAGATGGGCGGCTACGAACAGCTTGTGCGCGGCGAACCCTTCCGCGGGAAATTCCGCAACAGCTTCGAGAAGCCGGAGCCCTTTGTTCCCGGCCAGCCTACCGCGCTCAATTTCGCCTTGCCGGATATCAATCACACGTTTCGCCGCGGCCATCGCATCATGGTGCAGATCCAAAGCACCTGGTTTCCACTGGTGGATCGCAACCCGCAAAAATTCGAGAATATTCCCGATGCCACCGAGGCCGATTTCCAGAAGGCTACCGAGCGCGTGTATCACTCAAAGTCCAACGCCTCCGCGTTCGTTCTTCCCATACTGCACTGAAACGTGCAGCGCGGGTTGAAGACCTTGCGTATTGCTTGGAATAATTTTTCTGGGAAGGGAATTCGTTTACTGGTTTCTGCAGCAGGGTCTAGAACAATCCGGGAATCTTCAAACCCGCCATACCGGGTATGCCGCCGGCAAGGCTCTTCATTTGGTTGGCCAGCTCTTCATCCACGCGCCGCGCCGCTTCATTCACCGCGGCCCGCACCAAATCCTGCAGCATCTCCTGGTCCTTGCTTGCAAACACTTCCGGCTCGATTCTCACGTCCAGCACTTGCTTCTGGCCGTTCATCTTCACCATGACCATGCCGCCGCCGGCGGAAGCCTCCACCGCGACGGAGTTCACTTGCCGTTGCAGGTCTTCCTGCACCTGCCGCAGCCGCGAAAGCATCTGTTGGAGAGCGTTGACTTCCATAATTTTAAAGCCCCACCTTTCAGTGCGACTTCACTCCTCTTCGCGCCGCCGCACTTCGGAAATTCTTCCTCCGAATCGCTGCAGCATGGACTTCACCATCGGATCGTTCTCAAACTGCGCGCGCATTTCCTGCGTCGCCGATGCCGCGCGTGCCGAAACTGAAGCATTCGCCGCACCAGTTTCGAGTCTAGCACAGACGCGCACCGCGCGCCCTAGTACCTTGTTCGATGCGGCACGAATCTTCTCCAGCGTGTCGCGCCCTTCGATTAATCCGGCGAATGTGCTCTTCTCCGGCGGAAAACAAATTCGCAATTCGCCGCCTTCCAGTTCCCAGCGCGACGCGTGCTCCAGCAGTTCCGCGATAAATTTCTGCTGCGCCTGAATCGCGGATTTAATTTCGGCGACTTGCTCCATCGTCAGCCCTGCCACCACCAATTCCGCCGCTGCGGTTTTGATGGGCTCGGGAGACGGAATGGATGCTTTTTCGTTGGGTGCCGCAACCGCGCTTGTTTGTTTCGCAGGTTCTGGCGTGCGTGCCGGCGCCACTGCGGTTGCAATGCCGCTTGCGCCCCACGCGCTTGCCGCCATCGGCTTCGCTTCTGACTGTAGCGAAACGGCGCTTGCCGATGCTGACTGCGAGGAGAGCGTCGGAGTTGCGGATCCTGATCCCGTACCTCGCGGTCCCGCTCCGCCTTGCGAACCGCTGCCTGCGCCGCCGCGCGTTTGCGCCAGTAATTCCTCCAGCGGAGCCAGTCGCGCCGCGTTCACCATGCGCAGCAATCCCATTTCCAGGTGCACGCGCGGATCGGATTTATGCCGCAAATCGTTTTCCGTTTGCAGAAGAATCTGGAAGTAGCGCGTCAGATCTTCTTCGCTGAAAAGCGCCGCGGCTTTCGCCAGCCCCGGCCGTTGCTCCGGCGTGGCGGCAATCAAATCCGAATCCGCGCCGCACACGCGGGCGATCAGCAGGTTGCGCATGTGGCGAATCGCTTCACGGCAGAAGTGCTGCAGGTTGCGCCCTTCCTTCTGGAAGGTATGTACCAGTTCCAGCGCGCGTTCCGCCGATTGCCCGGCGATGGCTTCCACAAGTTCGCGCAAGGCATCCTCGGGCACAACGCCGAGAAGATTGCGCACCGGCTCATCGTGAATGTCGTCGCCGCAATACGCGCGGGCCTGCTCCAACAGCGAGAGCGCGTCGCGCATGCTGCCTTCCGCCATGCGCGCCATCACGGAAAGCGCGCCATCGTCAATCTTCAAGGCTTCTTTTTCCGCGATGTATTGCAATCGGCTGGTAATTTCGTTGAACGTCAACGCGCGAAAATGAAAATGCTGTGAGCGCGAGCGGATGGTGTCTTCCAGATCTTCAGGTTGCGTCGTGGCCATCACGAAGATCACGCGCTCCGGCGGCTCCTCCAGCGTTTTCAGCAGCGCGTTGGAAGCCTCACCGGTCAGCATGTGCGCTTCGTCAAGGATCACCACTTTGCTGCGCGAAGCGGCCGGGGCGTAGCGCACCATCTCCCGCAATTCGCGAATCTGGTCAATGCCTCGATTGGACGCCGCGTCAATTTCAATCACATCCAGTGAAGTCCCCAGCGCAATCTCCTTGCAGGAATCGCATTCGCCGCAAGGTTCAGCCGTCGGTCCGTGCACGCAATTCAGGGCCTTGGCCAGGATGCGCGCCGCCGTGGTTTTTCCCACGCCTCGCGCCCCGCTGAATATGTACGCATGCGCCACGCGATTCATCTTGATAGCATTCGCCAGCGTTTCCGTTACATGCTCTTGTCCAACAAGGTCCGCGAAACTCTGCGGCCGCCATTTTCGCGCAATCACTTGGTAAGTCATACGTGCTGGGTGCCCCATCCTTTGCGCTTTCTGCAAGGGGTGGGTTCATTTTCGGCGTCCGTCCCGAAAAAGTCAAAACCCTTTGGAGTGCGGCAGCTCGCTGCCGCTTTTACGGTACCGCTCATTCCTTCCAAAGCCTCACCTCGGCAACTCGTTGCGAGTTCTGTCAATCAGAGTCACCCGGGGATATTCTTTTCCCGCTCCAGTCAAACAGCTCTTTTATATCGCGGCCGAACTGCTTTTTGATTGCACCTCGCAGACTGGCGTAGTACTCATCAATCGAACTCTGGATTTCCCTGAGCTCCAAAGCCAGGGTGCAGTCGCACTGCTGGAAAACGGAGCCTACTCTCCAGCCATCAGATTGTTTCCTGAACCAAACGAGTCCTTCTTCTTCTGCGTCCATACTCGTGTAGACGAAGTCCTCTTGCGTGAGACCTGCCTCTGACGACCATCTTTGAGAATTGATCGCGAACTCCACTACAGCGAACAGCTCCTCCTCATAAATCACTTGGTGGTTGACCACAACAGAAAAGGTCGCCACCACATGGAGGAAGAGATCATGAGGCTCTCGAAGAGTTGGTACCTCCTGCGAGAGGTCGCGCCACCGGAATTCTATTCGGGATGGCACGCTATTGTGGGGACTCATCGTTGACTCCGCGCAAGACGAATACACATCAGCATATCCGAAATGAACGACAAGAGATTGTATCGAGTTCGCTCGAAGATGTTCAGGAATAGAGCTCAGGTGTATGGGAAAGCATAATCACAAAGCTAGGAAAAGGAACGTCACTCTGGCCGCCAGCAATTTGGCAAATTAGTTCTACAAACAGGCAGGCACACAACTCAGGTAGTGAACCGCTTTACTGAAAACTTACAACTGAAAACTGTCCACTGCTCCGCAAACCGAGGAACTTCGGGATCTCCGCGGCACACTTGGCTTACCCGGTACCGTTGCTCCCTTCCGGGCCTGGCGGGGTTCGCGGGACCTCGTTGCACAGAGCCCGAAGTTCCACGCTCCGGCAGTCGCGCAGTGCGAGACTGCTCTTACAGCTTAACACAACCCTTTCCCAAGCCTCACGCAGCCTGCACAACCTGCCGTTTCTCCAGCTATACTCCAATAACCGACGTGAGATGAACACTACGACTGAACCTCCCAAGGGCATAGCAAGACTGGCCGGCCGATTCGGCATGCTTCTGATGTTCGTCGCCACGGCAAGCACGTTGCACGCAACCACTCGCCCTGCCGAATATCAGCAAGTGCAAAAGAGGCTCGCCTCCGGTTGGAACACCTGGGAACCACGCAGCGTTCTCCTGCAAGTGCTGCTTCCCGAAGGGCTGGCGATTCGCACCGAACTCCATGAACAACTGCCGTCGGGTGACCACGTGCTGGAGTATGCGCAGATCGGGCGCACAGAAAAAGACGCGGAGGTCGTCCGCATGGGCGATCATGCGATGGACGGAAGCTACACCGATGTCACCGTGCAGTGGCATCAAATGACGGTGCGCGTTCAGAGCGCCACAATCGATGGAGAACTACTTCTACTGATCACACCACTTCAGAATGGTCCAATTCCCGTGCGGATTTCCGTGGTAGCGGAAATGTTGTGGAACCGCCCGGGCAATGTGCATCGCATGGATAACCAAATCGAAGCCAGCCTTTCCGGCAAGTCCATCCGAATTTTTTCCACGGCCTCTCCGCTGAGCGATTCTGCTCATCCACCGTCGGAACCCCGTTTCACGTTTGATCTGAACGAACCGCTTGGCATCTTCACGGGCAGGAAACTCAGTCTTCTTGAAATCGCCCGAAAAATCGAGCAGCGCCGCATCGCGCATGAGCAGCAACTTGCCGCGAACGGTGGCGATGTGGAAGTCTTGCGCGTGGTCGAAGCCGCCGTCGCCTGGAACACCGTCTATGATCCCGCGGCGAATCGCGTCCTTACGGGCGTCAGCCGACCGTGGGATGTGAATTGGGGCGGTTATGCTCTGGGTGAGTGGGACACGTTTTTCGCCGCATACTTGGCGGCCGAATTCAGCCGCGATCTTGCCTATGCCAACACGATCGAGATGCTGAATGAAATGACCCCAGCGGGATTCGTGCCCAATTACTCGGCGCCCACCATGTCAAAGAGCTTTGATCGCTCCGAACCGCCCATCGGTTCCTGGGCAGCATTGGAACTCTACAAGAAATTCCACGACCGCTGGTTTCTCGAAACCGTTTTCCCGGATCTGTTGCGTTGGAATCGCTGGTGGCAAGAGCATCGCGTACAAGATGGCTATCTGGTTTGGGGCAGCGATCCCGTCGATGCGCGCCTATCCTCTCTTGCGGCTTCAGACGATTCCATCAACGTGCTGCTCGGCGCAAAACTGGAATCCGGCCTGGACAATCTCTGCATGTGGGACGGCGCCGCTTTCGATCCGCAAACCCATCACATGCTTCTTGCCGACGTGGGGTTAATCAGCCTCTACATCGTGGATTCCGAATCTTTGGCGACGATTGCTGAAACGCTTGGCCACGCTCAAGAAGCCGCCGAGCTGCAAGCACGCGCGAAACTCTACCGCGGCAAACTGGCGGAACTTTGGAGTGAGCCGGACGCGCTCTATCTGGATAAAGACCTGCGCGACGGCAAACCCTGGCCGCAATTCTCTCCGACAACGTTTTACCCGCTGTTAGCCCGCGCTGCTACGCCTGAGCAGGCTCGTCGTCTTGTGCAAACCCATTTGCTGAACGAAAAAGAATTCTGGGGCGAGTGGGTGATTCCAGCCTGCCCGCGCAATTCTCCCGCTTTCAAGGATCAGGATTACTGGCGGGGCCGCATCTGGGGCTCCATGAACTTTCTCGTCTACCTGGGTTTGCGAAACTATGCTCTGCCCGAGGCACGCCACGCGCTTGCACAACGCTCGCGCGTGTTGCTGATGAAAGAGTGGACCAGCAAGCGCCACGTGCACGAGAATTACAATGGTTCCACGGGTGAGGGTGACGACGTTGAAAGCAGCGATCGCTTTTACCACTGGGGCGCCCTGCTCGGAATGATCTGGCTTCTGGATCAGCGCGACAGCACCCCGGGAACAAAGAATTAGCAGCACCTGCTCGCGTTGCCACGCAACGCAGCTTCACAAAGGACACTTCTTACCATGACTGACTTCGCCCGGCTTCAGCCACACGACATCCTGCAACTTCATCAGCAAGTCCGCGAACTTTACGATGCCTTTAAGGCGAAGGGCCTGAAGCTTAACCTGACGCGGGGCAAACCCTCTTCGGCCCAACTTGACCTGAGCGCCGAACTGCTCTCGTTGCCCGGTGCTGCCGATTACATTGCCGAAGGCAAAACCGATTGCCGGAATTATGGCGGCGTGCAGGGGCTGGTGGAAGCGCGCAGATTGTTCTCCGGGATTCTGGGCGCACCACCGGAACAGGTCGTCGTAGCCAATAATTCCAGCCTCGCGTTGATGCACGACACGGTTGTCTATTCGCTGCTTAAGGGAACGTGCGATTCTGCGGCGCCATGGTCAAAACAGGGAGAAATTGCGTTTCTGTGCCCGGTGCCGGGCTATGACCGCCATTTCAAAATCTGCGAAGACTTTGGCATCCGGATGATTCCTGTGTCGTTGGGGGAAACCGGCCCGGACATCGAACAAGTGGAAAAGCTCGTCGCGCAGGACGCCTCGATAAAAGGCATGTGGTGCATTCCCAAGTACAGCAATCCCACTGGTACTGTTTACTCGGATTCAGTCATCGAGCGTTTGGCGGCGATGCACACAGCAGCCCCGGACTTCCGACTATATTGGGACAACGCCTATACGGTGCACCACTTGACGAACGAACGCATCGCCATCGCCAATATCATCGAACTCTGCGCCCGCCACGCCCACTCGAATCGCCCGCTCGTTTTCGGTTCCACATCAAAAATTACGTTTGGCGGTGCTGGACTGGCCCTGTTCGCCTCTTCCAAAGACAACGTGAACTGGCTTCTTACGCGATTGGGCACGCGCACCATTGGCCCCGACAAAATAAATCAATGGCGCCACGTGCGCTTTCTGAAAAATGAAGCAGGCATCCTGCAGTTGATGGACAAGCACCGCGCTCTGATCGCGCCCAAATTCCAGAAGGTGCTCGATATTTTTGGCGAAAAGCTTTCCGGTATTCCCAACGTCACATGGACCCGGCCCAAGGGCGGCTATTTCATCAGCCTCGACGTTCCCGAAGGCTGCGCGCGCCGCGTCGTCGCTCTCGCAAAAGATCTCGGCGTAGAACTCACCCCTGCCGGTGCCACGCATCCTTACGGGAAAGATCTCCACGACCGCACAATTCGTATCGCCCCCACATTCCCCGAATTGCCCGAAGTCACGCAAGCTGCTGAAGGAGTGGCCATTTGCGTACTCCTCGCCGTATTCGAGAAGCTGTCCAAGAATTCGCCGGTCTAGCGCCAGGAAAGATTGTCCATGAGGAACACTTTTCTTAACGAATTACCCAAAGCGCTCCGGCGCGCCCAATTGCCCATTCTCTGGATGGGACTCACCTATGCACTTGGAGTGATTACCGGCGCCATAATGGTGCATGCCCACAGCAATTTCGCTCTCTCGTATCGAGACCATCTGGTCGGGCGCGCCCAAGCCAGCGATCCATCCGCGATAGCCTTGAACCGCGGCTTTCCCGTCCGCGCAGCGTTCCTTGATTGTGCGGGCAACCTCCGTGGCGCGGTTCC
>Ga0181523_10002351_pt1 | contig 18648 bp, 15 predicted proteins | sample PEATcosm2014_Bin_43_FD_119752 | JGI IMG/M metagenome (GOLD analysis project Ga0181523, IMG submission 119752) | Peatland microbial communities from MTU Mesocosm Facility, Houghton, MI, USA - PEATcosm2014_Bin05_30_metaG | ecosystem: Environmental > Terrestrial > Soil > Wetlands > Peat | place...
GTCGCGGTCGCCTTGCGTCCGCCGAAATCCGTGGCCGCCGTGCCGGACATGAGCGACGTGATGCCGATGGAAGCCATGACGATGAACACCGCCGCCCAGCCCACCACGATGGGCTGGGAAAACAGGAACAGGGACATCACCACCGCCATGATCAGGACGAAGCCGCACAGCAAGGCGGCGGGCGGTCCGCGGCGCGACTGGAACTGTTTGTCTGAAATCAATCCCCCGGCAAATCCCCCGATGATTCCAAAAATGCACAACAGCCAGCCCCAATGTTGCGAGAAAAATTCGGCGCCCGGCTGTTTTACTTCACCGGCAAAAATGGAATACCACTGGGTCATGCTGTAGCGAAAGACCCCGCCCGTCAGCTCCACGCAGGCAATCAACAGCATCAGCCGGCTGGCGAAAACTTTTTTCAACAGGTCGAGCGTGCTGAATTCGATGTGCATCTGGCCGGACGACGCGTCGTGCGTGTCGAAGTGCGGGAAATCCGCCTCCTCCGGCGTGTCCTTGATGAGCCACCAGTCGAGCAGCACCCAGACGATCAGAATGGCCGCCGGAATGTAAAACACCGCCCAAGTCGCATCCAGAGGCGGGCCAGCGGGCGCGAAAACCGTGTGGAGCGGGCCGGTGGCATTCGCCCGGGTCAGGGCAATGATCGCACTGCCCCAATCGAACGCAAGATAGACGCCGATCGAAATCAGCGCCCCGAAGATGGCGCCGAAGACGCCGCGTTCGCGCACATGAAACCAATACGCCTTGACCTTGATGATGGACATGGACCCGAAGCTCTGAAAATACATGTTCACGGCATAAAGGGCCGTATAACTGGCGACGAGGTTCACCTTCAGGTTTTTGGCGACGATGAGCCAGGTCAGGACGCCGAGGGCGATGTTGGCCAGCGCGGCGCCGAGGGCGGAAATGATCATCCCGCGCTTCCCGCCCAGCTTTTGGTCAATGAGCGGGCCGTTGACCAGGAAAGACAGCGCATAGACCCACGTGCCCACCCCGAAAATGATCCCGAGGTCCTCCTTGGACATCAACGTTCCCAGGGCGCTTTTGGCGACGATCAGGTTGTAGCGCCCCATGCATAGAAACGCGTAAGTCATCCCCAGCGGAAACCAATTGATGAAACGGCGCACCATGAACCAGCGGTTGTGGCGCATCGGATTGTTGTAAAAATAAAGCACAACGACCGCCGCGAGAAAAAAAACTACCGTGCCGAGATACATGGAAGTCCCCCAAAAAACTCAGGATGGTGCAGTTTTCGGATTCACGATTAACCTAATTTCAACCAGCAAAACAGACCCGCGCGCGCCGGTCAAAGGATTTATTGTGACAAATGGCGGTGGCAGTTTTTGGTGGTGTCTTGATTTAAAGGAGCGCGGTTTGTCTCAAACCGCAGCGCATCTGAAAGCAAAGCAAGCCGCCCGTGATTTCAATGGTTCTTTTCGTAAGAACCTGCTGCGAGTTGGGACAACTCGTCCACCCTCCGAAGTGCTGCGCCCGTCCTCCGTCCCGATAGAATCGGGACTACGGACGATGGAGAGGACGGGCGCTCCGAATTTCAAATTAAGACACGACTGAAGTTTTTGGTTCCGCCAAAACCATTTGAGCTGGTTCACCCCGGCCGGGCCAGCCGCCGCTGTTTCACCATCACCAGCAGCATCGCGCAACCGCCGATGACGCCGAAGCCGGCCATCGTCGGATACCATGTGCCCCAGCCGTATTTGTCAATCAACCAGCCGGTGGCTGGCAGGGCAATGGCGGCGCCGAAATACTGGAAGGAATCAATCACGCCCGAAGCGAAGCCGGCCATTTTGCGCCCACCGATGTCCATCGCCGCGGCCGTGCCAAGCAGCGAGTGCGTGGAATTGACCGTGAGCGAAATCAACACGAGGAACAGGCACCCGAGAAAAATCCCCAGCGGCGTCGGCCCGACTATGCCGGAAAAAATGGTTGCGGAGGCGATCATCGCAATCAGCGACACAAGAAAATAAAGGCCCATCGCCACCGGCGCGCGATGGCCTTTGAACAATTTGTCCGAAATGATTCCTGAGGTCAGTGAACCGAAGACCGCGACGAGCGGCATCAGGTTCATCGTTATGTGCGCGGCGCGGCTGGTGGCAATGTTGAGTTTGAGTTGCTCCACGAAATAAAGCACGGCGAGTTGGTCGGAACTGTTGCGCACGGCGCCGGTGCAGGCATACGCCGCCGCGTAGAACCACACCAGCGGATGCGTAAAGATGGTGACGAAGGATTTCCTGATGCTCACCCGCGTGCCGGTGTCGTCCGGGCTGAGCTCGTCGTGAATCAAGCCGGGATAACCCGCCTCTTCCGGCGTTTCCTTGGGGATTAATACCACGAGTACGGCCATGGCTGCAGTGACCAGTGGCGGGAGGCGGAACAGCCAGCGCCATTCGTTCTGACCAATCGTCCACGTGCCGATGGCGAACCCGGCCAGGATGAACGGGGCAAGGTTGTTGATCGCAAACTGGCCGGATTGAATCATGAAACCAAAAATGCCGGCGAACGTCCCGCGTTCGGTGCGATTGAACCAGGCGGTGTTGATTTTGATCATGCCCGGCGCGCCGAACGATTGGAAATAACCGTTCACCAGCCAGATGAGCGCAAAGGTCGAGAAGGTCCCGGTGAACGAAGCAAAGCCGTAGATGAAATTGAGCGAAACAGTGCCGGTCGCGCCGATGAGCATGGCCGTGCGACCACCGATGCGGTCGGTCAGCAGGCCATTGAGCAACTGGCCGAAGCCGTAGGCGACCGACCACGCGCTGAAAATGCCGGCGATTTGGAAGGTGTTGAAATGAAATTCCTCCACCATGCCCGGCGTGGCGAAACGGAAATTATAGCGGCACATGTAGTAGGACGCATACATCAGGCCGAGGATGACCCAGTTCAGACCGCGTCGCGGGCGAAATCCCGGCGGATATTTTATGCGGGCGGAAACGACTGATGCGGGTGGATTCATCCCAATACACCGGAGCAAAACAAAGCCGCGCGCCGAGGTCAAAGGATTTTATCGGGAGTGAAAACATTTATCCGCGAATTTCGTCCACCCTCCGCAGTATCGCTACGGAGGACGGGCGAACTGACGCGAATTTGTTGGTGGGGCGAGCGTACTCGCGAGCCGGAAGTTGTAGCGTCGAGCCTGTGGCTCGAACGAATCGGCGCAGAGCGCCGACACTACAACTTAAATCAGGACATTTTCCGGGAAACAAAACAAAAAAGCCGCGGAGCATTTCGGCGGCTTGGTGGGAGAATTCGCTGCTACGGCACGGAGCGGATGCGCCAGAAATTGTTGATGGTGGAATCGGGCGTGTTCGTGAATACCAGCACACCATTTGCGCCGGCTGGATTGGTCACCTGTGGTAACCAGTAGGCCGGTGACAGGCCGGAGGACCAGTCCAGTGAGTAGTTTGCTCCCGCGATACCCACAAAGGACAAAAGCACGTCGCCGCCGCTCAGAAGCTGGATGGAGATTTGATTGTAGCCCGGGGGACCGGCCACAATCTGCTCAGGTTGGTTGGTATTGTTGTAAGTGCCGTCGCCCAACTGGCCATTGCTGTTGAGGCCCATGGCCCACAGACTGCCGTCGCTCTTAAGAAACAGGCTGTAGGCGCCTCCTGCGGCAATCGCCGTGACGTTGCTGGCCACAATCTGCTCGGGGAAATTGGTGTTATTGTAAGTGCCGTCGCCCAACTGGCCAACCCGATTGTTGCCCATGGCCCACAGACTGCCGTCGCTCTTGAGAAACAGGCTGTTGGCGCCTCCCGCGGCAATTGCCGTGACGTTGCTGGCCACAATCTGCTCTGGCTGGTTGGTGTTGTTGTAAGTGCCGTCACCCAACTGGCCGTACTGGTTCCAGCCCATGGCCCACAGACTGCCGTCGCTTTTGATAAACAGGCTGTGGTAATTCCCTGCGGCAACCGCCGTGACATTGCTCGCAACAATCTGCTCGGGCCGGTTGGTGCTAAAGTTGAGAGTGCCGTCGCCCAACTGGCCATAGCTGTTGTAGCCCATCGCCCACAGACTGCCGTCATTCTTGAGAAACAGGCTGTGCCATTGTCCTGCCGCAACCGCCGTGACATTGCTGGCCACAATTTGCTCGGGCAGGTTGGTGCAAACGAACAAAGGGAAGTTATTGCCGTCACCCAACTGACCAAAATAGTCGTAGCCCATGGCCCACAGGCTGCCATCGGTCTTGACAAAAAGGCTGTGACCGGCGTATTCGGGAAGAGGAGCATTTGGAATACTGTCGCTTCCTGTAGCAATTGCCGTGACGTTGCTGGCCACAATCTGCTCTGGCTGGTTGGTGTTGTTGTAAGTGCCGTCGCCCAACTGGCCAGAATTGTTGAAACCCATGGCCCACAGACTGCCGTCGCTTTTGATAAACAGGCTGTGGTAATTCCCTGCGGCAACCGCCGTGACATTGGTGGCCACAATCTGCTCGGGCAGGTTGGTGGAGTTGAAAGGTGGAAAACCGTAAGTACCGTCGCCCAACTGGCCATAATAGTTGTAGCCCATGGCCCACAGACTGCCGTCGCTCTTGAGAAACAGGCTGTGGAAGCTTCCTCCGGCAACCTTGGTCACGGGTTGCGCGAAGGCGGTTGAGAGTTGAAAGTTGAGGATTGAGAGCGCCGCAGACAGCAGACTGACTTGAATCAGGTTTCGTTTGGGTTTCATATTGGCCCAACTGGTTTTCCTACACTCACCTATTAAACACCCACTGGAAGATGCGGTCAACGAAATTCCGTCAAAAGGCAAAATCCACATCAAAATTGCCAAGATATGAGACCTCTGAAAAACTCGCTTTCATCGTAGCGGCGGTCGGCAGACCGCCGCATTTCTTCAGCAAATTGAAATGTGCGGCTCTCTGCCGAGAAGCCGCTACGCCGGTTTCGCAGAGGTCTCAAAACGTAAAAAAAGCCGCGGGGGAGTTCCGCGGCTTCGTGAGATGACAAAATGTCCGGTTACTCTGTCTTCGCCGGGTTTTCCGCTTTCTCGGTTTTTTCAACTTTGGGTGCTTTGGCAACCCTTACCGGCCTTTCAACTCTGGGCGCGTGCGGTTTCTTTTCCGCACCAGCATCTTCCTTTTCAGGTTTCCCTGCTTTTTCGGCCGTTTCGCCTTTGGCGTCCCGTCTGCCAAAACCGCGCTTTTCAGTCCGGGGCCTTCTGCCTTCCTCGGTTTTCGCCTCGGCGGGGGCGGTCCCGCCTTGCGGGAGCGCGGGCGCGGCCGCCGGCGTGAGACTTTCGACGCGGACCTTAAGCGTGCCCTTGACTTCAGTGTGCAGGTGCAATTCGATTTCGTGTTCGCCCAGCGCGCGAATCGGGTGTTCGAGATGGATTTTCCGTTTGTCGAGCGAAATGTCGAACTGGTGCTTCAATTCGTCGGCAATCATGCCGGCGGTCACCGACCCGAACATCTTGCCGTCCTCGCCCGCCTTGACCTTGACGAGGCAGATGAGTTTGGAGACGGCCTTGGCGAGTTCGCTCATGGTGTTGAACTCGTGCGCTTCGCGCTCGGCGCGGCGCTGTTTGAGCGCCTCGATCTGGCGTTTGTTGGCGCGCGTGAGCGGAATCGCCAGCCGGTGCGGGAACAAATAGTTGCGCGCATAACCGGCGGCGACCTTTACCTGGTCGGATTCGGCGCCCAGACCGACGATGTTGTTGGTGAGAATGACTTCAGTCTTCATAAAAGTGGCAAGTGGCGAGTGACAGGTGACGAGTTAAAAATCCCACGCTACAAAATTAAAATGGAACGTCGTCGCCTTCGGGCGGAGGCGCATCGGCGTCAGCGGGTGGGGGTGCGGAACCGGCTGCCGGGCGCGAAGATGAAGCCTCCGAGGCGCCACCGTCGCCACGACCACCGCCGGAATCCAGGAACTGAAAGTTTTCCAGCACGACGCCGAGTTTGCTTTTCTTCTGTTTGGTCTGTTTGTCTTCCCAGGTGTCATAGCGGAGGCGGCCTTCGATCAAAATGGGTCGGCCTTTCTTCAGGTATTGGCCGATGGTTTCGGCGGTTTTGCCAAAAGCGTCCACGTCCACAAACGTGACTTCTTCCTTCATCTCGCCGGTTTCGCTCTTCCATTTTCGGTTGCACGCGAGACCGAGGCGCGCAATCGCCGTGCCTTTGGGCGTGTAACGCAACTCCGGGTCGCGGGTGAGATTGCCAGCAAGGATGACTTTGTTGAAACTGGGCATAGGGTCTCCAAGGTTGAGGGTTTTTATTTGGCGGGTTTGGGTTCGGGCGCCAGCGTGAAAAGAACGCGGAAAACCTCCTCGTTCAGCGCAAATTTCGTTCGCAATTGGGCGACGAGGGAGGGCGTGCCGGTGAAAATGATGTTCGCGTAAAAGCCGGCGCTGTGTTTTTTGTCCGCCACGCGCGCGAAATTTTTGCGGTCCATTTTCTGCACGGTCTCGACCTTGCCGCCCGCCGCCGTGATTTCGGCGGAAATCTTGTCGAGGGCGTCCTTGACGCCTTCTTCCCTGCCTGCCGTGTTCAGGATGAACAGACCTTCGTATCGTTTCATTTTTTACTTTTCGTTTGGTAGGGACGCCGCGCTGCGGCGTCCGGTCGGCGCAGCGCGCCGACCCTGCCTAAATTGAGCCATTAAACCGGGTCATTGCCATTTCGATTCCGTCGTCCAGCCAGCATTCTGCCTGGCCGGTCGCGCGGTCCAAAACCTTTTCCATCAGCGCCGCTTCCGCCGCGTCAAAACGGTCCAGCACATAATCCGTGATTTCCCGCGCGCTGTCTTTGCGGCCGATGCCGAGCCGCAACCGCGCAAATGCCTGCGTGGCCAAATGCTGCTCGACGGACTCCAAACCGTGATGTCCGCCGCTCCGACCACTTGGTCGGAGGCGAACCTCGCCCAGCGGCAAATCCGCATCGTCCACCACCACCAGCAAATGTTTCAGCGGCAACTGATAAAAACTCACCACCGCCTGCACCGCTTCGCCGCTCGCATTCATGAACGTCCGCGGCTGGCACAACAGAACGCGGCGTGGAACGGGCGTCCCGCCCGTTGACGGGCTGGAAGCCCGTCCCACTATCTCGGCGCGCGCAACGCGGGCCTTGAACTTCCGTTCGTTCCGCCAATCCACTTTCCAGCGCGCCGCCAGTTTTTCGACCAGCGAATACCCGGCGTTGTGGCGCGTCTTCGCGTATTCCGCGCCGGGATTGCCCAAGCCCACCATCAGAAACACATTTTCCACGCGAGCTTTTCACGTATTGCGTGTTGCGTGGCGCGTCAAGAATGGTATTCGCCGTTTGCTTGACGCAAAACGCAACACGCAACACGCGCGTCATTTCTTTTTCTCCACCGGTTTTGTCCCGGCGGCCTTGACGGCAGCCTTTTCCGGGGCGGCGGCTGCGCCCTTTTCCGGGACTTTCGCCGCGCCTTTCTCGGCGCCTTTTTCGGCGCCCTTGGCCGGGGCCTTTTCGCCGGGCTTGGCGGCGCCTTTTTCGCCCTTGGCCGGAGCAGCCCCTTCCTCGCCTTCTTCCTTCTTTTCCTTGATCATCTCGACGTCGCCCGCGGCCACAGCCTCGGTGGCAGTGGCGGCCGCTTCTTCCTCTTCGGCGCGCGGCAGGGCCACCGACACGACCGGGATTTTTTTGTCGCCAATAATTTCGACCCCGGCGGGCGCCTTGATATCACCGAGGTGCACGGCCTTGCCCAGTTCAAGATGGCTGACGTCCACGATGATTTGTTCCGGCAAATCCTTGGGCAGACAACGGACTTTGAGTTTGAACAATATGTGTTCGAGCACGCCGCCGCCGGTCTTCACGCCGGCCGCTTCCCCGGTGGTTTCCAAGGGGACATGGACGACGACCTTTTCATTTTCGGCGACTTCATGAAAATCCACGTGCAACATGTCGCCTTCGAGCGGGTGATGCTGGATTTCCTGAACGAGCGCGAGGCGTTTGGGGCGCGCATCACTTTCGACCGACAAGTCCACCAGGACGTTTTCCGAGGCGGAATGGTGGATGAGATCCTCGAGTTCCTTCGCGTTGACCTCAAGGTTCTGCGGTTTGGCCTGGCGACCGTAAATGATGGCGGGCACGCGCCCGGCGGCGCGCAATCGTTTGGCTCCGCCTCGGCGTGACAACGTGCGCGGATACGCTTTCAACGGCACTGATTTCATCTTATATAAATTGTCTGGCGGCGCATCAACTCGTGCGCCCGCCTTTGAATTCAAAGAGCGAGTTCACCGACGAATTGGTATGAATTCGTTTGATGGCTTCGCCCAAAAGCCCGGCCACCGACAGGGTGACAATCTTCACCCCGTCAATAGCGGGGCGTTGGACTGTATCAGTTGTAATCAACTCGTCAATCCCCGATTTTCGCAATCTTTCGATGCCCACGTCGTTCAAAATGGCGTGGGAAACGCAGGCCAGAATCTGTCGTGCGCCCTTTTTCTTCAGCAACGCCGCCGCCGATGTCAACGTGCCCGCCGTCTCCGTCAAATCGTCCACGATCAGGATGTTTTTGCCTTTGATGTCGCCGATGACGGCCATGGACTCGACCTCCGTCGCGCTTTTGCGCCGTTTGGCTACGATGGCCAGGCCCGCTTCCAGCGTTTGCGAATAGGCGTGCGCCATCTTCAACCCGCCCACATCCGGGCTGACCACGACGAGGTCGGAGAGATGTTTTTTCCTCAAATACTCATACATCACCGGCGCGGCGTAGAGATGGTCCACTGGAATGTCGAAGAAGCCCTGAATCTGTTGCGCGTGCAAATCCACCGTGAGGATGCGGTTCGCGCCGGAGGCGACGAGAAGATTGGCCACGAGCTTGGCGGTGATGGGCACGCGGGGCTGGTCTTTGCGGTCCTGCCGGGCGTAACCGTAGAACGGCAGCACCGCCGTGATGCGCGCCGCGCTCGCCCGCCGCACCGCGTCAATCATGATGAACATCTCCATCAGATTGTGGTTCGTCGGCGGGCAGGTGGATTGAACGATAAACACGTCCTCGCCGCGCACGTTCTCCTCGACTTTTACGAACGTCTCGCCGTCGGGGAACGGCGAGATTTTGCATTTGCCGAGTCCGATGCCGATGTATTTGCAAATGGCCTGGGCCAGAGGCTCATTGGCGGTGCCGCTGAAAACTTTCACAAATCGTTACCTTTTGGTTGCGAAACAGGAAAACCGCCGCTGCCGGCGGATGAAATTGTTGAATGACTTTAACAAGCAACGACGACGGCGCAAGAGGAAACTGTCCTGTACGAACAATAATCAACGACCGCCTTGGGTCTGCGGACTGAAACAAGACCGCTCCAGCAACTCAGGGATTGAAAATCGAGCGGTAGAATCGTTGGCTGAATTGGCCCGCGTTGGTGTCCACGAACGCGAATGGCGCGGTGTTCGTCTGGATTGAAACCCAGTTCACCAGGTCGGTGGAAGCCTGCACCATATATTTATATCCAGCGGCACCCGAGACGACAAAGTCATACTGGCCATCGGCGTAGGTGGTCGAACTCAAAATCGCCAAAGCCGCCGGAGGCACCACCAAATTGACCGTGCTGCTGTTGGTCGGCGAGATATTCCCGCTGGTGTCCATCGCATAAGCCCGGACTGTGTTCGTCCCCGGTTTCAGCATCGCAAGGGCCGTCCAGTTCGTCCAGTTGTTGCCCGTTGTTGCTGCCGTCCAGCTTGAACCGTTCAACGAGTAATACACCATCCCCACCGCCACATTGTCACCAGCCTTCCCCGTGACCGTAAACATCATGTTGCTCACGCGCAAATTTGCCGTCGGGGTCACAAGGCTCAACGTCGGCCTGGTCACATCCGCAAAATTTGCCGTCAACGCCAGATTCGTCACCATCGTGAATTGCAGGGTGGCACGGTTGGTCAGCAGGTTCCCGGACCCGTCCGTCCAATTCGTGAACGCAAATCCTGACGCCGCACTGGCGGTCATCCAGTAATTCTCGTTGATCGCCAGCAGCGCCCCGTTGAAGTTGGGATTGACCGTGCCGCGTCCGGCGACCTGCACCGTCAAGGGCATGCGCACCACATATTCAAATCTGACGCTGTTGGTGGTCGAGATATTCCCGCTGGTGTCCACCGCGTAGGCCTGGACGGTGTTGGTGCCCGGTGTCAGCGTCAGGTTGGCCGTCCAGTTGGTCCAGTTGTTGGCGGTGTTGGCGTTGGTCCACAGGCCGCCGTTCAACGAATAATACACCGTCCCCACCGCCACGTTGTCGCCGGCCTTGCCCGTCACCGTAAATCCGCCATTGGTCCATTGCTGGTTGGCGGTCGGGGTGATGATGCTCACCGTCGGTTTGGTTATATCCACAAAATTGGCGTTCAACGCCAGGTTGGTCACCATGGTGAACTGCAGGGTGGCACGGTTGGTCAGCAGGTTGCCGAACCCATCGGTCCAGTTGGTGAAGGCAAATCCCGACGACGGATTGGCGGTCAAGGTATAGTTCTCGTTGATGGCCAGCGGCGTGCCGTTGGTATAGTTGGGATTGAGGGTGCCCCACTTGGGATTGACCGTGCCCAGTCCCATGATCTGCACCGTCAAGGGCTCGCGCACCAGATAGACAAATCTGACGGTGTTGGTGGTCGAGAGGTTGCTGCTGGTGTCCACGGCATAGGCCTGGACGGTGTTGGTGCCCGGTGTCAGCGTCAGGTTGGCCGTCCAATTGGTCCAGTTGTTGGCGGTGTTGGCGTTGGTCCAAAGGCCGCCGTTCAGCGAATAATACACCGCGCCCACGGCCACGTTGTCGCCGGCCTTGCCCGTCACCGTAAATGCGACGTTGGTCCACCGCTGATTGGAGGTCGGGGTGACGATGCTCAAGGTCGGCGTGGTTATATCAACAAAATTGGCGTTTAACGTCAGATTGGTCACCATCGTGAACTGGAGCGTGGCACGGTTGGTCAGCAGGTTGCCCGCTCCGTCCGTCCAGTTGGTGAAGGCAAATCCCGACTCCGGATTGGCGGTCATCCAGTAATTCTCGTTGATGGCCAGCAACGCCCCGTTGTAGTTGGGATTGAGCGTGCCCCACTTGGGATTGACCGTGCCCAGCCCCATGATCTGCACCGTCAAGGGCTCGCGCACCACATATTCAAATCTGACGCTGTTGGTGGTCGAGAGGTTGCCGCTGGTGTCCACGGCGTAGGCCTGGACGGTGTTGGTGCCGGGTGTCAGCGTCAGGTTGGCCGTCCAGTTGGTCCAGTTGTTGGCCGTCGTGGCTGCCGTCCAGCCCGAACCGTTCAACGAATAATACACCGTGCCTACTGCCACGTTGTCGCCGGCCTTGCCCGTCACCGTGAACGTTCCGTTGGTCCATTGCTGGTTGGCGGTCGGGGTGACAATGCTCAACGTCGGCTTGGTTATATCAACAAAATAGGCGTTCAACGCCAGGTTGGTGACCATCGTGAACTGGAGCGTGGCACGGTTGGTCAGCAGATTGCCAAACCCGTCGGTCCAGTTGGTGAAGGCAAATCCCGACGCCGGAATGGCGGTCAAGGTATAGTTCTCGTTGATGGCCAGCGGCGTCCCGTTGGTGTAGTTGGGATTGACCGTGCCCAGTCCCATGATCTGCACTGTCAAGGGCATGCGCACCACAAATTCAAATCTGACGGTGTTGGTCATCGAGATATTGCCGCTGGTATCGACGGCGTAGGCTTGGACGATGTTGGTGCCGGGTGTCAGCGTCAGGTTGGCCATCCAGTTGGTCCAGTTGTTGGCGGTGTTAGCGTTGGTCCAAAAGCCGCCGTTCAGCGAATAATACACCGTCCCTACCGCCACATTGTCGCCGGCCTTGCCCGTCACCGTAAATCCGCCGTTGGTCCATTGCTGGTTGAAAGCCGGTGTGACAATACTGGCCGTCGGCGGTTGCACATCCACAAAGTTAGCCGTCAACGTCAGGTTCGATAGCATCATGAATTGCAGGATGGCACGATTGGTCAGCAGGTTGCCGAACCCGTCGGTCCAGTTGGTGAACGCAAAACCCGATGCCGCCGACGCGGTCATCGAGTAGTTCTCGTTGATGGCCAGCAACGCCCCGTTGTAGTTCGGATTCACCGTCCCTTTCCCATTGATGGACATCGTCAGGGGCATGCGCACCAGATAGACAAATTTGACGGTGTTGGTCGGCGAGAGGTTGCCGCTGGAGTCCACGGCATAGGCCTGGACGGTGTTGGTTCCCGGTGTCAGCGCAAGGTTGCCAGTCCAGTTGGTCCAGTTATTGCCTGTCGTTGCCGCCGTCCAGCTCGATCCGTTCAGCGAATAATACACCGTCCCCACCGCCAGGTTGTCGCCGGCCTTGCCCGTCACCGAAAATCCGCCGTTGGTCCACTGCTGGTTGGAGGTCGGTGTCAGAAGGCTCAACGTGGGGGGTTGATTCACCGCTTTAGCGGAGAGCGGACTTTCCAGACCGGAAGCGGCATACGTTGTGGCTGCAAAAAAGTATGTGGCTCCCGGAACCAGGTTGGAAATGGTCACACTCGTGGCGTTGCCAACGGAGACCTTGTTGGTGGAGGCTCCTCCCTTAATCCAGAAATAGATTTTGTAGCCTGCGACAATCGGGTTCGTGTTCGCGTTCCACGCCAATGTCACATTCCCAGCCAAGGCCGGAAGCTCCATCATCGCAACCAGAATGCCGAGGCGTAAAAAATGTCGGATATTACACATCTCGACCGGGCAGGCGCATCCACCATCTGATCTATTATGCTGGTCTCCTTCTTCAAAGATGGACCGTTCGGTGTCAGGCACACTGCCGCAATAGGCACAGACTATACAGATGGATTCCGGGGTGTAAATGGTTTTCTTTCAAGGGGAGTTATTCACAACGTCCGGGTGAAGCTCGTTTTGACCGGGCAGCGCGCAACGCGATGGGCGCCCCACCTGCAAAACGCCACCCTCCCAATCCTTTTGACAACGAGGCAGCCTGGCTGCAAGGAAGGAAACCGCACGAGGGTGGCTGGAATGCTTTTCTCAGTTCGGAAACCATTTTTGCGGGAACCTTTCCGGCAATTGATCCTCTTAGTTTTCGTAAAACGGGTTTGATTTAGACAAACAGTAAAAAATAAAAACGGAGAGCATTTTATGATCACGAAACGCAGCAACATTTCAAACCCAATTGGAGCCTGGTGTCCCGTCCTTTCCGCCGTCGGTATCCTGGCCCTGGCCGCCACGGCTTCGGCAGGCGGTATCAAGCTGAATCGCCACTTCAACCAACCGGGCAACATCCTGATTGCCGACCAGTTCAACAATCGGGTCATCGAGGCCGACCCGGCTGGCAACATCGTCTGGTCGTTCGGGCTGGGACCGAACGATTTTTCGCCCAAATCCATCATTGGCTGCAATGACGCCCAGCGCGTGGGGTCGTTCACCTTGATGGCTGGCACCGGTACGCCTCCGGGAGTGATCCCGCAGGCCACCAACGGCGCGGCGGACAACCGTGTCATCCTAGTGGACCCCTTCGGCCACATCGTCTGGCAATACGGCCAGTTCGGAGTAACCGGTTCGGGCCCCAACCAATTGAGCACGCCGGTGCAATGTACCTGGCTCCCCAGCTTCCACGTCCTCATCACCGACCAGGCCAACAACCGGATCATTGAAGTGAACCTGGCGAAGAAAATTGTCTGGCAGTATCCCGGTTCCAACACCAATGCGTCCGACCAGCTTAACAGCCCGAACTCCGCCGAAATGCTCGAAAACGGCCACATCCTCATTTCTGACGAAAACAACAACCGGGCCCTCGAGGTCACGCACGACAATAACGATACGGTCGTCAAGGCCTTCAGCGCCGGCGGCACGGTCAGCATTCTCGCGTTCTCCAGCCGCCTCCCGAACGGTGACACGTTGCTGACCGATTCCGGCAACGCCCGCGTCGTCGAGGTGGATGCGAACGACAACATTGTCTGGGAATACGACATCAATACCGGCCTGCCGAGCATCGCCGCTCCGCTGCCGACGCGCGCCATCCGGCTTGCGAACGGCGACACGCTGATTAGCGACCAGTTCAACAATCAAGTCATCCGGGTCAATATGGCGGGGACCATAGTCGCCACTTACGGACTTCCGCTCGCGGGCGGGCCCGTGAACCCCTACCCGTTTGGGAACAATTTCGGCTATGACCTCCACACCACGCAAAACGGATTGTATTCGCCCTACGACGCGAAAATTGTCGGGGATTACACCGGCTTGACGCCGCCGTTCGACTTCGACGAAGACAACGACGATTGACCGATGGGCAATGAGAAAGCCGGGACGGGTCCGTTGTTGCTCGTCCTTGATGTCAGGGCGGCGTGAAAACGCCGCCCGGCTTTGTTGTGCACCCGACACCCGGCCAAAGGGGGCATTATTTCGCCGCCAAGGCTGATTCAATGGCTTGGACCATTTCCGGGGAATCCGGTTTCACCGGCGAGTTGAAGCGCTTCAGGATTTTGCCGTCCCGGCCAATGAGGAACTTGGTGAAGTTCCAGCCAATGTTGCCGGGGAACGGGGATTCCTTGCCCGCCAGCAGCACGTAGAGCGGATGGCGATTAGCCCCGTTGACTTCGATTTTGTCGAACATGGGGAAGGTCACGTCGTATTTGGACGAGCAGAATTGCTTGATTTCCGCGTCCGTGCCGGGTTCCTGATGGGCAAACTGGTTGCAGGGAAAACCGAGCACGACCAGGCCTTGGTCCTTGTATTTCTGGTAGATTGCTTCCAATTCGGTGTATTGCGGGGTGAATCCGCATTTCGACGCGACGTTGACGATGAGCATTACCTTGCCCTGATACGGCTTCAGTGAGGTGTCCTTGCCATCAATGTCCTTGAGCGGAATGTCGTAGATGGACTCCGCGGGTTGAGCGGAAACAATCTGCAAAATCAGGATGACGGCCAGGGCGATGAGTATTTTCATGACGGGAACAATGCACCGGCTTGTGCGGGCTGTCAATGCGCCGCCTTCGCATCAGCGCGCAATCCACCCGCCACCGAGGACCAAATCATTCTGATAAAACACCGCCGCTTGGCCGGGGGTGATGGCGCGTTGGGCTGCGTGCAGTTTCACTTTGGCTGAGCCATTGCCCGTCGGCGTCACGGTTGCGGGAGTGCCGGGATGGTTGTAACGGATCTTCGCCAGGACTTCGATTGGCTCCGCCAATTTGTCGAACGGAATCCAGTTGCACTGGTTCACGGTAAATTCATCGCGGTCGAGCGCGGATTCGTCGCCGACGACGACACGGTTGTTCTCCGCATCCAACTCCACGACATAGACAGGCTTGGATGTGGTGATGCCCAGTCCTTTTCGCTGGCCGATGGTGTAAAATTCAATGCCGTCATGATGACCGAGGACGTGGCCGTGCAAATCCACAATGTCACCGCGATGCTTCTGCGCGAGGTTCGCCTGTTGGAGGAACTTGCCGTAATCCTTGTCCGGCACGAAACAGATTTCCATGCTCTCCTCCTTGTCAGCGGTCTTAAGCTGGCAATGCCGCGCGACTGCGCGCGTATCGCTCTTGGTCTTCTCGCCCAGCGGAAACATCGCGCGCGCGAGTTGGTCCTGCCTCAGCGAAAACAGGAAATAACTCTGGTCCTTCTTCAAATCGCGTCCACGCTTGAGCAAATAACGCCCCGGAGCGCTGAGCACCGACTCGGCTCGACGCTGTTCGTTTCCGCAACTGGCCGGGGCGGTGCCCGGCGTTCCCATCACCTGCTCAATCCGCGCGAAGTGGCCGGTGGCGATGAACTCCGCGCCGAGTTGATTCGCACGGTCAATCAACCGGCCGAACTTGAGATTCTGGTTGCACATCACGCACGGGTTCGGCGTGCGACCGGCCTTATATTCGTCGGCGAAGTAACTAATGACGTGCTTCTGGAATTCCGCCGCCTCGTCAATCAGGTAATACGGAATGCCGAGCTGGTGGCAGACGGCGCGGGCATCGGTGACGGCTTGCGGGCCGCAGCACCGATCCTCGGCGCGGTTCACGCAATCCTGCGGCCAGAGCTTGAGCGTGATGCCGATGACCTCGTATCCCTGCTCCAGCAACAGCGCCGCCGTGGCGGAGGAGTCCACCCCCCCGCTCATGCCGCAGACGACGCGCTGGCGCTTTTGCGAATTCACAGTGGGACATTATACAATGCGCGGGCGTCGTGTAAAATGCGTTGTTTTCTGTCTGTGTAAAAAATGTGCGACTGGATTTGCCGAAATTCGTTTGCAAACCATGCAACGTGCGTGAGTTGTTCCTTCTCCTTGGGGGAGAAGGTCAGGATGAGGGCGAGTGTAAAAAACCATCTTTTCAGTCTCATTTCCATTTCCTAAATTCGCACCGTGGCAGACATCGAACGCGCCCGCCATCTTCGCAAAAAGAAACGTGGGCGGAAAAACTCATGTGGCGTTGGCTGCGCGACCGACGATTCACCGGCTACAAATTCCGTCGTCAACATCCCATCGGCGATTATTATCTCGATTTCTTCTGCGAGGAGGCGGAACTGCATGTGGAACTGGACGGCAGCCAGCACGCTTTTCTCGACCAGCGGAAACATGACGCAGAGCGGGAAAAGTTTCTGCAATCGCGCGGCATCAAGACGCTGCGGTTCTGGAATTCGCATTTGCGGCGGAACGCACAAAGCATCCGCGATACGATTTTCAACGAGCTGCAGGCTCGCGCGCCGCATCCGTTGCCGGATTACACACGACCGTTGAAGTCCGGGTTTGAAAAATAAATCAGTTAGAACGCTCGACCTCACCCCGGCCCTCTCCTCCGAGGAGAGGGAGAATCGTTCGCCGTTGCTTTGAAAATTCGTGCCACGGGATTTGCCGGATATTCATTCGCTCGTGCCGCAGACGACGCGCTGACGCTTTTCGGAATTCACAGTGGGACATTATACGATGCGCGGGCAGCGTGTAAAATGGTTTGCGAAGGGCGTTAAAGGGAAAGTGCTATCGCGCTTTTTCCGCCAACCGTATCCCGATGGGTTCGAGGCCGATGGTGAATAAAATTAATTCGTTCAACGTTTGCTATTTTACCAAGGACTTTTCGCAGTGAACAAGTTTGTAGGTCCCTCCCAGATATTTGCAAATGCATCTGGCGTAAAATAAACACAAACCCTCCACTCGCCAGTTTCGGTTGGCACACCTACAGCAGCAATTACGGATTGGCCAGCAACGAGGTTTGATGAGAACTCCCAAGTATGATAGATGTTTTGGATTGGCGCTAGGTGCATCGGATTTCCTTGGAGTTCATAGTCAATACCCCGCCACCAAATAGGCTTGCGGTCATGATTTACAAATGACAGGACATAAAAAAGATGGCCATTGTAATTGGTAGTATTCAAAACTGATACGGCTACTTTGGAGTTTCCGCTTGGTGAGTTGCTTTCATTAAAAGCTACAATCGCTGTGCCTAAAGCGAAAAATGCCACGATGCCTACAGCCACTACAGTTTTTGCTTTTGTCCATGCCATAATTTTCAATGCTCCATTGATGAGGGTTAAGGTTGAAACTGAAGCCGCCGCGCCTTTGGCAATCGCCACGGCGGTCACGGTCTTGGCCAAGGCCACCGGCGCGGCTTGAACGGAATTCGTAGAAATAGTTCCGGCAATAATGGCCGTGGTCGAACTCACGCCGCGTTTCGTGAAAAAATTCCGCAGCTTTTCCAGCGCGCGGCTCACGCGCATTTTCGCTGCATCTTCACTTGCGCCCAACGCCGCGCCGACTTCCTTGAAATTCCGGCCTTCAAAAAACCGCAGCACGAGGGCGTCGTGATCCTTTTGTCCAAGCTGTTCCATCGCGCCATCCAGCAACGGGGCGATTTAAGTCCAGGTTTCATCAGATGCCGGTTCATTCAAAATGGATTGCATATACGCCTCCTGCTCGCGGCGTTGCCGCCGCCGTTGAATGGTCAGCGCATTGGCGCTGGCATATCGCGCCGTGCGGCAAAGCCAGCCGGACAAAATGGTCTTCGGGCCGAGTGACGCCGCCTTACGCGCCAGAATGATGAAAACCGCCTGCGTGATTTCTTCGGCCAGGTCGGCGTTGCGGACCTGCCGCAGCGCCACGGAATAGACCAGATTGACGTGGCGCGAGACGAGCGCGGCGAACGCTTCCTCGGAATTGCGCCCGCCGTGCTCGCGCGCCGTCGCGGCAGGCCGGGCATATACCCGCAGCAGGGCCAGGTCGTCATTCATGATTTCACTGATATATTTTACGCAGCAGCGAAAAGGTAACAGATTATTTGGCGTTGTATCATTTTGTTCGGAGTTCCGCGTTCACGCGGCCTTGGGACCGCCTAAAGGCGGAACTCCAAACTTCAAAATAAGTCACAACCGATTATTTTGGGTCTTTCGCAGGCGATATACATTTCCCCAGCGTGGTGTAGATTGGCAATTGGCACGTGAATTTTGAAAACATTTATTGCGAAATGGTAAAATTTGGGTAAAAAGTAACTGGATTCGAGGCGATAACAGCCCTGAAATGAACAATAGAGCACAGCAACAAACAAGTCGTAGCCGGCAGGTGCGAACCGTGCCACCGCCAAAGCAAGGGCTTTATGATCCGCAATTTGAACACGAAGCCTGCGGCGTAGGTTTCGTCGTTAATATCAAGGGCAAAAAGTCCCACACCATCATCCAGCAGGCCTTGCAGGTGTTGTTGAATTTGAATCACCGCGGCGCCTGTGGCTGCGAA
>Ga0181523_10002352_pt1 | contig 18645 bp, 15 predicted proteins | sample PEATcosm2014_Bin_43_FD_119752 | JGI IMG/M metagenome (GOLD analysis project Ga0181523, IMG submission 119752) | Peatland microbial communities from MTU Mesocosm Facility, Houghton, MI, USA - PEATcosm2014_Bin05_30_metaG | ecosystem: Environmental > Terrestrial > Soil > Wetlands > Peat | place...
GGCAGGCCGAGGGGATATTTGGAATCGCATGATTTGACCAATCGCCACACAAGTCGCGTATGCAACTCCATCAGTGATTCCAGCGCGCCCTTTTCCTGCACCACGGCCAGAAGCGAAGGAGGACTCACCCGAAGTACGCGCGCGTTCGCGGTCAACGATTTCCCATCGGACGTGAAATTTCCGTACACCACAAAATCCGCATCTAGTTCCTGGGCCACGTGCAGCATGGTCGCGCGGCTGATTTTGGCGGAGGCAGGCAAACCGTAAAGGTCCAATTCATTCACGCGCCCGCGGTGAGAATAGACTTGCTGGCCCGCGGACGAGAGCCGCTGGATGGTTAATTCCTCTAGCCCTTCGCCCAACCAATCGAATCGCGCCCCCGCGCCAATATTCTCAAACGGGAAGACCAGGTAAATGCCTTCCTGCGGGAGTGCGTGCCGATTGCTCTGCGATGCGGGATTTGTCTGCTGGGCGGCAATGCGATTCGCCGACAGAAATACCAAGGAGGCGAGGATCAGCCGGAACGCATTGCGGGATAGTGACCGGCGCATCTTCATCTGCCCTGTATTCTAGCCCGGATTTCGCGGCAAGGCGCGCCAAAAGAACGGCCGGCAGAGACATTCCTCGGCTCGAGGCCATGCAAAGCCTGTTGGCGCGGGATCAGGGTTGAACGGTTTCGGGCGGCTTGGGCTCGAGTACTTCCTGGACTTCCGGGTTCTTTAGGACACCGGCAAAGGCGGGATCGGATTTCGCGGCTTGGAGATCCTTGTAGCCTTCGTCGCGCGATTTCCGCAGATAAACCAGGCAGCGCTCCACGTCGCCGGATTGCGCGAATGATTTCGCCAGCAGGAAGTAGAACAGCCCGCGATCGCTGCTCAGCGAACGGTCCTGAATCACCGTCCCCGAGCGGGATTTCGACATGTCAAACGCGTCCGGATCCACTTGCAGTCCTTTGTGGAACGCCGCGATCGATTCTTCATAATTCTTCTCGCCAAAATACGCATAGCCCAGGTTCAAATAAAAAGGCGCGAACGAATCCTTTATCCCGATGGCCCGTTTATACGTCCGGATCGCCTTCGCATATTTCTTCCGCTCGTACCACACCGTGCCCATATTGTTTACAGGGTCGGCGTAGTGCGCGTCCAGTGCCGCCGATTTCTCATAACATTTCATCGCGGCCGTTAATTGCATCTGGTTGTGCAATGAAATTCCAAGCTCGTTCCAATACACCGCGTTCCTGGGCTCTTTCACCGTCAGGTTCCGGAATAAATCTTCAGCTTCCCGGTACTCTTTGCGGACCAGATACAATCTGGCCAGATCTTCCGTGGAAAGGGGCGCACTCTGTGCGGGAGTAGCGGAAGCGCTCGGAGCCTGAGGCGATGCGGTGTCCGGGGCTGTTTGCGCAAGGGATGGCGAAAGTAGCAGGCAAAACAGAAAGCCAATACCTGGAATCGCCAGGAAGTACCTCGTCATGGCGAATCTCCTTTGTCCCGATCCGGTTTGTCGGGTTCCTTCTTCTTCTTACCCCCAAAGATACCAAAAATCTTCTGCAAGGGGCCTTTTTTCTTCTCGGTTGCCTGTGCGTTGCCGCCAGCCGGCGCTGCGCCCCCCGCCTCGCCTTGCGCGCCCGGTTGACCCGGAGCCGCATTGGGATCGCCGCCAGCCTGCGGTGGTTTCGCTGCACCGCCGCCAAAAATATGAGAAAGGAAGGATCCTGTCGCGGTGATCGGTCCATGCCCGCCATGAACCTCGCAAAGTTGCGTCGGCGCGGAACCAGTCACGTAGACCTCTTCGCGTGTTACCGGACAATTGGGTGTGGCCAATTGCAACGTGTCCGAATCAATCACGGCTGTATCCACGCCTTCGGGTTTCTCAAAATCCCTTACGTCGCGATAAGCGGGCATCGCCGTGGCGCGAATCATGAAGTCCGCCCAAATGGGTCCAGCCGTTACGCCTCCCGTCAGCCCCAAATCGTGATTATCGTCGAAGCCGATCCAGATCACGCAGAGGAGATTGTTAGTAAATCCCGCAAACCAGCCGTCCCGCGAGGTGCCCGTCTTGCCGGCCGCGGGCAAGTTGAATCCTCTGGCGCGTACCGGGCCACCCGTTCCTTTGTTCAAAACGTCCTGCAAAATACTGTCCACCAGGTAAGTGACCCGGGGATCCAGCACTAATTTGTTTGTGGGTGCATATTTCTCCAGAGCCGTGCCGTTCGAGCTAACCACGCTTCTCAGGAACATCGGATCGGCCCGCGTCCCCATCGTGGCGAACGCCGTATACGCGCCCGCAACTTCCACGGGCGTTAATTCGTAAGCCCCTAGTGCCACTGCCGGAGTCGGCCGTATGTTGTTGGGCAGCCCCATCTGTCTGGCAATCTGCACTACGCGCCCGTATCCCACCAGTTCCGCCACTTTGACGGTAGCCACGTTCAGCGAGTGCGTCAGCGCTTCACGCACCGTAACTTTGCCCATGAACCGTTCGCCATAATTGTTCGGCGTGTATTCCTGCCCGTCGAACTCAAACACCGTCGGCTCGTCGTCCACCGTTGTGGCGGGCGTCACGACGGGCTGCGCGCCGTCAACCGCATTATTGAAAGCCGCGGCGTAAACGAATGGCTTAAACACCGACCCCGGTTGGCGGTGAGCGAGCGCATGGTTCAACTGGCTCTGCCCATAATCGCGTCCGCCGATCAGCGCCTTGATCTCTCCCGTGCGCGGGTCGAGCGCCACAAGCGCCACTTGTGCTTGCGGGATGGTTTCGCTCGGTGCGTTTTTGCCCTTCGGCTTTTTCACCTTTTCATACTTCTTGGCGATCAGCGCATCCACATTCTTCATGCCCGCTTCCACCGCCAGGGCGGCGGCGCGCTGCAACTGTGGATCCAGCGTGGTGTAAACGCGATAATTCTGGCTGAGCAGATCCTGCTCGGAATACTCGTCTAGAAGATGGTCCTTCACCATGTCCACGAAATACGGCGCTTCATTTCCGACCACCGCCGTGTGTCCCAGTTTCAACGGCTCGCGTTTGGCGTCCTGCACGTCGGCTTCATTGATGTACTTGTTTTCCACCATCTGGCCCAGCACGCGGTCCCGCGCTTGCGCCGCACGCTCGGGATGCCGGTCCGAAGCGGAATAATAATTGGGCGCACGAATAAGTCCCGCAAGGAAGCTGCATTCCGCCAGCGTCAATTGGCGTAGATCTTTCCCGAAATAAGCTTCGCTTGCTTCGGCGAAGCCGCGAATTCCAAAGCTCCCGCGGTTGCCCAAATACACTTCGTTCGCGTACAGCTCGAAAATCTGCTGCTTGGAAAAACGCTGCTCCAATTCAAACGAAAGCATGGCCTCCGCCAGCTTGCGACGCCACGTGCGATCCGTGGAAAGGAAAAATGTCCGTGCCACCTGCATCGTGATCGTGCTCGCGCCCTGCAGGTGCTGGCTGTGGCGGATGTCCGCCCAGGCAGCGCCGAAGATGCGAATAAAGTCGAACCCGGGATGCTCAAAGAATCGCTTGTCTTCCGCGGAAAGGATGGCCTGGATAAGATTCGGAGGCAGATCCTCGTAACGCACCGGCCGCCTCTTCTCTCGCGCGCTATCGAACAGATTCGTGATGAGTTCAGGTTCAAGTTCGGCGCTACCCAGGTCCGCGCCCCCTGCAAGCGGCCGTATGGAATGGACAACTTTCCCGCTGAACTGCACCGTAATACCGTTGCCCTCGCCGAAATACGACAGCTTCGACGGGCGAATCGTCACCGTATTGCCTTCCACGGTGTATTGCCCTGGGGAATTCTCGCTGTCGTCCGCGCGGTAGCCCACGCGCTGCATGTACATGACCAGGTCGTCCAGGCTCCACGCCTGGCCGTCGCTGATCCGTTCCGGAGCCGAAAAAATTTGCGTGGTGTTTTGGAGCACGCGCCCGGAAAGGCGCGCATCAATCATGCGGGAATATTTAATGTAGAAATACGTGAAGGCGCCGGCGGAAAGCAGAAAACACAGCGCCACCACCGCCAGGAGTCCGATCCCAAATCTGGAAGTCCAAAAGCCCTTTTGCAAGCGAAATCGCAATAGCTTACTCCCCCAGGGTGGACACTTTCATTGTGACGCATCCGCGGGCCAGAGGGAAGCCGAGAGCGTTCCCGGGCTTGCGGACGGCAGGCCTATTTCATGATGTCCAGACCTTCGCTCACGGGAGAGAAGGTGATATCGGTCTTATAGACGAAGAAATCGACAGGGACGGTGTAGGTCACGCTGATGGTGATGCCGTGGTTCGTGTTGGCAAGTTTAATGTCGTCACGCGTCGCCGGGATGTCCAAATCCTGTATCACCTTGAAGAGGATGTCGCGAACCTGATCTTCCGTGTAGCGGTTCACGATCGCAAATTTCGCCTGCTCGTTCATCTTGTCCTGCAGTTGGTATTCATTGACGTACAGGGGCACCAGCCGGAACGCCACGAACACTCCAACCACCAGAATTACCGTGTAGATGATCGCTTTTAGTTTGCCTTCCCCGCGCTGGGAACGCCGGGAGGATCGTTTTCCAAAGCTCACGAAGTGACACTCCATTGGGCCGCCCCCAGGTACAACCGGCGGCAGAAAATTATTCCGCTATTTGTTCAAGCTACCACCCGGTCCGCGCGCTGTCGAGAATCCCTCGTCGCTTGTGTGCTTTACCGGCAACTCCCGGGGTTAGTACGCCCGCGCAAAAATGGCCCGGTGATCGCCCGGTTTCCCGCAGTACACGCAGGCCCCGGAAGCTCTCCCGGCGCCGTGCCCCAGCACCGCGTCGGGGTCCAGAGGGATGCATCGCATGGTGGCGCGCGTCTCTTCTTTGATGCTGCCCTCGCAATCCCCGCTGCCACACCAGAATGCAAAAGCAAATCCAGTCTCAATGGCCTTTTTGAACTCGTCGTAATTCTTTACCTCATGCGTGTTGGCGCGACGGAAGGCCAGTGCCTTGTCGAACAGCGACTGGTGAATCTCCACCAGCAGTTTTTCGATGGTGACGGGCAGATCGGCCAGCGGGACGCTGAACTTCCCTTCTCGTCCCGGCTTGTCGCGTCGCGCCAGCATCGCGGCTTGTTTCGCCACATCCTTTGGACCAAGTTCCACGCGCACGGGCACGCCGCGCATCTCCCAATCGTTGAATTTCCAGCCCGGGCTGAATCCTTCGCGCTCGTCCAGCGTGACGCGCAGGTTGGCCTTCACCAGTTGCGCCTTCAATTCCTTCGCGGTTTGCAGCACCGAAGCCTTCTCGTCGTCGCTCTTGTAGATAGGAACGATGACCACCTGCGTCGGCGCAAGCTTTGGCGGCATCACCAGTCCCTGATCGTCGCCGTGCACCATAATGATCGCGCCGATAAATCTGGTCGAAAGCCCCCAGGAGGTCGTCCAGCAAAACTGCTGTTGGCCCGTCTGGTCCAGATACTTCACATCGAATGCTTGCGCGAAGTTCTGCCCCAGGAAGTGTGACGTCCCCGACTGCAGCGCCTTGCCGTCGCCCATCAGTGCCTCAATGGCGTAGGTAACTTCAGCACCTGCAAACTTTTCGGCGTCGGATTTCGCCCCGGGAATCACCGGAATCGCCGCGTCGTTCACCGCAAAATCCGTGTACACATCCAGCATCTGCTTGGTCTCTTCCACCGCCTCTTCCCGCGTCGCGTGCGCCGTGTGGCCTTCCTGCCAGTAAAACTCCAGCGTGCGCAGAAAAAGTTTGGTTCGGAGTTCCCAACGCACCACGCTGTTCCACTGGTTCATCAATACCGGCAGGTCCCGGTAAGACTGAATCCACTTGGACCACATGTGCCCGATGATGGTTTCCGATGTTGGGCGGACGACCAGAGGCTCCGCCAATTTCTCCCCGCCGCCAATCGTTACCACCGCCAGTTCCGGCGAGAAACCCTCGACGTGATGCTTTTCTTTTTCAATAAAACTCTTCGGAATCAGCAGCGGGAACGCGACATTCTGGTGCCCGGTAGCCTTGAAGCGCCGGTCCAGCGCGCTCTGAATATTTTCCCACAGCGCCCACCCATAGGGCCGCACAATCATGCACCCGCGCACCGGTGCATAGTCCGCGAGTTGCGCCTTCAGAACGAGTTGGTTGTACCACTCCGAAAAATCCTGCGCGCGTGTTGGTAACTTATCTTCGGCCATGCGTCTCCCTGTCCGTTCCGGCGTAATCCGCCAAGCATTCGAGCGTAGCGGACACGCTCCGCCACTGTCAACGCGAGTATCCCTTGTGCAACAAGAAAGGACTCGAAACTGTTGCTGCGCCTGCGTGTTAAGTAAACTGGCGGCGTGAGGAAAAATCGTCCAATGGGAAGCGCAATCCAAAAAACTCGAACCGCCGTTTTGTCAGTGCTCTCCGTGTTTGCGCTTCTCCTGACCGGTTTTTTGGGAATGGCGGCATGTCGAAGATTCAAGGACCCGGAGTCCACGGCCAGCCAAAAATCGGGCACGCTTGAAGTGGGCGGGCGTACACGCACGTATTTTGTGCACCTCCCTCCCAACTACAACGGCCGTACCGCAATGCCAGTTGTCTTGGTGCTTCACGGAGCGACGGAAAGCCCGGAAGGGGTTGAACAGCTGTCCGGGATGAGCGAAGAAGCCGACAAAAGAAATTTCATCGCGATCTATCCAAGGGGAACAGGCATAAGGAATCCTGCTCAGATGCCTACCTGGAACTCAGGCAACTGTTGCGGCTACGCGCAGATGAACCATGTTGACGATGTAGCTTTCTTTCGCGCATTGCTCGATAAACTTCAGATGGATTTCGCCGTGGACCCGAAACGCATCTTCGTTACTGGAATATCCAACGGCGGCATGATGTCCTTCCGATTGGCCTGCGAACTTTCGGACAGGATTGCCGCGGCTGCTCCCGTGGAAGGCGCCCAAAACGTTGACTGCCGTCCGTCGAATCCCGTTTCCATCATCATCTTTCATGGCACCGCCGACCGCCTTGTACCGATGAAGGGCGGCTCAACGCCATTCCAGATTGGCCCGAAGCGCTCGGATACTCCCGTCGCCGACACCGTGGCATTCTGGGTGAAAGAAGATGGCTGTACGGCGACCCCCGCCCATGAAGAAACAGCCGAACTTCACACCGACAAGTACGCGGGCTGCAAAAATAACACCGCCGTCGAGTTGTACGCCGTCCAAGGCGGCCATCACATCTGGCCTGGCGTGCCGATGAGCGGCAACTCCGTTCCCGCCACGGACCTAATCTGGTCGTTCTTCGCGCAACACCCTAAGCCATAAGTGTCTTCGCGAAGATTACGCGCTGGATGGAGGCATCATTCTTCCGCCGGTGAAGAAATGACTGTTGTTCTTGCCCCAACTGGCTATGCGGGCAATCTGCTCAGGCCTGATTGGTTTCTTTTTCTTTTTTCTCTTTATGTTGAGGAAGCCCTAGGCCGCGCGTTGCTTTTTAGCCAGTGCAAAATCGCAGCGACGCGAAACTCTCTTGCCGCAATTTTCTCGGTGATGAATCTGTGAGCTTCCACGGGGTCCACTTCGAGAGCGTAACCGTTCAAATGCAAAAACACGTCAGCGCATGCGAAAGCGATACGCTTATTTCCATCCAGGAACGCGTGATTGTTGGCCAAGGATTCCATCAAGGCTGCGGCTTGGTGGAGTACGTCGTCGTAGTAACCCGTTTGCGGCCGGAAAACCGCCGATGCCAACAGCCCGGCATCCCGAACTCCCTGAATACCGCCGAATTCGTTGATTAGGTGGCGGTGCATCTCGAGAACTTCTGCGATTGTGAGGTAAAGCGGTTCTCTCTTCACCACAAGAATCTACTTCGCAAGCAGCTCATACAATTTTCGGTTCTTGTCCACCGACCGCCGAAATTGCTTCATCACCTCCGGCCGAATCGCAGCTTGCGCCGGCACCACCTGATGCAGATAGTGTTCCACGGCCTTTTCCAACAAAAATCGCCTGGATTGGCCATTCTCCCGGGCCAGTTTGGAAAGCTCGCCGTACAGATCCGCACTCATTTCCAACCCGATCTTCCTGGTCTTGACTTTGGGCATTCCCCACCTCACATCTTCAGTTTAACGCACAATTCTTCCATTTTCTAGATACTTCCAGAAATATCTTCTATTTACACGGGATGGAAAGGACAGGCCGGTGAAGAAGCTACTTCTTAAATCGCGCTTCCCAGAAACCACTCTTCATCGCTTCCCCGCGTATGGCTGCGAATCAGCAGTTCCGGATCCTTCACCGTCACCCGGCTGTACGGCGCAATCGAGTGCGTCAGCCAGACATTCCCGCCGATAATGCTGTGGTGCCCGATATGTGTGTCACCGCCAAGAATCGTGGCACCCGGATAGATGGTTACGCCGTCCTCGATGTCCGGGTGGCGCTTGTTCGCCATGCCGCGCACCAACCCGCCATCGGAATCGCGCTGGCTCGTGGGATTGAACGCGCCCAAAGTAACGCCATGATATAGCGTCACGTGCTTGCCAATGGTGGCCGTTTCGCCAATCACCACGCCGGTTCCGTGATCGATAAAGAACGATTCGTCGATCGCCGCGCCCGGATGAATATCGATCCCTGTGCGGCTGTGCGCGATTTCCGTCATTAGTCGCGGCAGGTACGGCACTTTCAATTCGTACAGCTCATGCGCCAGCCGCTGCACCGTGATGGCTTCCACTCCCGGATAGCTCAGCAGAATCTCTTCCAGCCCGCTAGCCGCCGGATCGTTCGCCAGCGCCGCCTCCAGGTCGGTGGCCTGTAACTGCGCTAGCTTCGGAAGTTTCTCGCGAATCTTGCCGACAATCTCATCCGCCGCGCGCGCCAGATTCCCCGGAGCCTTCTTGCTGCGGCAACTGCAATCAAACCGGATTGCAGACACGATTTGCTCGGCCAGCAGCGCTTCCAGCTCATCCACAAAATGAGCCGCCTGCGGGCTAGCGGATTCTTCCGGCGCGTGATGCAGCGGAAAAAGCGAATCCAGATAACGCCGGCAAAACGTCGCCACATCTTCCTTCGAAGGTAATTGGTACTCGGCCGTGTGATCGCCGCTGAAGCGCGCGTCCAGCGCCGAACGAAACTCCCGAGCCAAGCACTTCAATTCATCCATGTTTCTGTTCATAGAAATTGTCCTGGTAATTCGTCAACGGCTTTCGGGAAAACGCCCGTGAAAACGACATCCTCTACAAGATATCTCATAAATGGCTGCCGGGAGGGCACGGCTTCAGCCGTGCCGAACAGCTTCGCAAATTCAAGGGTTTTAACCCCTGAGGGACACTCGCTCGTCGTTAGAAGTATTCTTGAGATCACTTCCAGCGGAACTTGGCGCTTCGCTCGTCACGAGAGAGTGCCTCAGTCTTTCACAGTGCTCTGTATGGATGACGTGGGCGATGGGGCGCAGCCGTGCCGCGCCCCTCCCCGGAATGCGTTGCGTTCCCGCGATTGTGGCGCTTCCTAACCAATTCCTTCAAAGAGAATTGTGGAAAGGTACCGCTCACCGCCGTCGGGCAGCACGGTCACGATAGTTTTCCCGGCAAACTCCGGCAACTTCGCAAGCCGCACAGCAACCGCAGCCGCCGCGCCACAAGAAATCCCGGAGAGGATGCCTTCTTCCCGCGCCAACCGCCGCGCCATCTCCACGGACTCTTCGTTCGTCACCAACTCCACGCGATCCACCATTTTCAAATCCAGGTTCTTCGGCACGAATCCGCCGCCAATCCCCTGAATCTTGTGTGGACCCGGCGTGAGCGGTTTTCCAGCAATCGTTTGGGAAATCACCGGACTTACCGATGGTTCCACCGCGACCGTGGTGATCTTCTTGCCCTTCGTGTTCTTGATGTAGCGGCTCACTCCGGTGAGAGTTCCACCAGTCCCGACGCCACTTACGAACACATCGACCGCGCCGTCCGTGTCGTTCCAAATTTCCGGACCAGTGGTCTTTTCGTGGATTTCCGGGTTCGCCGGATTTTCAAACTGCTGTGGCAGAAAGTAATGCTGCTTGTCCGAATTGTAAATCTCGGTGGCTTTGTTGATCGCGCCCTTCATGCCTTCCGGTCCGGGCGTCAGGATAAGCTTCGCTCCAAACGCTGCCAGGACGCGCCGCCGTTCCAGCGACATCGTCTCTGGCATCGTCAAAGTAATGGCATACCCGCGCGCTGCGGCCACGAATGCCAACGCAATGCCCGTATTCCCGCTGGTCGGCTCCACAATTTCAATTCCCGGCTTCAGCACGCCGCGCTTTTCCGCATCCCAAATCATTGCTGCCCCGATACGACACTTCACCGAGTACGCTGGATTTCTCCCCTCGATCTTGGCGAGCACCGTGGCCTTCGCGCCATCGGTCACTCGATTCAGTTTGATCAGAGGGGTTCGGCCAATGCTTAACGAATTATCCGCGTATACGTTTGACATGAGTGCACTCCAGTGAAGTGAATTTGCCGTATCGGGACGGCCCTCAAATTATAGGTCGGCAGCCCAGGAAATGGGGAGGTTCGCAAGCATCAAAATCTCGCATCGTTCGGATTCATTTTCCTGATGCTTCCAGCCCTTCACTGTTTGACGCAGCACCCCGCATTGCGATGACACACCTACTCCGATAGAATCCGCCTCGGGAGGCGCCCATGCCTCAACTCTCTGAAAAGCCACGAATTGCCCTCGCCGCCGATCACGCTGGCTTTCATGTCAAAGAAACCATTCGGGAATTTCTGGAAACGGCAGGCTATCCCGTGGACGACCTGGGAACGTGGTCGGAAGAATCAGTGGACTATCCCGACTACGCCAAAGCGGTCGGCGATCATGTCGCCTCTCATAACGATGTCTTTGGCATCGCCGTATGCGGCACGGGCATCGGCATGTCCATCGCGGCGAATAAAGTGCCCGGGATCCGCGCCGCCGTCGCGCACAATGTCGATACCGCTCGCCTGGCGCGAGAGCACAACGACGCCAATGTCCTGGCGATGGGTGGCCGCATAGTCAGCGGCGCCCAGGCCATCGAAATGGTGCAGACCTTCCTGAACACCACGTTCGTCGGCGGCCGCCACGCGCGCCGCGTAGAAAAAATCTCCCAGATCGAATCCGCCGAGCGGGGATAGGCCGCATTCTCTCCAATCTAGAAGCCGTCTCATAAATGCGTTTCGGGAGGGCACGGCTTCAGCCGTGCCGAAAAGCTATCCGAATTCAGGAGGTTTTAACCCCTGTCGGAGGCAGCATCGGAAGTCGAAGGATTTATGAGATAAGTTTGAGTGATTGCGAAAATCTCCACGTGATATTTTCCGTGGCTCTTCATTTGCTCGCCCATCGCCTCTACAGTACACTGGTTTTTCGCGCTATTTCCGCTTAAGGAAACTCAACCATGCTGGTTGTCATGCAGTCTCATGCCACCGATGAACAAGTTCGCGCCGTCTGCGATCGCATCGAATCTCTGGGGCTGAAAGCTCATCCCATCCCCGGCTCAGGACGCACCGCCATCGGCATCACCGGCAACAGCGGCGCGGTGGATCTCGGCGTCCTCGAATCCATGCCCGGCGTGATCGAGTGCATTCCCGTCACCAAGCCCTACAAGTTAGTTTCCCTGGATGTGAAGGAAGAGCCCACCATTGTTCGCATTCCCACTCCGTCAGGCGATGTCTTAGTTGGCGGCGCGCACCTGGCGGTTGTAGCCGGTCCATGCGCGGTAGAAACGGAAGAGCAGTGCCTCGCCATCGCCGAACGTCTGAAACCCACCGGCGTTCGCCTGTTCCGTGGCGGCGCCTACAAGCCGCGCACTTCTCCGTACAGTTTTCAGGGGCTAGGCCTTCCGGGTCTGAAAATTCTCGCCCAGGTTCGCAAAAAATACGGCTTCGCAATCGTTACCGAAGCGATTGACAACGAATCCCTTGACCTCGTCGAGGAGTGGGCCGACGTCATTCAGATCGGCGCCCGCAACATGCAGAACTTTTCTTTATTAAAGCGCGCCGGCCGCGTCAAAAAACCCGTTCTATTGAAACGCGGCATGAGCGCCACGCTCGACGAATTCCTAATGGCCGCCGAATATATCCTAAGCGAAGGCAACTATCAGGTGATGCTCTGCGAGCGCGGCGTGCGCACCTTCTCCGATTTTTCCCGCAACACCCTGGACCTGGCGGTCGTGCCCGCCGTGAAAAAACGCAGCCACCTGCCCATTCTTGTCGATCCCAGCCACGGCACCGGCAAACGCCACAAGGTCCTTCCCCTCTCGCGCGCCGCCGTCGCAGTGGGCGCGGATGGTCTAATGGTCGAGGTCCACCACCAGCCCGAAAAAGCCCTATCCGATGGAATGCAGTCCATCTTGCCCGAGGAATTCGCCGCCTTGCTAGCCGAAGTCCGCCAAATCGCCGCAGTAGTCCACCGCCAAGTAAACTAACCCGGAAAACCCTTGGAGTGCGGCGGCTCGCCGGCGCTTTTAAGGCGTACCAAATTTCACAAAACTGTCCGTCTCCGCCTCCCCGCCTAAACTAGAACCCGCTAGCTAATCCCCACCTTATACCGCGGCCATTCCGACCGAATAGCGTCATGATCAATCACCGGCTCACCCTCGCACTCCACCTCGATAACCGTCGAAGGCGTGTCCGGCGCTTGCACCGGCAACCCCGTCAGCCGCAATGAAAACTCATCCTGCGCAAACGCCACGCTCTGCCCAGTCTTCAGTAGCCGCGCGGATTTCGCTTTCGTCTTCAATCCCCCAATCGCCACCACGGTCGCGGGTTGGAAAAATGCCAGCCACTGCGCCGCGGGAGAATCTCCCGGCCAGTAATGCTGGTGAATGTACAGTGTATTTCCCCGTCGCGAATAATTGGCATTCGAGTTCCAACTGTAAGACCCGCGCTCCGTGCCATAAATAGATTTTCCATTCGTCTCCAGCCACTTGCCAACGCTCTCCAGAATAGCCACAGATTCCGCCGGCACCGATCCATCGGGCTTGGGCCCGATGTTCAGCAGATAATTCCCCCCGCCCTGCGCGCAGTTCCCCAGATTGTTCACGATGGTCTTGGCCGTCTTCCAGCCATCATCACCGCGGTTGAATCCCCAGCTGTCGTTCATCGTCATGCAGGATTCCCACGCACGCCCGGCAGCTGCAGCCGTGACTTCCTGCTCCGGCGTGGAAAAATCTCCCTCCAGCCCATTCCGGTTATTCACAATGATGTCCGGCTGAAGCTCGAACACCATCTGATTCATCCGCTCCGATTCCCATTGTTCCGGAGTCAACGGCCAGTCCACGTCATACCAGAGCACATCGATCTTTCCGTAGTTCGTCATCAGCTCGCGAACCAATCCATGCGTGTACTCGACAAACCGTTTGCGCGCCGCTTCGTCCGTTTTGCAGCGCACCCCGTCCGGATGGTGCCAGTCCATCAACGAGTAGTAGAACCCCACGCGCAGCCCTTCGGCCCGCGCAGCTTCCACGAACTCGCGGACCAGATCGCGCCCCGGCCCCTGCTTCGGAGCGCAATAATCGGTGAGCCTCGTATCGAAATGGCAGAAGCCCTCGTGGTGCTTGGTCGTCATCACCATGTACTTCTGCCCCGCGCGCCGCGCCAGCTTGGCCCACTCGCGCGCCGCGTTAGGCTTCGGCTGAAAATGTTTTGCCAGCAATTCGTATTGCGGAATCGGAATCCCTTCCACCTCCAGCGCCCATTCATGCTGTCCCACCACGCTGTACAGCCCCCAGTGGATGAACATGCCGAACTTCGCTTCATGCCACCACGCCATTCTTTGCGCCCGCGTGGCCGCTTTCTTGCTTCCCGCTGAGGAGGCTTGCCCACGCGCTTCCTCTCCACTGACGCTCATTGCGTTCGCGCTACTTCCCGCGTATGCCAGCGCACCCGCCGCCCCAAGATGTCTCAGAAACGATCGCCTGGAAACTTCATCCGTCTTCATAAGCTTTTCGCCTCTCCGTGTGTGAAATAGACTGGAAATTCCTGTTTGATCTCGCAGACGACCGCAATTGTATACTCATTTCCCTCCCTCGCGACGCTGTCAATCGACTCCGCCCGTACCGCCCCGCACAGGCAACAATTTTCTTTCGGAATTGGCCCGCTTCAATAACCACATCCACAGACTTCAAGCACGGAATCTGAGGTAAAATCCAAAGCACTCGATGAGCCGGCCTCGAAATTTCCGCGTCTACTTCCTTCTCACCATCCTTCTTCTATTTGCCGTCATCCTCTTGCTTCGCGAGCATCGCCCCTCTTTTCTGCGTCCCGGTCTGCACCTGAACGCCTACGTCAGCACGGACGACGGAAACATCACGGTAGTGGATCTGATCAGCCTGCGTGCCATTGGGAAAATTTACGGGGGCCCCGCGCTTGCTGAAATCCTCGAACACCCCCGTCGCGCCGAAATCTGGGGCGTGAGCAGCGCGGGAGGCTACATCTGGGTTCTGGACGCGCGCAGCAATCAAATCTCCTCGCGCATACCCGTTGGCGCCCTGCCTTACTCCTTGGAATTTTCCGTCAAGGGCGATCGCGCGTACACCACCTCATCCGCCGCGAACCAGCTCATCGCCATCGATTGCGTCACCCGCGCCATCATCGGCCGCGCGAAAACCGGCGCGCAGCCAGTGCGCGTGCGCATCACGCCGGACAACAAAACCCTTCTGGTGGTGAACTTTCAGGCCGCCACGTTGGGCATTCATGACGCCGCCACGCTACAGCAACGCGCCGAAGTTCCCGTCGTTGCCGATCCAGGGGAGGTCAGCATCCTCCCGGATAGTTCGCTGGCATTTGTCATGAGCCGCTCGCAGAGCCTGCTATCCGTTGTGGATGTGCGCCGCGGCGTTCTCCTCACCAACCTCGTGCTCGCGGGAAATCCCACGCAAATGATTTTGAAGCCGGACGGTGGCGAACTGTACGTAATTTCCCCGGAAACCCACGGCCTGCAAGCCTTGAACACCTGGACCCATGAGATGGGTGATTTCATGATGTTGGGCTCCGCCCCGGCTTCCGGCATAATCACCGAGGACGCGGGCGAAATGTACGTCGCCGACCGCGCCGCCGGGCGCGTCATCCCGCTCGACATTGTCAATCGCCGCGTCAGTCGTCCCATTAATGTCGGTGCTCTTCCAGGCGCCATGCGCTTCGATCCCGTCGCGCCCGGCGGCAATCCCGATATGCTCCTGGTGGTGAATGAAGGTTCCGGCGATCTCGCCGTGCTCCACACGCGCACCGATTCCCTGTTAACGATGATTCCCGTCGGCTCGCACCCCCAGCGCATCGCCGTCAAGCTTTTCTGAGAGCAATCGGTCGGGCATTTGGATGGATCCGCAATGCGAGGGGAGTACAGTTTTAAGTTTTAGCAGCCGGCTGAGAAACCCGGAATTCGTTATTCCGAACGGAGTCTGCGAAGTGAGGTACGGCTTTGCATCGCATGTCTTTTGGGCGCTGAATCTCTCTTTTCTTGGCATTTTAATTGAAGAGGGATTCCTCGCTTCGCTCGGAATGACAGGGAAACGCATTTTTCGGCAACCTGTTAGGTTTTAAGTTATAAGTCGGGAGTTGAACGCTTACGTTCTCAGACCAAAAGCTTTCTTCTGTCTTACTGAAAACTTAAAACTTATTACTGAGAACTCAGGAATTCCCCCGCCTTATTCCCCCGCTCACGGATTAAACCAGAACTTCACCGTGGCAGTAACGTGCGCTTCCACCGCTTTTCCGCCTTGCGTGGCCGGTGCGTACTCATACTGCTTCAAAGCGTCCATGGCGGCCTGCCGCAGCGGCGCGGGTCCCGTCAAAATCTTCATTGCCCCAATCTTCCCGTCCGGCTCCACAATCGCATCCACCCGCACATCCCCGGTAATGTAATTTTCCATGGCCTCCGGCGGATAAATCGGCGCAACGGACTTCAGCAATTTAGGCGGAATAAGTGTTGTGTCCATTGCTGCCGGCTCAGGCGGCGCGGGCTGCGCAGTCGCAGCGGCCGGGGCACTAGCACTCGGTGCGGATTTGCGTCGCGAAGCTGCAACTGTCCCGTTTTCCTTCCCATTGGCACGCGTCGCTTTCAGCGTCGAGGCAGTTGATTTTGCCACCTTGGGCATTACAGGAGCCGCAGCCTTCTCCGGTGCATTGGCCACCTCAGCTTCACCGCCAGGGGAATGCGGAGAATCCGCGCTCACGCTCGTCTTTGCAGTTGAATTCACATTATTCGTTGCAGGAACTGCGCTCGAGGCCACCGAAGGAGCCGCTGGCAGCGCCGCAGCGTGCGCAACTCCGCTCTGTGGCTTGCTCGAGTTTGCGGCGTGCGCATCCTGCGAAACCCCTTTGTGCGACGAATAGCTTCCCAGCCACGGCAGGCGCACCCAATTCAAACGCCACGCCCCACCAAGGAAAATCAACAGCACCAGCGTGCTGATTGCCGCCAGTGGAAATTTTCCGATTCCAACGCGCACCGGCTTGTAAATATCGTAAAGCGACTGCGGCACTCCTACCTTCCCAACATGGCGCGCACCAGAGAAATCCAAATCCGGCTTCGGCAGCAGGCTGTCCAGTGGATCAATCTCCGTCCCATCTTTGGCGCCGCCCTGGTTCGCAGCCGTTGCGTTCGGCAGCGTCATGCGAATCATCGGAGGAGCAGGCGCGCTCGCAGCAGGCTGTGCGGCCACGCCAGGCCCAGCTTCTGGAACTTTCCCGTCCGCTGGCGTTGAAGGCGTTGGTGTGGAAGGCGTCGCAGCAGCATTTCCTGCTTGCGCTGCCGGCCCGGCGCCAGGCACCGAAATGCGCGATACCTCCGCAGCCGCTGCCTCGGCTCTTTTCGCGGCTTCTTCCCGCGCGGCTGCCACTTTTGCCGCTTCGGCCTTGGCTTGCAGCAATGCCTGGATCTGCTCCCTCAGCGCGTCCACTTCGTGCTTCAAATTCTCGACTTCCTTGCCGGGGACCTCAGACTCCGCCGGCGCAACATCCTCTTCCGCCGTCTCCGAGGACTCCACCATCTCCGTGGCTTCTTTGTGTTGCGGCGCGTCGCCCTTGGCAGGCAAATCCACGCCCCAGAAGTTCGGCACCGGCTCCGTGAACTCCAGCTCGACGTAGCACTCCGTCGGCCGGAAACTGCGCTTCCTCACAACTTGGCACACCACTTCGCTGTTGGTTTTCTTTTCCGTGATGAAAAGCAATTGCCCTGTCACCACCGCTGCTGCCAGCCGGATAACCGCGCCATTTTCAAACACCAGGACCGTCGAAGTGTCCTCGGAAAACAGATCGCGCTGCCCCGATGACTGCCCAGGCCTCGCCCCTGTCACATTCACTGCTACTTCCAGCGCCACGGGGGTCGCCCCGCTGGCCAGCGGTTGCAGTTTCGCGACAGTCTCTTCCGACGTAGGGATCGTGTTGACTTCGGAGTCCACTCGAATTGTTCCTTGTGCCAGGGTTACCGTCGGGCGCTCGTCCACAGCTTCACCGGACGCGGCAACACCCATTCGCCGTTGGCCCACGCTCTTTCATTTTTTCAGGGAGTGCAGTCCATGCGCCATAGTACCCGGCGTACTTCGCTGCGAAAGTTGTTCAATCAGTAGCGGCCCGATTTTTTGGCGGACACTGGCCGCAAGGACAGCACAAATTCGTTCGTCTGCTCCCGGCCGGCCGCGCGTCAGTCCGCGCTCTCCACCGGCCACGCCGAATTCTCTTCTCCCAAATTCACTTCCAGGAATCCCTCCGCGGGCAAAACATCAATTGGCAATCCTCCGTGCCACAGCGCCACGCCAATCGGAAACTTGGTCTTGCCTTTCAAATCCATTTGTTCCCTCAGAACCGCAAGTTCCAGTGTGCGCCCAAACGCCACCGTGGCAATTTGCGTTGGACTAAGCAGGCATACCCGCTGCTTTTCCACCGCGAATTCCTTCATTCGCCCCCGCTCCAGGTTCACCACAATCACCACTTCCTCCCCCGCTCCAATCGTGATCCGGAATTCCGGGTCCTCCAATTCCGCCAGCGTGTCCGGGAAGCAGTCCACGCGCACAACAAATCGTTCTTCCTCGAACCCCCAGCGCAATTCCCTCAGATAGAAGGTCCGCCCGTGCATCGCCCCGCCGCGCCGTTCCGGGGAAAACACCCCCGCGCCCAGCCATTCAAAATAGCTCGTATCGCGCCCATCCACTTTGACGTTCAGGAACGTTGACGGCGCAAGCTGGTAAGCCCGTTCCGGCTGGCGCTTGATCGGCTTTGCCAGTTCTTCCGGGGCCACCTGCCCCAGCGCCAGGTAAACGCCCGTCAGATGCTTGCGAAACAGCGCGTCAAACTCGGCATCATTCGCCGTGCTGTGCTCCGGCCCGTACCACCAGCACCAGTCGCTGCCCTCGGCCGCTAACAAAGACTCCTGGGCCTCCGCCAGCGCCGTGTCGCTCACGCTTTCGGCGCGCCCCTTGGAATGCCCCTCCAAGGCCCCGGCATAAGCTTCCCGTGCGTCCCAAAGCAAATCCCAAGCCGTCACGTCTTCCTGGTGCCCAATCCACACGTCAAAGTTGGCATTAATCCACGATGCGGGAAAAATCCCAGTGGTCGTAGGAATTTCGCCGGCCGCGGCAATCGTCTCGGTTGCCGTCAGGGCCCGGAAATCCTTGTCATCGCTGATGAGCCGGTAAAACTCCCGTAGAAATTCCCTGCCATTTCCCGGGTAGTACTCCCAGGCATTCGCCCCATCCAGGAACAAGCTCACCGTCAGCGGATTGGGAATCTTCA
>Ga0181523_10002359_pt1 | contig 18615 bp, 17 predicted proteins | sample PEATcosm2014_Bin_43_FD_119752 | JGI IMG/M metagenome (GOLD analysis project Ga0181523, IMG submission 119752) | Peatland microbial communities from MTU Mesocosm Facility, Houghton, MI, USA - PEATcosm2014_Bin05_30_metaG | ecosystem: Environmental > Terrestrial > Soil > Wetlands > Peat | place...
CAGGCTCTGGCAATCCCGCCCGACCAGACGGGGAACAGCCTTTTCGCGCAGCCGTGAAAAAAGGTCGCGATCGCCCGCCAGGTAGCGGCAGTCGAGCAGGGAGATGGCGAACTCTACATTATTTGGGTCCAACCGTTCGCACTCCGCCAAATTTCGCGTGGCTGGACTGAGCTTCAGCCGCAGGTCCCACAACTCCTGCGAAAAACGCCGGATCGGATCTCTGAATTCGCTTTCGGAGTTACCGTTGCTGTGCAGAAAAAGCAGATCAATATCGGAGTGGGGGAAAAGCCAGCCGCGCCCGAATCCGCCGGTGGCCACGAGAGCAAAATTCTTTGGGGTATCGAGGGCGGCAAGGCCGGAGGCAGAGTTAGCAGAAGCCGGTTGCGAACCGACGATGATCTCGTTCCAGAGCCGCTGCACGATCGAATCGACCAGCGCCGTGCGCCTGGCCAGCGCCGTTCGGCCCTCACCGGTGACGGCAAATTCCTGCGCGATGGCAGCGGACTCCCTGATGTACAGGTCCGATAGCTCGCTGCGGACGGTGGCCCCGGTGGTCATTCGATGACAGTCTCCCCGATGTTCAGCCTCTGCTCCAGCCTGGTTCGGTTCTGCTCGTGCGCCAGCAGGCCGGGGGATGTCGATCTTCGTCGTCGCGATTCTCGCCGCGCTTAGAGCACGCTTTCGCCACGTTCGTCGTTGCGAATCCGAATCGCTTCGTCGATGCGCGAAAGAAAAATCTTCCCGTCGCCGATTTTGCCAGTACGCGCCGCCGTGGTAATCGCCTGCACGACTTTTTCGACCATTTCATCGGCCAGCACGATCTCGAGCTTCACCTTCGGGATCAGGTCCACCGTGTACTCGCGACCCCGATAAAATTCGGTGTGTCCCTTTTGCCGGCCATGTCCCCGGGCTTCAAAAACGGTCATGCCTTCGACGCCCACCTCGTGCAATGCGTCTTTAACCGCATCCAGCTTTGAGACCTGAATAATCGCTTCGACCTTCGTCATCTTCGTCCGTTCCGATGTCCACTCAAAGACACCATCGTCCGCCCATATTCAACCACCGCATGATAACAATATTCGCTGCACAGCCGTTTGCGGAAATCGAAACTATTTATGTTCGTGATTGGAAATCCTTATGTGTGCTCTTGTCAGCGTTGCCGATTCAGCGTCGTAGGAAGCCACCGTCTAATTGACTCCGGAGGGCTTTCTGCGGTTGGATGGAAGCTGCGTGGCACCCGCACCTACCATTCTCGATCCCGAGTCGCGGCGGTTTAGCCGCCTTGATGCAGCCTGGCTCACGATCTGGCTCATCTGTCTCGTCATACTCGCGGTGCTTCCTCCGCTATTCGAATGGCATAAGCAGCTGATTTTGCTTGCCATCGGCATTGTGCAGCTGCTGGAGACAAGGCTGACTTCCCGCTTCCCCAAACGAGGAGTCACCTACGTAATCCTGCTAAAGATTTTGCTGGCAACCGCCCTCATCGATCACACCGGCGAAGTTGGGATCAACAGCAGCTACTATCCTATTTATTATCTTCCGGTCGTGACCGCGGCGCTTTACTGTGGCCCGTGGCTGACGCTGCTCTGGACTCTGCTTGCTTCCGCCGCCTACTGCTCGTACCTCTATATCGACCCCGCGATGCAGGAATACGAAATAACTCCTGAGTCGTTGGGCTTACTGGGCCTGCGCATCCTGTTTTTCTTTCTCGCCGCCATGGTCGTCAACCGCTTCGCGCAGCAAAGCCAGCATCAAACCCAGTTGTATCGTGAACTCGCCGAACGCCTCGCCGAAACCAATCGCCGCCTCGAACAGGCGCAGGCCGAAGCGCGGCGCTCGGAACGGCTGGCGGCTCTCGGCCAACTCTCCGCCGGACTGGCTCATGAAATCCGCAATCCGCTCGGAGTGATCAAGGGATCGGCGGAGATGCTGACGCAGAAATTGCAAGGCTCCGACGAACTCGCCCGTGAATTGGCCGGCTATATTTCGACCGAGGTCAACCGGCTCAGCGCTCTGGTTACTGAGTTTCTGGACTTCGCTCGTCCGCTGCACGCGCAACCGCGTCCCGCGGACCTGACTGCCCTTCTCGACCGCGTGCTGCAAACGGTCGCGGGGCGCTTTTCGGCTGGTACCGTGCGCATTGAGCGCCACTATGCAGACGGACTGCCTCTGGTTCCACTCGACGAGAGCCTGTGCGAGCAAGCGTTCCTCAATCTGGTGCAGAACGCCTACGAAGCCATGGAAGACCATGGCGGCACGCTGCGGGTAGACGTTCATCTCGCTACTCAGAACGATGGTGAAGGAGTGGAACTCCGCCTGGCTGACACGGGCCCGGGCGTCCCGGAGGAATTGCGCGAAGAAATTTTCAATCCATTTGTAACCACAAAAAAAACGGGTGTGGGATTGGGACTCTCCATTGTTTCGAAGATCGTAGACGGACATCGTGGATCGATCCATGTGGAGAACGGACCGGGTGGCGGTGCCGTATTTGCACTCTTCTTTCCGCTGGACGAGGTGCACGCATCTGCCGAGCTGAACTCGGCTTGGACGGGCGAGGGCGCCCGTCCCCACATTAGCACCGACTAAGCAAATGCCGACCATTCTCATTATCGAAGACGAAGCCAAGATGCGCCGCTTGCTGGAGCTGAACCTTGGCGACGATGGCTTTAAAACGCTTTCCGCCGGAGACGCCGAAACTGGTTTGAAGCTGCTTGACTCCGAACCCGTTCATCTCGTCCTCACCGATCTCAAGCTTCCCGGCATGAACGGGCTCGAATTTCTGCAGACAGCCAAGCAACGAAATCCAGCCCTGCCGATTGTGGTCATGACCGCGTTCGGGTCGGTTGAAACCGCGGTCGAGGCGATGAAAGCAGGCGCCAGCGACTACGTGCTCAAGCCATTTTCGCTCGCGGAAATGCGGATGGTGGTGCACAAGGAGCTCGATAACTCGCGCCTGCGCGAGGAGAATCGCTCGCTGCGCGAGGCCCTTGGACAGAAGTACAGCCACCCCAACATCGTCGCCATCAGTCCCAAGATGCAGGAGGTGCTCGCTACTGTCGAACGAGTTGCACCGACTAACTCCACCGTTTTGCTGGGCGGCGAAAGTGGAGTGGGCAAGGACCTCATCGCCCGCGCCATCCACGAAAAGTCGCGCCGCGCTTCCGGTCCGTTTATCAAGATCAACAGCACCGCCATCCCAGAAAATCTGTTGGAAAGCGAACTGTTCGGCTACGAGAAGGGAGCTTTCACGGGAGCTGCGACCAGCAAGCCTGGCAAGTTCGAACTCGCCGACAAAGGCACGCTCTTTCTTGATGAAATCGGGGACGTGCCGCCGGCCATCCAGGTCAAACTTCTGCGCGTGCTGCAGGAACGCGAGTTCGAGCGGCTGGGCGGCACGCGGACTATCAAAGTCGACGTGCGTCTGCTGGCTGCCACCAACCGCGACCTCCGCGCCGCGCTCGAAGATGGAACGTTTCGTGAAGACCTTTACTACCGGCTCAACGTGGTTCCGATCGATATTCCGCCGCTGCGGGAGCACAAAGAAGATATTCCCGGGTTAGCGAATCTGTTTCTTGCTCGCTTCGCCAAGGATTCCGGAAGAGCGGAAATCATTACGGGCATTTCGCCCGCTGCCATGCAGCTTCTGGCCGGGCATTACTGGCCGGGCAATGTGCGTGAACTGCAGAACGTCATCGAACGCGCCTGCGCCCTTGCTTCGAGCAGCCAGTTGGAAGCCAGCGACATACAACTGGACTCGCCGCGCAATCGCAGTGGCGCCGCGTCCGACCGCTTCCTCCCCGACGGGATGACACTTGATCAGTGGGAAGACGAAATGATCCGCGAAGCTCTGAAGCGCGCTGGCGGGAACAAGTCACAGGCGGCGCGTCTGCTGGGGCTGTCGCGGAATGCGCTGCGGTATCGCTTGTCGAAGATTGGGATCGACGACAACGAAGGGGAGTGAAGGATCGGGTCATCGGGCAATCGGATCATCTGGTGATCGACAAACGCTGCTCATTTCACCAATTGACCATGGTCTTTGACCATAGTACCATCTGAAAAGGAGGGACTGGCATGGAAGAGATCGCGATTTCGAAGTTCAAAGCCACCTGCCTGGCGGTGCTGGAGAACGTTCGCAAAACCGGGAAGACCGTTCTGATCACGCGTTTTGGCGAGCCGGTGGCCGAGGTCGTTCCTCCGCATGCGTCCCGGAAGGCGAAGCATTGGGTCGGTTCCCTGGCCGGAACGGGGGAGATTAAGGGCGACATCGTTTCTCCCGCCAGCGAAGAGGACGATTGGGAAGCGCTGCGCGGATGAAGCTGCTGCTCGATACTCACATTTGGTTGTGGAGCGCGCTTGATCGGGCGCGTCTTGCCGCCCGGCTGACAGCCACGCTGGAGAATCCGCGGAACGAGTTGTGGCTTTCTCCCATCTCGTTGTGGGAGGTTCTGACTCTTTGCCAGAAAAACAGATTGACTTTGCATCCGAATCCGCAGGCGTGGATCGACAATGCGCTCGATGCGGTTCCCATGCGACAAGCTCCAATCACTTACCAGGTGGCGCAAGAAACGGCGCGCGTGCAACTTCCGCATCACGACCCCGCTGACCGCTTTCTGGTGGCCACGGCGCGTGTGTTCGATCTGACCCTCGTCACCGCAGACAAACAATTGATCAAAGCGCGGCAGGCACCCGTCTTGCCGAACCGGTGAAGGTGCTCGCAGCCATGTCGGACCCCTCCCTGGCCGAAAACCACCACCCTGGTGGAACCCGGCCACCGAGGCGCCGTTAACCGGCAACTTCCATACTCTTCGATCTCTCCTATCCAGCTGATAAATCAAGCAACTAGATAAACGACGGCCTACGACGGGAATTGGCACTCCGCCTGCATTCTTATGAGCACAGCTTTGTCCCGAACGAGGTGAAGGTTTTTATGAAATTCAAATTAATAGCAGCACTTCTGGGATTGATGATGGGGATTCCAGGCGCCGTCATTGCTCAGAACGGCGGTCAGAATCAGGACGCTCAGGCGCCGGATCAGAATTCGAAACCGTCGCCGAATATCCAAGCGCCCGTGCAGAATCCCAACGATCAAGGGTCAATGAATCAGGACCAGGACCAGGACGCCACAGGTCAGGATTCGATGGATCAAGCCCAAGCCCCGATGGCTGGCCCCAACGACTCGGGTTCCAATAACGCAGGACCGGGGCCGAGTTACAACACGCCGGCTCCGGTGGAAAATAATGGGGTCGCGCGCATCAGCATGATTCACGGCGATGTTTCCACGCAACGTGGCGATTCGAAGGACTGGTCGGCGGCTGCGCTGAATGCTCCCGTGGTTGCGGGGGATAGGGTTTCTACCGGCGACAAGGCGCGCACCGAACTTGAGCTTGATTACGCCAACACGCTCCGGCTGGCGGAGCATACGCAGGCCAACATTACGCAGCTGACGCGCTCGCAAATCCAGGTTCAACTGGGACACGGGATGGCGAATTACACCGTCTACAAGGGCAGCGATGCGGACGCGGAAATCGATACGCCGAACGTTGCCATCAAGACCGAGCGTCGCGAATCCAGTTTTCGAATTCTGGTTACTGCCGATGATCACACCGAGGTGCTGGTGCGCCGAGGGGAAGTCGAAGTTACTACTCCGCAAGGGGGCACGCGCGTCGGACAGAACCAGTTCATCACCATTCAGGGTAGCGGCGCGGACGCGCAGTACAAGATCGGCGAAGCGCCGGCGCGGGATGATTTCGACCAGTGGAACACGGATCGCGACAACATGATCCGCAACTCGGAAGCGCGTAAGCACACCAACGACTACTACGTGGGAACCGAAAATCTCGATGGCCACGGCACCTGGTCTGAGGTTCCGGATTACGGTCAGGTGTGGCGGCCGAACGTGGCGCCGGGCTGGGCTCCTTATCGCGATGGGCGTTGGGTGTATGAGCCTTATTGGGGATGGACCTGGGTTTCGTACGATGACTGGGGCTGGGCTCCTTATCACTACGGGCGCTGGATGTACGTTGACGGAGGTTGGGGTTGGTGGCCTGGTCCGGCGTACGGATATCCGTTCTATCGTCCGATTTGGGCGCCGGCTTATGTTTCGTTCTTTGGATTCGGCCCCGGTTTCGGAATCGGATTCGGATTTGGATTCGGCTTTGGCGGGGTCGGCTGGCTTCCTCTGGGGCCGGGTGACTTCTTCCATCCCTGGTGGGGCCGTTGGGGCGGAGGCTTTGGCTACGCCCGTTTCGGCGAATTCAATCGCGGCGGTTTTGCTCCGCTGCGCGCGGGCTCGCGTTTTTCGAACGTGAACCTGGCGATGCATGACGCAAACTTCCGCGGCGCGACGTCGGTCTCAGGCAGGGAATTTGGCACCGGCCACATGAGTACCCACGCGATGGGTCGCGCGGAGATGCAGAACGCGCGGTTCAATACCGGGAGATTGTCCGCAACCCCGAGCCGCGAGAGCTTCTCAGCCAGCGGACGAGCGGCGGCTGCATCCACGACTCGGAACGTGGGACAGAATCAGCATTTCTTCTCGGCCCAGGGAACGAGCCGAGGCGCCGCTGGTACATCGGCATCCGGTACGTCGGCGTACGGAAGGTCGTCAGGAAACGCCGGCGAGGGTGCGCGTTCTGGAAATAGCGGTTCGAACAGCGGACGGCCCGGCAGCGCCGGCGCGACTTCGGCCCGCGAAGGCGGCAACAGCGGCGGCTGGCAGCGGTTTTCGACGATGCCAACGCGGTCAGCTTCTGAGTCAGGCCGAGCGGGCGAATCGGGGGCGCGTTCATCGGGCGGTGCATCAGCCGGAACATCGGGCAGAACCGGGGAACGCAGCGCGTACGGCTCAGCTCGCAGTTCGGGCGCAGAAGGCCGGAGCTACGGTGCAGAAGGCCGTGGATACGGTGGAAGCTCTCGTCCAACGCTCAACATGAGGCAGCCGATTGTCACTCCGCGTTCTTACGGCGGGGGCGCTTATGGCGGCGGGCGTTCAGCCCCGGGTTACGGCGGAGGACGTTCGGCTCCGAGCGTGCATTCGGCGCCCAGCAGTCACGGTGGTGGCGGATCCTCCCGCGGCGGCGGTGGATCGCACGGAGGCGGAGGGTCGCACGGAGGCGGTGGTGGCGGCCGACATGGGCGGTGACATTGACTTTGCGCCGGGTCATTTCCCGGCGTAACGAGGCAGCATAGCAACACTCTACCCAGCAGTGAGACGCGCAAACCGCGCGTCCCACTGCTTTTTTATTTCAGGCGATCTTTATTTCAGGCGATCAATGATCGAGTTTTTCAAGATCGTCGGCCGCTCATCCGTAAGTATGCGGAACCCTGAACTTATCATTTATACGTACTCGCGCTCGGCCCGCCGAATCGCGCGGTATCTCTCAAACACTTTCTTTTGGCTTTCCAGCCCCAGCGCAGAGCGGATCGAACTTCCGCGGAAGGTGTGGGCGAACATCTTCCATCCCTGGAATAAGACGAACCTCGGATCATGCTTCACGCACGCTGGTATATGGTGAATCTTCATCCAGCGCTCGGCCTTCCAGCGCATGAATTCCACTTCCTCGGCCGGCAGGTGCTCAGTGCGTACCACCGCCGTGGTGCCATCGTATTCCTCGAGGCGCTCGCTCATGATCAGCCCTTGATCGCGGAAGTCTTTTGTCATGGGCGTTCGCGGGTACGGGGTCGGGTGCTGAATGTAGGGCCAGTCCACGTAGCGGCGGGCAAATTCGAGGTTGGCTTCGATCGACTCGCGGGTGTCGCCAGGACTGCCAACGATCAGTCCGCCGACCACGTACATCTGATGGCGGTGCAGGTAATCGATCGCCTTGAGGGTGGCGTTGCCGGTGTTGTGGCCGTTCGTACGCTCAGTGTTTTTAGCGGAGGCCCGCAGAAATTCCAGGTCGCCCTCCAAAATATTCTCGATGCCGAGAAAGACGTAGCGGAACCCGGCTCGCCGCATCAGCGGGGCGAGGGTTTCGCCGTGGTTTGCGATGGCGGAAGTCATGGCCTGCACGAAGTAATCAAGCTTGTGCAGCCCGGCGGCGATAATGGCCTCGCACAAAGCCTCGAAGCGCCGCACGTTCAGCGTAATGTTGTCGTCGACCAGAAAAATCGTTCGAGCGCCATGATCGCGGGCGTCGCGAATGTCGGCCAACACTCGGTCGAAAGAGTAAGTGTGGAAATTGCGCCCACGCATCTCGATGATGGAGCAGAAACTGCAATCGAAGGTGCAGCCGCGCGACGTCTCGATTACATCGATCTGCCGGCCCATCAGCGTGTATCCCTTCAGCACGCGCGCATCGCGGTTCGGCAGTCGAATTTCGCTGTCTTCGAGCCGGTGCGGCGCCCGATCGGGGTTGTGCACCCAGCTCTCGCCGTTCCGGTAGGAGAGGCCGCCGATTCGGTCGACGCCCGATCCCTGTTCGACTGCGCGCAACAATTCACGGAAGGTGACTTCCCCCTCGCTGCGAACCAGATAATCGACGCCCATATCCTCGTAAGCTTCGGGGGCGAGGCTGGGGTCGTACCCACCCACCACGATCTTCACGCCTGGCCGCAGAGCGCGGACCAGTTCGATAAGGCGAGCGGCAGTACGACGCTGAAACGTCATGATGGAGAGTCCGACAACTTCAGGATCCAACTCGCCGACAAGCCGGGTCACAGTCTCGCGAACCTGCCGCTGAACCAGGATCAAATCAGCCACGGCCACACGGTGGTGCGGATCAACGTTTCCCGCCAGTGAGGTGAGCGCGCCATTGGGCATACGGATGGCGTGTGGTGGCATGTGTTCGAAGGAATCCGGCATGGAAAGCAACAGGACGTTCATCAGGATTTGCCCTTTACTGCTTCGATGCGGTCCAGCGGGCGCGGGTTGAACAGAACCTTGATCAGAACGGAGAATCGAACGGCAACAATTGTACCCCCGGTGGACGTGCCGCCGCACCCACATTGCATACAATGGATCGGATGGAGACTCCGTTCGAAGAATATTCCGCTCGGGTCCAGAAGCATCTGGAGAACGTCTACGGAATCCGCGTCGTGACTCGGGATATTCCCGATCCGCTGACCGGTGATCTGGACGGATCGGAAATCGATATCGATTACGCGGTCACTCCGGAACAGAGGCTGTTTCTGTTAGCGCACCTCTTTGGGCACACTGTGCAATGGAATGTAGAACCCTCAAAGTTCGAAATTGGCCGTCAGTATCGGCCTCCCGTGGATGAGGGCCTGATTCCCGCGGTCATCGCATACGAAGGAGAGGCCGCATGTTACGGGCTCGCCCTGCTTCATGAGATTGGTATAACGGATATTGACCAATGGTTTTGTAACTACACCGCCTGTGACCAGGCATATTTGCTGCATTTCTATCGCACCGGAGAAAAGAGGGATTTCCGCAGCTTTTGGGCAGATCATTCTCCCCTGATAAAACCCCGGGCGATTCCGAGCTTTGTCCCGACACGCCGTGCTTTCCGCATGGATGGAATTGTGATTTAACCGGGAAACCTCTAGCCCGCGGTCTGTCTTGATAGCGCTTGCAGTTGATTGGTCTGGCGGATCAACTCGCTGCGGTCCATATCGCGGTATTTCTTCGGCAGCAGACTCTTGCTGGTGCATTCCAACACGGCAACCAGATTCTGCAGATCGATTTCAGTCGGATAGTAGGGCGGGATGAAATCTTCCAGAGCTGCTTTCAAGTCTTCGGTATCTACGGCGGACTTGTTTTGCAGGCTGCTCCTCATGTGGCTGCGTACCAGGACCGCCTCGATATCGGCTCCCGACAGGCTGCCGGCTCGCGCCAGGAAAAACGTTTCCACGTCCTCTGGAAAAGGCTTCATGCCGACCTTCCTCTGCATGGCGCGCAAAAGCGCGAGGCGCTCCTCCTGAGTGTCGGGATAAAACAGAGCAATGTGTTCTTCTGCGCGGCCTTGACGCTTCAAGTCCACGGGTAATAAATCAGGACGACAAGTCAGGAGAAACCAGATCACTTTGCCGCGCAACTCGGTATTTCCCATAAACTGCGCGATCTGGGCAAAGACGCGATTGCCTACGCCACTATCGCCGGAACTGGCGCGGTCTCCGAGTTGAGCGTCGGCTTCGTCCACAATCACCGCGATCGGGCTCATGGCTTTCAGCAGGGTCAACACTCTTTCGAGATTGCCTTCTGTGACGCCTTGCCACATGCTGCGAAAATTCTTGAGTGTCACTGCCGGAATCCCAACTTCGCCGGCAAAGCAGGTAGTGATAAAAGTCTTTCCTGTTCCCACTGGCCCGCAGATTACGTAGCCCATGGGCAGGACATCGGTATTGCCTGCGTGAATTGCTTTGGCAGCATCCTGGAGTTTGCGCTTGGCCTGGTCGTTTCCCGCGACAAACGACAGATCAAATCGGCTCTGGACAAACTCCAGCAGGCCGCCGGACTCCGCTTCAATCAGATCTTTTTTCCGGTCCGAGAGAAACTTCAGCGTGAGTGGTTGCCGGTTCTGCACCGCATGAGAGATCAGACTCTGCAACTGAACTCGCTTCAAACCAGCACCGAGCTTGGCCAGTGTTTCATCGTTGACTTCGGAGCCCGTGGGCAGCTCCTGATTTTTTAATTGCGCTCGGATGAACTCCAGCCGATCGGCATAGTCTGGCAATGGAATCCCGATCGAAGAAACGCCGGGGTGCTGAACGATGCTTGGGTTCAGCTCGATCTGATTCTCGGAGATGAGACAAATGGTGACGTCGGCGTTCAGAAAAGCGGAATTGCGCGCCCAGCGCTTGAGAATGACCAAGGCATTGCGATCGTCCGCCGACATGCTGGAAACATCGCCCGCGGGAGCGATGGTCTCGGCGAAATCGATCACCAACCCGATTTTTTTGCCGTCGGCGATGCGCAGCCGCAGATAATTGTCGAGCAGGTTCAATACCGCATCGGGATTGCGCGGCAGTCCTCCCTGCGAATAGCTGGTGCCGTGAAAGCTGTCATAGCCTTCGAGGGCGCGGCGGAAGTCGGCTTGGCTGTCCGCCGATCCAAAGTTCAGTCCGCCACGGTCGTAGTGCAGAACCACGTCACGCTGGCCAAAGAGCGCGCCGGAAAGAAACTCGTCCAGCGGAACGAATTTGGTGGCCTCCTGACTGCGGAGGGGTACCAGGTCGCGCACGTTTCCGTAGAGCACAAACAGGGCGAACGAACGCGAATAGTATTTTTCGGATAGTTCGCGTGCCCATGCGGGAAGGGCGTCGAGATACTTTCCTAAGGTTGTTGGAGTCGTCGGCATTTAGTTCGACATTCGCACACGGTTGGGTCCCGAAGATGTGGAAGAATCGTCGAGCGACATCAATCCGTCCAAATCCGGCGACATGTCGCTGAAGATTGCTTCTACTTGCTGCACGGTCTGCTCGGTCTGTTCTACATCGTGCACCAGACTGTCGAGGCGCTCGCTTACCTGCTGCGGATCGCGCATGGTTACCGATTGATCTCGCACCAGCATCAGCACATCTTCCACGGCGGAGCATTGCGCGTCGACGACTTTGCGGTTCTCGCAAATCTTGTCATATTTCTCTAAACGCTTGCTTAGAATTTCAATGCGCTTCTTGTTGATCTCCTGAACTTTCGCCGGGTCGCTGCTCAGACCTTTTTTTAAGGAGGCAATCTCGCGTTTGATGCCATCCTGCTCGGTGCCTTTCATGTATTGCTGCTGTTGCGTCGCCGCCAGCAGGAGCCGCGCAAAGCCGTTGAGCAGACCTTGCAGCCGCTCGTCAATTTGTTGAAGGAAGATCTGCGAGGTCGACGAAAACTGTGCGAAGTTGCTTCGAATCGAACCGCAGACTTGCGCGGCGTGGACATACCGGCTCTGCATCTCGGCGGGCAAGCTGGCGAGCATTTCGCTCAGCTTCTGCCGGTGCTTCTGCTGTTCCTCGGCGAATTTCCATGAACGCACCAACCGCTGAAAGCGCCAGTTTTGCGGAACGATGGCGAGATACATCAGCTCTAGGCCGCCCGCCAGGATAACCGGCAGAAAGCTGCCACTCACCAGGGCAAATGCGCCCGCACCGACCATGGCGATCCAGTTGTATTGCAGGTGGAACGCCTCTCTTACGTAGTTGACATTTTCTTGCGGAGCGGACGCGCCCGGCTGATCATCATTCTGATCCCCTCGCATGCCCTGGAAGTCGGCGGGAGCCATCTAGACAGTCACCATTTAGACACTCACTATTTAGACACTTACCCGCACCTGTCCGTTGCCGGGAGCTTTACGCAAACGGCTGAGAACATAGTTCTGCAGATCGTGAAATTCATTTCGTTCTTTCAAACCCAGTTCGCGAGGGCGCTCGAAGGGCACCTGAACATCTTCGACGATGGTGCCCGGATGCGCACTCATAATAAAGATCCGATCGGCCAGGTAAACAGCCTCCTCGACATCGTGCGTGACGAACAAGATGGTGCTCGCGGTTTCGTCCCACACTTTTAAGAGCAGTTGCTGCATCTCGCTTCTGGTTTGCGCGTCGAGCGCGCCAAACGGCTCGTCCATGAGGATGACCGCAGGGCGAAGCGCCAGCGTGCGCGCAATCGCCACTCGCTGCTGCATGCCTCCTGAAAGTGTCTCCGGGTAGGCGTTCTCAAAACCGCTGAGCCCGATATCCTGGACTAACTGCGCCACCGTCTCCTTGCGCTTCGCTTCCGGGACGCCGTTGATTTTCAAACCGTATGCTATGTTACCAGCGACCGTCAGCCAGGGAAACGAAGTGTACTTCTGAAATACCATGCCCCGGTCCTTGCCGGGACCGTGCACCGGCTTTTCATTCACCAGGATCTCGCCAGTATCGGCCTGATCCAGGCCCGCGATCAAGCGCAGCAGAGTCGACTTGCCGCATCCGGAAGGGCCGAGTAGAACGCGAAATTCACCGATATCGCGGCCTTCGCGGGAGTAAGCGTCCTCGATCTCGAAATTGATGTTCTCGAGGGCGTCGAGCTTCGAACCGTCCGCACAGGGAAACGAACGGCTGACTTTGCTGACGGTGATTTTCGATTTCTTCGGCTCCATATTATTTAAGCTCGGTGCTTGGCCGCCTTCAGGTGAGCGGTGGCGCTCGGGACAGATGCTCCGCCTCCGGCTAACGCGGAACTGGTTTTGCGCCATGGAAAAAGGCGACCTTCGAGAAACGTCAGCAGAAACCGGAAGAGGAACGCGGCGATGCCGATGGCGATGATTCCCGCGTAGACGCGATCGAAATCGAGCACTTTGCGAGCCGCCTCGACCATGTAACCGACGCCCTTACGCGCATTTAACATCTCTGCGAGGATCACGTAGGTCCAGCCGATGTCGTAAAGAATGCGAAACGACGAAAAGATCGCGGGAAACGACGCGCGAAACACGAGCCACAAAACTTGTGCCTGGTTGGCGCCGAGCGTGTAAGCCGTTTCGAGCAGGGAGTTATCCACCCGATTGACCTCTTCGACGACGACTGCCAACAAGTAAAAAAACATTCCGAACCAGAGAAAGGCAATCTTCTCGGTTTCATCGATGCCAAACAGAGCGATGAATGCGGGAAGAAACGCGGTGAGCGGCATGGCGCGCATGGGCGCGGCGACGGGATTGATGAATTCGAACAGCCAGCGGTAGCTGGACATCAGAATGCCCAGCGGGATGGCGATGACCGCGCACCAGAAAAATGCCTGGGCGATGCGCCACCAGCTCATGGCCACGTTGCCGAGCAGATCGTACTCGGTCCACAGCATTCCAAAGGATCGGATGACTCCGAGAGGCCGGGGCAGCAGTGAAAAATGGGGTCCTACCCAGTAGGGCAAGGCGATCCAGAGGAGCACAATGATGCCCCAACTGATAAACGGGGAGGCCCATCGGACCCAAGGCGACACTTCTTTCCGAATCGTGAACCAATCGCTCATTGTGGCCTTACGCAGCGCCTAAAGGCGCTCTGAATAACGGAGCATTTGCGGTATGCCTGAAGGCATACCCTGATACGAAGCGCGTTACACCACATGCAAATCGTGCTTTACGGGCTGCCGTCGGTGTCACCTGTCGTTAGTTCGAACAGCTAACGGTGGAGCTAGCTCGAAGGGTTGGCGTAGACCTTGATATCAGTGCGTCGATTCTTCTCGCGTCCTTCGGGAGTCGCGTTGCTGTCAATCGGCTTGTCCGGACCATTGCCGGCGGTACGCAGTCGTGCTGCCGGAAAGCCATACTTTTGCATCAGGTAGTTCTTGACCTCGTCCGCCCGCGCGTGGGAAAGCTGAATGTTGTAAGCACGTGAGCCGGTCGAATCGGTGTTGCCATCGATATCGACGACCGTATTCTCATAAGCACGCATGGTGCCGGCGAGCTCATCGACGATGGCGCGCGAATCGAGGCTCATGGCCGAAGAATTGGGATCGAAGTAGATGGACCGGTGTTGCGTGGCGATCGGCGTTGCTCCCTGTGGCGGCGTCTTGTATTCGATCGGCGCTTCGCTGGATGCCATGGAGAAGCTGTCAGCCAACTTCTCGATGTAGCGGCGATCCAAACTTTCTTCCGGATTGAAAGTGTGTTTGATGATGATCAGTTCCCGGTACATGTCCTGGGCCATACCGAGGATGTTGGCGTAATCGGAGTTTGATCCGGCGTTGCCCATGAACGAACGGTTATCGGCGTAGTCGGCGAGCTTCACGCCACCGAGCATGGTCTTTGCCAGGTCGGATGGGATATTGAAATCTTTGACCGTGCCGATGAGGTTGTAGGCACGCTCCGGTTGCGTCTTGATGAACTCAACGCCTTCGAGCCAGCCTTGGGCAAACTTCAGCACGGTTTGCGGATGCTTGGCGGAAAAATCGTCACTCACCACCAGAATGTCGGCGATGAGCCGGTTAGCGATTCTAGTGTCATAGATCTTCTTCGATCCGGGACGCTTGGCGACCGCGTCGCTCATGTCGGGGTCCCAGGCCACGGCGGCATCGACTTTTTCCTGCGCGAAAAGGGTCGCCGGCTCGATGCCATCCTTGGTGTGGATGGCCTGGTTGAAAATTTCATTCCGTTGTGCGGTACTGAGGCCGGAGGTCTTCAGCCCATTCCACAGCAGGAAGTGCGACGGAGTGTAAGGAGCAAAGGCCACTTTTTTACCGGCCAGGTCCTCAATGCTGTTGATCCCTTGCTTGCCGATCACGCCATCGGCGCCGCGCGACCAATCCACCATCAGGAAGGTATGGGAGCCGAATCCCTTTTCCTTGAACTGCGCATAGTCTTTGGCATAGACGTCCGCAGTCGTCAGCATCACGTCGACATTGCCGGTGGCTAGAGCGGCAGAACCCTCGGTCCAATCGTCGATGATCTTGAACGAAACCTTGAGGCCTTTCTTGCCGTAGATAGAATCCGGCTGGGTGTCGAGCCCGCCATTCGCCACCAGGCCTCCGACGCATCCAACCCACACATTGACTCGCACCCGGACCTCGGGATCGCCACTGGTGGAAGACGCTGGCAGCAGCAGAGGCTTCGAAGCGTCCAACGTTTCTCCGGGGTTGGAGACGGTTTTTCTGTCGCTCCCGCTGCCCGTCCACTTGCCGAGATCGATGACTCCGTATCGGTTCAGGCTGTAGCCAACCAGGGCAACGCCAACCAGGAAAATAAGAACCCAACCACCTCTCTCAATTTTCACTGCCATATGATTGTCCTCTCCCGCTTGTTCCAGCGCCTGAAGGCGCATTCGTAAAACCCGCACTACGGTATGCCTGAAGGCATACCCTGATACGAATCACAAGAGCTGAAGGCATTCTCTGTTACGGATCACACTTGCACCTCCAGCTGTTACTAGCTTCTTTGTGGTTCCTTGGCGGCGATGGTCTTTTCTGCGCTCGCCGGCGCCCCCGCTTGAGGTGATGCCAGACCCATCTCAATTTTGAATTGCTTGACCAATTCACTGGCCTGGAGTTTCTCGGCTTCGTCGTCGATCTTGATCTTTTGCTGGTCCACGTTGCTCATGGCCATATCCATGCGCGCTTCGTTGACGGCGGTCGTTTCTTCGATCTTGCGGACCATTTCGTCGTGCGTCTGGCTGATGCCGGCGACTTCGAACTGCTCCATGGCATCGGCGACCTTCTTCTGCCACTGGGAGCGGCGATAGTCGGCAATTGCGTTCAGCGCTTCCTGCGTCTTGCGCTCCTTTTCGCGCATAAAGGCCTGTTTCACGGCCATCGCTTTGTCGAAAGCAGCGCGTGCGGTGGTAAGCTGGCCCTGATTTCTGGCCAGAGCGCCCTTCGTTTGCTCTAACTGTGTGGCATAAGCGCCGGCGATGTCATCGCGATTGGCCTGAATCGCGGCTTTCACCTTGGCTGTCAGGTTGGCCAGATCGGTCTTATACTTGGCCTCTTCCCGCTCCAGCAGCGTCACGTTGGCCTTCACCATCGCGATGCTCTCATTCATGCGCGGCACCTGATCGTTCATGTCACGGATATTCTGCTGCAGAATGAGTTCGGGGTCTTCCGCCGAAGAGATGAAGAAACCGACGAAGGACCGTATCACTCGCGACAACCGTTGCCACATAAATCCTCCTGTTCAGGAACGCTGCGCTGTCTTCGATGGGGGCGGCGGCGCATTCACCTCGCCCGTCGTAATGGGGTTTTCAGTGACAAAATATCCGACTGCGTCAGCGATTTTCTTTTCTTCCTGCTGTTTCTTCAGCCGCCAGCCGGTAAAGCGTTCTTTTTCCCGCGAAACAACGTCGTTATTGCTTTGGATCTTCGCTCGCTGCTCGGTTACGTACTTGTCGATCTGCGCCTGAATCTCGCTGTTTTCCTTATTCTTGCGCGCCTCCAGTTCTTCGGCCGCGCGCTGCTGCACGCGCTCGTAGGTATCAAGCGCGCGGTCGCGCCGAATGGCATCCTGGATGACCTCCTTGATGTCCACGCCCGCGGCATCGAGGGCGACCAAAACTGAAGACTTTTTCACGTCCGAAGGCAAATTGCGAAGATGCTCGCTCTCCAGCATGTGCGAGACCTTGAGGATCGAATAGCCCTGCGGTGCGGGCGGGATTTCCGCCGCTTTGTAGATCTCTTCGAAGGAAGTGGGATCGGACACAGGCGAAGTAAATTTTGGCTCCGCGGCTATGCTGGACGCGATGTCAGCCACACTCTGAGCAGCAGTCTTGGCGCCGGCTGGAGTGCTCTTCGAGATCGGCTCGGAATTGGCTGGGCTCTGCTCGGCGCCGGCTGTGTCGTCGACGGAAACGATGTAGTTGTACCATTTTTTGGGCATTCGGCCTCCAGCCTGATTGGGCGCAGCCGCGCAAAACCGGTGTCAAACAGGGTGACTCAGAACCCTAATTCCCACTGGGGCCTTTGTCAAATGTTGCCATATAGTTCCGAGCGCAACTCGAACCGGATCAGCGGCCCCATTTTCATTAGCTCGGGCACGTTGAATTTGTAAATCAGCGCACGATCATTTAATCGCACATCTCGCACCTGATCAATTCAGCTAGAATGAACACTCTTATCGTTCAAAATGAACACATTTTTTGAACGAATGTCGTCTGAGACAGGAGCGAGCGTGGCCGCGAACGACCTTCCATCGATACTGAGCCGGGTTGTAGAGGCAAAAGCCGAATACGATATTCGATTGCTCGCACAACAGCTGGGGACGAACTATCGCTCTCTCATGTACTGGCTGAGGGGCGAACGCCAGTTTCCCGCGCACTTGCTGCCAATGATGTGCGTGCTTCTCAAAAATTACGAAGCTCTTGATTTTCTTGAGAGCCAGGCCGGGCGCGTGGCATTCAAACTTCCAGAGCCGGACATGACCCTGGAGAGGGAACTGGTTGCGGTTTCGCACCTGATCCGGGAAGTCGGGGAGGCCCTGGAAAGCGTTGCGGAAACCCTGGCTGACGGCGTTGTCGAAGAAACCGAATTGCGGACCACAATTCCAAAGCTTGAGGCGGTGATTCAAGAGTGCGCATCCCTTAAGTATCTGTTGGAAGACCTCTGCAAAAAGAGGAAGAAAAAGACAAAAAGTTGAAGCCACTCTTCATCCTGACCAGCAAAATGGGATAGTGCCGTTAGCTTCTCCCGCGTCCACTCAAATGGCGGCCGCGACCCGCTCCGCCGAGATTTGACTACTCGAGTACCGGGCCGGACTCTCTGTTGAAAAATCGACAAAAGATATGCATAATCATGCCTCCCGTTTCGAGTCTGGAAGGGAAATCCCGGAGTGGGTGAGAAGCTGCGATGCTGAGCAAACTCCTTCAGGTGCTGGTTTTGATTGCGTGTCTGACTCCGGCTTGGGGCAAGTCAACTTCGGAATTGTCCTTCACCCGACAGCCCAGCACGGTGTCCATCGTAGGACCTGGAACTGTTTTGTCCGTTCACCTTTTGAACCTACCCTTCATCAAGCCGCGCTATGCGGTCCAGTACAAGACGGACGGCGGGGAACTGATCGAAGTGTGGACTCCCGGGAAGGACGTTTTGGTGCTGGAAGGGATGCACGGGATACTGACCTACTCCACCCATCCTGAGAAGATCCTTAGCTTTCGAGTGGTCGAACAAAAGTTAACCAAGTAGCGAACAAGCATGGCGCCGGCCATGGTGAACTGATTTCCCAGTGATTTCGTAGTCTGCAAGTTGTTTAAAACTGGCGGAAGCGTGTGTGAGTCGAA
>Ga0181523_10002360_pt1 | contig 18606 bp, 19 predicted proteins | sample PEATcosm2014_Bin_43_FD_119752 | JGI IMG/M metagenome (GOLD analysis project Ga0181523, IMG submission 119752) | Peatland microbial communities from MTU Mesocosm Facility, Houghton, MI, USA - PEATcosm2014_Bin05_30_metaG | ecosystem: Environmental > Terrestrial > Soil > Wetlands > Peat | place...
GGCGATGCTCCGGGACATCGTGGACCGACTCGAGGGCGCAGCGCGCGCGCAGGGAGCATTGACCGCCCTCCAGGTCGCGCTGATCGCGCGAGCTCACAACGATGTCCGATCGGGTCAGTTTGGGACAGCAAGAGAGCGCTACTCCGAGCTTCACGAGGTGACGATGACGACGGGCGGCTTCGTCGAACTCCACGACCTGTTCGATGTGGAACTGCTCGCCTGGCGAGGAGACGGGCAAACCCCGGTGAGGGCGGCTCAACTACGGGAGGCCGGCACCGCCGTTCATACGCAGGTCATCGTCCACTGGGCCGATCTGGCTCTTTCGATTTTCGCTCTGGGAGAAGGTCGGTACGAGACGGCTCTAACCGCCGCACAGGCGGTGGGAGAGGCCGGTACAACGGGTTGGGCCTGTCAGGCTCTTCCCCTCGTGGTGGAGGCGGGCATGCGCTGCGATGAGCGTGAAGCTGCCTCGGGCGCCCTCACAGTGCTCGCCGAGCGGGCAACCGCCTCGGGCACACCGTGGGCTCTCGGACTGCTGGCGCGCTGCCGTGCGCTGGTGGCCGATGGCTCGAGTGCTGCGGCGCTTTATAACGAAGCACTGGATCAATTCGGCAAGACATCCTTGCTCACCGAGGTTGCCCAGACCCACCTTCTCTACGGGGAATGGCTTCGTCGGAAAAAGCGACGAAGTGAGGCTCGAGAGCAGCTGCGCCGTGCCTACGAGATGTTCGAAACCATGGGAGCAAGGGCGTTCGCCGAACGAGCCCGGGTCGAATTGCTGGCGACGGGCGAACGCGCCCGCTCTCGACGAGCTGAAACGTCCCACGACCTCACGCCCAGGGAGCTTCAGATCGCTCGACTGGCGGCCCAACGAGCAACGAGCCGGGAGATTGCTGGTCAACTTTTCATCAGTGCCAACACGGTGGACTATCACCTTCGCAAGGTATTCCAAAAGTTCGGCATCACCTCGAGGCGCGAACTTGCGGGGCTACTGCCCGACTAGGTGGGTCGGTTGGCATAGGCCTTCTCAGCGCAGCTCGCCAAACCTCCATTGCTCAACAAGTCGAGAGCAGATCAGACAAGGGTGCCGACCATTTTCTGGGGATCCACAATCCGGTCGAAGTCAGCCTCGCTTATGTATCCGCTGGCGAGAGCGGCTTGACGGAGCGTAGTGTCCTCGTCGTTTGCCTTGTGGGCAATAGCGGAGGCCTTGTCGTAGCCGATGACCGGAGAGAAGGCGGTGACGAGCATCAGGGAACGCTTCACATAGGCGTCGATCTGCTCCCGGTGCAACTGAGTGCCCTCGATGCAGTACTGGCGGAGCTTGGTGCAGGCGCCTCCGAGGATACGGCTGGAGTGGAGGAAGTTGTTGATAATGATGGGGCGCATGGCGTTGAGCTCAAAGTTGCCCTGTGAGCCGGCAAAGGCGACGCAGCCGTCCTCAGAGAGGACTTGGATGCAAACCATGACCATGGCTTCGCATTGGGTGGGGTTGACCTTGCCGGGCATGATGGAGCTGCCGGGTTCGTTTGCGGGCAGGATGAGTTCGCTGATCCCACAGCGGGGACCAGAGGCAAGCCAGCGGATGTCGTTGGCGATCTTCATGAGTGCCACCGCCAGGGAACGCACCCCCGCTGATGCGGCAACCATGGCGTCGAGGCCGCCTTGGGCGGCGAACTTGTTAGGCGCGGATTGGAAGCAGTGGCCCGTCAGCTGGGCGATCTCGGCGGCGATGGACGAACCGAAGCCCTCCGGAGCGTTGAGCCCGGTTCCAACCGCTGTGCCGCCAGCAGCCACCTGGTAGAGCCCCGGCAACGTGGCCTCGACTCTGGTGATGGCGTCAGCGAGTTGAGCCGCGTACCCGGACCACTCTTGGCCCACGGTGAGCGGCACCGCGTCTTCGAGGTGGGTCCGGCCGATCTTGACGACCTTGGCCCACTGTTGAGCCTTGGACGCGATCGCGCCTTGTAGATCCTTGACGGTTGGGAGCAGGTGGTCGCTGATCTCAGCCACCGCCGCGATGTGCATGGCCGTCGGGAACGTGTCGTTCGATGACTGGCCCATGTTGACGTCGTCGTTGGGGTGGACCGGAACCTTGCTGGCCAAGGTTCCACCAGTAAGTTGGATGGCCCGGTTGGAGATGACCTCGTTGACGTTCATGTTGGACTGGGTCCCCGACCCGGTCTGCCACACATAGAGCGGGAAATGTTCGTCCAGATCTCCGGCGATGACCTCGTCGGCGACCCGGGCGATCAGCTTCGCTTTCCACTCGGGCAGGCGCCCGTCGCTGCCGTTGACCAGCGCTGCGGCCTTCTTGACGTACCCATAGGCGTGATAGACGGCTTTGGGCATGCGGTCGTCTCCGATGGAGAAGTGGATGAGCGAGCGCTGGGTCTGGGCGCCCCAGTAGCGGTCGGCGGGTACCTCGATTGAGCCCATCGAGTCCGTTTCGGTGCGCTGGCCGGTGGCGTCGATGCCGACGGCAAGGTCAAGGATCGTTGGGGCACGCTCCCCCTCTCGGAGCGAAGTGACTGAGGTCGTCATCGGGATGCTCCGTCGTAGACCGGCTGCCACATGGCGTCTTGTACCAGTTGGACCAGCCGCCTGTCGTCGCTGACATCACCGAGATCGGTGTCGGCAACGCCGTCGGCAACTGCCGCCCGTATGACCGCGCCAGCCACGATCGCCGAGCTGGCCCGGAGGTTCTCGACCGGCGGGAGCAGCGGTGCCCCGAGCTGGGTGGATGCCACCTGGCTGGCCACGGCATCGGCCGCGGCGAGAAGCATGGCGTCGGTCACGTGCTTCGCACGGGAGATGATGGTGCCGAGCCCGAGTCCGGGGTACAGCAGGGCGTTGTTGGCCTGGCCGATGGTGAAGGTCGTTCCATCCAATTCGACCGGTGGGACCGGGATCCCGACCGCGCACAGGGCCTTTCCTTCAGTCCAGGCCAGAACATCGGCGGGCATGACCTCAATGCGTTCGGTTGGGTTCGACAGCGGGAAGACGATCGGGCGGTCCACGGCGGCCGCCATGGCCTTGATGACGTCCTCTGTGAATCCGCCCGCCATCGTCGAGGTTCCAAGCAGGATGGTCGGCTTCACGTGGCGGACCGTGGTCAGCAGGTCGATCAGTGTTCCGTCAACCCACTCCTTCACCTCGCCGGAGGGACGGGCATACGGTCGCTGGTAATTGCGCAGGTCGGTCATCTCGTCGGTGAGGAGTCCCTGCTTGTCGACCAGCCACACCTGGCGGTTGGCCTCCTCGACGGTGGCCCCATCGGCCACCATGGCGTTGCGGAGCTGATCGGCGATCCCGCAGCCAGCCGAGCCCGCCCCGAAGACCACCAGGCGCTGATCCCTGAACCGCCCTCGCGTCACTTTGAGCGCTGAGCGCATGGCCGCCAGGGTGATGGCGCCGGTGCCCTGCACGTCGTCGTTGAAGGTACGGACTTTGTCCCGGTACTGCTCGAGGATGCGGCGGGCGTTCCCCGGTCCGAAGTCCTCGAAGTGCAACAGCGCGTTCGGGAACAAGCGGCTCACGGTGTCGACATAGGCGGCGATGAACTCGTCGTACTCTCGGTCTCGCCGGCGGCTGTGCCGCTCTCCGAGATAGAGCGGATCGTTGAGCAAGGTCTCGTTGTTGGTGCCGACGTCGAGCGACACCGGGACGCACCGCCCCGGATGGACACCTGCCGCCGCGGTGTACACGGCGAGCTTGCCGACCGAGATCTGCATGCCGTTCACTCCCCAATCGCCGATCCCCAGGATCTCCTCGGCGTCGGTGACCACCAGCAAATCGACATCTTCGGCTCCCAGACCGAGGGCCTCGAACGACGGCCTGATGTCCTCGGGGCGGTCGATCGAGAGATACACGCCCCTTGGGCGGCGGTACTCATGGCTGTAGAGCTTGATGGCTTGGCCGACGGTCGGGTCGTACACAATCGGTAGCAGCTCGGCCAGATGATCAGCCAGCAGCCGGTAGTAGAGCACCTCGTTGCGGTCATGCAACTGCTCCAAGCACACGTTCTTGGCCAGATCGTCCGGCTGCTGTTGGAGCTGGCCGTACGCGCGCTCCGCCTGCTGATCCAATGAGAGCACCGCCGAAGGCAGTCGGCCCACGAGACCCAATCGGTTTCTATCCTCCAAGCAAAACGCGACACCGCGATTTTCCAATGGGTCCAGCAATGGGTCGGTCTCGATAGAGCGAGGGGTGTTACTTGGAGTGGTTGTCTTCATCGTTAACCTGTCAGTAGTTGGAATGTCGATCGGTGCCGTGTCGTTGGCTTGTGGAGGCCGACAACGCGACACCTCTAGTCAGGCATCTCGTCAACCTCGTTGCTCATTTACGTCATTCCGATCCAAGAAGTGGACGGAATTGATGGGAGTCGTTAGGGACCTCGTGCTTCTCGCTTGATCCCGAGTGCGCGAACGAACCCAGCTGACGGCTACTGGCGCCTAGATCCATGGTCCTCCAATCAACTAGAAGGTCGATCGGCACCGTCATCGGGTTTCGGCGAAACTTTGCCTGCTCGAGCAGGAGTTCAGTTACTTCCCCGCAATCATCGGCTGTGACGACTCCCCTCATTCTCCCAACCACGCCATCGGTCCCAAACACGAACTGATTCGCCACAATCTCCACCTCTGACCCCTGCAACAGCAGGCGAGTTCGCCCGACGACCACTCTGCCAAAGGGGTTCTTTAGATCCTCCCGGACCTGTTGAAGCGGCTGCCATGAGGGATAGCACCTTGCTCCGGCACTTGCCGGCAGGACCTCAGTCACGGTCGACTGGTCAAACGGCTCCAGCTCCGAAGCGGTACAGTCGATTTGAATGAGCGGCGGCCTCAGCTCAATCATCTTCCGGGGAACCACGTAGCTGCCCCCGGGGCAAGAGTCCGGTCTAACGACGATGCTCTCGATCATTCGTGATTCTGGGTCGACCCTGACCCCAATAACACGACCGGTGGACAGGTCCGTCGTCCTGGTCTCCGCATCAAATTTCAAGAGAGACACTTCTGTCCTTTCGGATTCTTGGTCCACGCTCACTTGATGATGACAGCGCATTGAACTGGTCGTATCCGTGGGACTCACTGGTAGAACCGGATCAAAAAGCAAAGCTCGGGTGCAGGGATCTTGCATATGCGGGAGTTCCAAGCCAACGTTTCACAGACGCTACGAAGCCACGACACTGGAGCCCTGGGTCGTCGTATCTCACGCCGACTCGTTCATCCCCACCAATCCTCGTTCGTATCGATCGGTCGAGTCGACAGGACTTGCTGACGCCAGCAGAATCGATCATCACCAGATGACGTTGCCGGTCCAGAGCCTCGGGGCCCCTACCTCCACATAGGCACCTTCCGCGACACGGCGTTGCTGGCCGTTGAGGCAGATGATCGCCGATCGGTAGCTTATTCCGATGTCGTTGCCCTGAACGCTTGGGATCGTTGGGTCATCAATCTGGAAAAGAGTCCGAGCAACCGCGATAAGAGGTTCGCCCTGAATCGAAGGTGGTCTCGATCGTATGCGCACGAGCTCCGTGGTTGCGGTACCTAGCGTTCGCCCTATCGCCGCCGATGTAACCCACCTGGGTCGAGATCACACCAGGACATTTGCTGATGAGGTCTCGCATCCCCCAGAAGCATCCGGCGACCAAGATGGCGTTAGCTGTCATTCCGCCACTCGGGCCCCCACCCATCATTTGCACTCGATCAGTTCGGTAAGGAGCAACTCCCAATGGGATTTCTCCCAACCGTGTTCCTCACCGATTCTGTTGGCGGCGGCGACGGCGTTCTCCACCCACTTGATCCTCACATCCTCGATGAACTCTGCCTTGCCCACTCGGTGATGACTGCGGCTACCCGGCATGTCGTCCGCCGCGGCAAAGCCAAAGGCAGACCAATCGTTTTTCCAGATGTGTAGCCGCTGCTTCAGCTGCTCCCGCCGCTTCTGGTTCCTCGCTATCCCGATTACCCACTTCACGCAAAGACGGGCGCGATGTGAGTCTTCCTCCGAAGTGGTCCCAGCAATCGCTGCTTCGTGGATCGCCAACTTGTTCCTCTCGCTCTCTGGGAACGATCTGTGTACCTCATTGACGAAGACCTCAATGATCGGCGACGGCGAAGTGATGTGAGCCATGGTCTTTAGACCTTCTGGGCCACAGCAAGCTCCTCGAGCGCTGCGATCCTTTGCTCGATTGGAGGATGGGTGTCATACAGTCGGTGGTACCACGCCTCATGATGTTGCAACGGATCATCGATACACATGGCCGCTGTCGCATGATTCATATTCTTGAAGGGCTTGTCATTGTTCTGGAGCTTCCTCAGCGCGCTCAACAGCCCCGCCGGATTCCGGGTCAGCTCCACCCCACTCGCATCGGCCAATGACTCACGTCGGCGTGAGAGCGCCAGACGAACGAGCGGACCGAAGATGAGTCCGACCACGGTCAGGAGCGCCGCGCCCGCGATGAGGACAATCACGAGCTGACCTCCCCCATTTTCGTCACCCTCGCCGATGCTGCCCCAAAACGCCGTCCGCCACAGGACGCTGGCCAAGAGCGCAGCCAGTCCGATCAGTGTGCTTACAACCAAGAGGAGCCGGATGTCATGGTTTTTGATGTGGCTCATCTCATGGCTGATGACACCCTCGAGCTCTTCGCGATTCATGAGGGTGACAAGCCCAGAGGTGAAGGTAACAGCCGCCTTGTCCGGACTCACCCCCGTGGCGAAGGCATTGGGAGAAGGGTCGTTGATGACGTAGACCGTTGGTGTGGGTATGCCCTCCCCAATGGCCAGTGCCCCGACCAGGTCGATCAGCTGCTGATACTTAGCCGGATCGGCTGGCACCGCCCCGGCCGTCCGGAGCACCAATCGCGTTCCGGCGGTCAGGGAGTAAAGAATGCCGACGATGGCCAACAGAGCGCCGATCACTACCCCGATCACGATTGGGGTCCAGCTCGAAGTTGGCTGAGCCGGCGGCACGCTCGTGCCCGAAGAGTGAACGGTCGCTCTCACGAGAAGACCGAGGACAGCTCCAACGGATAGCCAGATCAGCAAGAAGAGACCAATGAATATGATGCTGCGTCGCTTGTTGCTCGCGATTTCGCTGTACACGTGCCTGTCCTTGATCTGTTGAGCGGCGTCAGCTGAGCTGAGTGGGGCTCGGGGTCTCCGGGTTGGCCGAAGTTGGCTCCGAAACAGCCGGCGCGCCAGCAGTTGTCCCGAAGCTCGAGAGGCTCAGCTGAGGCACCGCGCGCTCGTCATCCTGCGCCGCGAAGAACGCAACTGGCCTGAAGTGAAAGAGACCCGCAATCAGACTGCGTGGAAACGTCTGCAACCCGATGTTGTAGTCCCGAGCACTGGTGTTGTAGTAGCGCCTGGCATACTCGATCTTGTCCTCGGTGGAGGTCAGCGTCTCTTGGAGCTGGAGGAAGCTCTCAACTGCGCGCAGCTGCGGATAGTTCTCAGCGACTGCGAACAATGAGCGGAGTGCCCCGGACAATGCATTCTCTGCGGGCGCAATTTTCCCCGGATCGCCCGACGCTCCAGCAGTCACCGCATCGGCGCGGGCCCGTGTGACTGCTTCGAAGGTCCCCTTCTCGTGTGCGGCATACCCCTGCACGGTCGAGACCAGATTGGGGACGAGGTCATGTCGGCGCTTGAGCTCGACATCGATCTCAGACCAGGCCTCCTGGGTACGATTACGCCTCTTGATGAGGCCGTTGAAGGCTGCCCACGTCCCAAGGACGAGCAGAACGATAACAACAAGGATGAAGATGAGTTCAAACATTTTGGAGTAAGACCTCCTCGCTCCAGTCGGAGCTTGATAGTGGATGAAATTCGGACCGGTTTCGCTTCTGCTTCTCCTGTCGCTGGGCACCTGTCCGAGCCGCTGCGACCAGTCTGGGGATCGAGGCGAACTGTCGGACCCGTGGGAGCCACTGGTCCGGGGACTTCGCCGGACCAGTGTCGATATGGTGCCCACTGCGGATGTTGCGCGAGTGCGCTCCTGCCTAAGCACATTTGCGCTCCTGTTACTGGTACATTCAGCGTCGTCATTGCGTTCAGATACGTAGTCCTGCGCACGTTCGCAAGACCGCGTTGGCCGAATCTCCTCTGACGGTTGCACTAGTGACTCGGAGCGGTCGCTTAGCACGGTTGCCACATGACAATCCGTGCAACTCCTGATATGGGCCAGCCAGCTCACCCGCTGAGTGTCCGAGCATCCCAACAGCTACTCGGTCACGCCGGCCCAGTGCCGCGTCAGAAGCGGCGGCGTGGGTTGTGCGGCGTCGGCCTACATTTGGGTGAGCGACTTCACCCCGGCGCAAGAGGCTCTTGGAGGGCTTAGCCCAATAAGAAGGGCGTCCCCAACGGACTCCGACTCGATGACGACGCCGCACAAACCACCTGTAGGGAGTACTCCTGCGTGGTGCCCCTCCGCCGGGACCACCACGAAGGACCATGTCATCGCAATGGCTGGTCATGCGCTTTGTCTTGCGCGAATACCTCACCTGAGGACGCTGGGCCTGCCGGCCACACTGTTCGGGTCTATTTGGCGGCCGAGCATCAAAGGCGGGCAACCCATTCTGGACATCCGACAGGCGGCCGGCGAGCCCTCACGCCGCCGGCACAACAATTTCCTCAGATGATCACGACGACAACGACGATAACGACGAGCACTACCTCAAGCCCGATGCGCGTCACGGCGAATGCCCGATGCCATCCAGTCTGCTCTGTGGCCTTTTTCCATTGACGCCGCACGATGTTGAGCGGCCATGGCCCAAACTCATCGGCTCCTAATGTCGGGGGTGTCGTCATCGTCCCGGAGCCCTCTTCGTGACCTCCTGAAGGAACCAACCATTGCCGTCGGGGTCACTGAAAGAGGCGAACGAGAAATAGCTCCGACCCTTGGGGTCAGGGCCAGATGCCCGGCACTCGTTGCCGGCGTGGTGGAATACACCACCCGCGTCGTGAAATGTCTCACTGACGTCGACTCCCCGGCCGATCAGTTCCGCTCGGGCCGCCTCGATGTCGGACACTACGAGGTGGAGATCTTGAACCGAACCCGGCTCGGCCGATGTGATTCCTTGACCGACGATAATCGCGCACTCCGAACCCGGAGGTGTCAGCTGGACCACTCGGAAATCCTCACCGACGACGAAGTCGGCATCCTCCCGAAATCCCGATTCCTTATAGAAGCTCTTAGACCGATCAACATCGGCGACCGGTAACACAACGACCTCAAGTTTCATGTCCACGACCCGGACTCCTTCCCTGCACTAGGCGACATCGTCTGATGCCGCTCTGCAACATTCGCGCTTTTAGCGGAGCGTCAAACCCGCGACAATCCCTAGTCGGGCTCCGGCATCAAGCCTCTCCGGGCGGCGTCGAGCTGTCGGGCGAGAGCGCGAGCCAGGATCTATCGCAGCAAGAAGGACCCGAGGGCGGCAAGAGAAGGAAGTCAGATACACGCTGCCCCACCTGGCTGCAGGGGGTTCCATGCTCAATACAGTTCGCCCACCTCGGGCACTGATCAACGGAAACGGAGGCGGTGAATGCTTCGAGCTTTCTCCTCTTGTTGTCCTGTCCATGCAGGTCTGTCACCGGCGTAGTGCCCACCGATGGCGAGTCTCCGACCGGAAGCTTGAACCGAGCCTATGAGCATCAGGATCGCCTCGAGGCCAGCGCTATCAATAGCGGTCACACCCGAGAGATCGAGAGTGATCCCCACTTCGTTGATTAGGATCGGTTCGACGCTCCAAAGGCCGAGCCTCGTTTCGGCTAGAAGATCTCCACGCAGGCGTGCGATACATCCGCTGGGACTCTCGACCAATTCAATCTCGAGGTTTGGCACTTCTGGTTTGACGGCCTTCCTTTTGGAGGATCCGTTGACCACGTTCGTCACTGCCTGCTATCCCGACCAAGGGCTTTTGCAAGAGCTCCCAGGGCATCGAGCGCCGATACTTGATATCTCGAGGCCGTTTCCATCGCCCATTCGGCCAACACCGGGTCCTCGAGCAACACGCCAAGACGAGCGGACTTGAGCTGGGGTGGCGCGAGCATCTCGCATCGAGAGCGCGACACGAGAACGTCTGCCTGCGGGGTGTCGCAGCCCGTGCAGCATCGCTGGCTTGTAACGTCTGCCCCCGATTCGAGTGGGGTCTGCGCTTGAATCGTCAGCGTCATTAGTGTCTCCTCACTGGACTGGCGTTTGCGGCTGAAACTGCCTCACTCGACGCCACCGCTCATTTCTACCCTCGCGCTTCTTAGCCGGCGCTCGAACCCGTCGACCTCCCTAGTCGACACGAAGGTGGTTTGAGGTGGAGCGCCATTGTGGACAACCGGATCGATCTGCGATCTCCAATGGCTGGACGTTATTGCAACCGGTGATCTGTTCTCGATCGTCAGCCGTAACACGTTCGGCTTCACTATTGAGCAAGCCAGACGAGCGGTGCTGCGGCAAAGTGCCTTTGTGCCGGCGTCAAGGGTTGGCTGAATCGCGGGTGCGAACAACGCAGAGTAGTTCACGGGAATATCCTGCTCGATCCGTTCGGCCACCTTCGCTTTCTCGTAGGTATCGGGATCAATGCACCCGAGCCCCCAGTATGTGTAACGAACACCAAGTGCATTCGGAATATTAGAGAAATTCTCGCTCGGGTCTGGAGGGGAGATCGTGCGAGTCACTGCCGAACACAGCATCGAAGGAATCACGAAACGCGGGTCGTCGTTGCCACGTCGTTGTCCCTAATCGGGAAGCGATCGTACATTTGAAATTCGGGCTCTCTAGGTGAGCCGGATGCCCGGCACTCAGCCTTGACGATCCGATGAATTGCAGCAAGAACCTCGGTAAGAGATCTTCCTGCCAGCCACAGGTCTGGTCGAGGGGGCGCAGGACAAACTTCGGTCGGTGAACCTCGTTCTGCCGGCTTCGGAACTCGCCCGTGGGCAGGCTTGGATGTGTCATCCGTTCAAGGTGGTCGAGCGGTCGTTTTCTGTCCCCACATGGTCAGTCGCCTCCGGTCAATATGTGACGCTCGATGTTTGTTTTCGCCAGATCGATCAGCTCATCGCCCCGTCCTGACAATACGGTCCGAGTGGCATAGAGGGTGAAGTTCCTAATTTGCTCACGGGTGATCGTGGGGGGAATCGATAACTCCTGTCGAGCCGTCATGACTTCCACCAGTGCGGGCCCGTCGAAGTCGAAGGCGGTTCGAAGCGCTGCGGCCAGATCATCGGGACGCTCCACTCTCTGCCCGTGCAGACCGAGCGCGGACGCCACGGCTGCGAAGTTGGGGTCTTCGAGATCCGTCCCGAAGTTGACGAGACCTGCCGCCTTCATTTCCAGCTCCACAAAACTCAGTGATCCGTTGTTGAACACCACGATCTTTACCGGAAGATTGAGTTGACGGAGTGTGATGAGCTCGCCGAACATCATGGCGAGACCCCCGTCACCAGAGAAGGTGATGACCTGACGACCGGGTTGTGACGCCTGGACGCCAAGAGCTTGGGGCAGCGAGTTGGCCATCGTCCCGTGGGTGAATGATCCGATCAACCGACGCCTGCCATTCATGTGGATATAGCGTGCGGCCCACACAACGGGGGTCCCCACGTCGGCCAGGAACACGGCGTCGCTATCGGCGACCTCGTCGACTGTTCGGGCCACAAACTGTGGATGCAGAGGTGTGCGATTGTGGTCATTGACAGCCAGTTCATCCAGGCCCTCTCGGGCCTTGGCGTAGTGGCCTTTCATCCCACCGAGGTGGTGGCCGTCAGACTTCATCTTCAGCCGTGGCAGCAGGGCCGCCGCAGTGTCCCTTACCGTCCCGACGAGGGGCACGTCCACCCTGGTCCGCCTGCCGATGTGCTCACCGCGCAGATCGACTTGAAGGACCGTCACCCCCTCGGGATAGAACTCTCGATACGGGAAATCCGTGCCGAGCATCAGCAGGAGATCACAATTCTTCATCGCGTGGTAGCCGGAGCTGAACCCGAGCAAACCCGTCATACCGACGTCGTAAGGGTTGTCGTATTCAATGAACTCCTTACCCCGCAGGGAATGGACGATCGGTGCCTGCAGGGCTTCGGCAAGGGCGAATACTTCGGCCCGAGCTTCGGCACACCCTGCTCCCGCCAGGATCGTCACCCGATGGGCCGAGTTGAGTGCCTCGGCCGCCGCATCTAACTCTGAGTCGTTCGGGCGAACGATTGGCATCGATGGGCGGATGGTGGTGATTGGAGTTGTCCGCTCCATCTTGCTCAACAACACGTCGCCAGGGACCACGAGTACGGAGACGTCTCTTTGCTCCACCGCCGATCGGATGGCGATATCGAGGACGGCCGGGAGCTGCGCCGACGTTGTGATGAGCTCGCAATAGGCACTGCACTCCCGAAACAGCTCCTGGGGGTGAGTCTCTTGAAAGTAGAACCCACCGATCTCCTTAGAAGGAATGTGGGCAGCGATCGCAACGACTGGAACGCGGGATCGATGCGCGTCGTAGAGCCCGTTGATGAGGTGCAGGTTGCCCGGACCACAGCTCGCCGCGCAGACTGCCACCTGGCCAGTGATGGCAGCTTCACCGGCCGCAGCAAACGCGGCAGCCTCTTCGTGGCGGACGTGTTGCCAAGAAATCGCTCCGTCATGGAAGAGCGCGTCCGTGAACCCATTGAGCGAGTCACCCGGTATGCCGTAGACACGCCGGACGCCCGCTCTTTTCAAGGTCTCGATTATCAAGTCTGATACTGTGAATGACACAACGACATTCCTTCCTTTATTCGACAACGGATTCAGCTTGTCGAAAACGCTCTGTGGCCACTCCGATCAGCCTGTATGAGGGCAGCCGTATATGCGTCAGCGGCATCAAGCGTCTCGGCTTTCAAAAGGGCTCGCGCGAGGCTGTCGAGCTGGTTCCGGTGATCTGACAGCAGCTGGGTCACCTGGGTATGCGCATCCGCGATCAATCGTTGTACTTCTTGGTCGAGTATCCAGTGGGTCCGAGGAGACGGCTGACTGTCGGCAGGCAGGAAGGACTCCGTCTCATCGCTGGGCAGCACGGCGACGGGGCCGAGCTTCTCACTCATCCCCCACCGCCCCACCATCTGCCTCGCGATCCCAGTGAGCTGCTGGATATCCGACTCCGCACCCGTGGTCATCGCCCCGTAGACGACCTCTTCAGCAACGCGGCCGCCAAGTGCAACCTTGATGCGCGCGATGAGTTCGTCACGCGAATAGGACACTCGATCCCCGTCAGGTGTAGCCAACGTCACTCCGAGAGCCTGTCCTCTCGGAATTATCGATACCTTCCGGACGGGATCGGCTTCAGGAGTCAACATTCCGACGAGCGCATGACCTGACTCGTGAAAGGCGGTTCGCTCACGATCGGCGAGACTCAACAACAGTCCCCGTGGGGCGCCAAGCATGATTTTCTCGAGCGACTGGTTGAAGTCTGACATCTGCACCGACTCGTGCCCGTCTCGGGCTGCGAGCAATGCAGCCTCGTTGACAAGATTCGCGAGGTCGGCGCCGACCATCCCTGGGGTCGAGACCGCTATGGAATTCAGATCAACGTCGCCCGCCAACGGGACCGACCGCGTATGAGCCTCCAGGATCTTCTGTCGCCCCACCCGGTCAGGAGGCTGAACCGCTACTCTCCGGTCGAATCGGCCTGGCCGGAGCAGTGCCGGGTCGAGCACTTCAGGTCGGTTGGTCGCGCTAAGAACGACCACCGCCTCAGTGGGGTCGAACCCGTCCATTTCAGTCAAGATCTGATCGAGTGTCTGCTCGCGCTCATCGTTGGCCCCGCTCAAGGGGCCCGAACCCTGACGCGAACGACCTATTGCGTCGAGCTCATCAATGAAAATGATGGCCGGCGCTGCCTCCTTGGCCTTTGCGAACAGGTCACGAACCCTCGCGGCACCGACTCCAACGATCGCCTCGATGAATTCCGATGCCGAGATGGAAAAGAACGCAGCGTGCGCCTCACCCGCCACCGCTCGAGCCAGGAGCGTCTTGCCCGTACCGGGAGGCCCGAAGAGAAGTACACCGTGAGGCATCCGTCCACCGAGTCGGATAAAACGATCCGGAGTTCGAAGGAAGTCGACGATCTCGGTTAACTCTGCCTTGGCCTCATCAATTCCCGCGACATCGTCGAATGTCACGGTGATCTTCTGTGGATCCACGCGGCGTGCCTGAGTGCGGCCGAAGCTTCCCAGCGCACCTGCTCCCGACGCCGCAGAAGCACGTCTAGCCAACAGGACAAACAGTCCAACCAGTAGCAGCACCGGGCCAAACCCAAGCAGCAGCTCTTCCACTAGGGACGAGCTCGTCGCGGTTGACTGCGCGTTGACCTGGACCCCCTTCGACTGAAGTAGCTCTGTGAGGGCGGTGTCGTTCCAGAAGGAAGGCACTTGGGTTGAGAACAGGGTGGTGGGCGTGGCGCGCCGATCGCTCTGCGGATATCGCGTCTTCGTAGCGAACACGCCTTGAATCGTGTCCCCTTTCGAGGAGACGGACTTGACGTCACCCGCTCGCACTTGGCCGAGAAAGTAAGGGCTAAAAGGCACACCCACTCTCGCCTGACCCGCCGGCTTGGACATGAGAAGCGCCGCCCAGTTCAATGCCAGCAGGACAAAGACGATGATCCATAAGCCATAGCGCCGGTGAAGCGGGCGTCTCCGCTGTTCCTCGGGCATCCCGCGGCCGTCCGGAGCCGGCGCCACGTTCCATCCGCGCTTATCGCGAGACATGGGCGGCGGAGGTGCGGCATTCTGCGCGCCGGGGGCCTCCTCGAAGCTCGACCGTGCGCCAATGCGGTCGTCGTTCGCTGGAATTACGACCTCAGCGGGGGTGCGGCCGATGAGATCACTATGCGATCGCCGCCATCCTGGCGCCTTCGGGTGTTTATTCACTGACATGACCGTCGCGCTTCCAATCCTTCGTCGTGCCAGTAGGTAACCCTGGTCGGCGCCAGATAAGGCCGTCGAAGATTGGCAACTGCAGAGCGTTGCGTGGCCGCTGCCATGACGAGATGATTCATGACTTGGCTGAAGTACCTCGCGAGGGTCCCGTCATTTGGTGCTCTGACTAACGGTTGGTCATCAGCTGATAACTGCTTTGGCTGAATCACTGCCCCAGAGAACGCCTAGCGAAAGTCGCCACGACAGTCCCAGCGGTGATCCCGTAGACCAGATGAGCGCTCAGATCCTTTGCGAGGGTCTTGGCGTCGTAGTCCCAGATCGGCTGGTAGATCTTGGCCATAGGAAGAACGAGGTAGCCGGCTAACCACACAATTGGGCCGAAGACCAGTCCGCTGGCCCACGAAGGTCGCTTCGCCAAGCCTGCGACCACGCCGAACTGCGCGCTCCAGCCCATACCGGTGCCCCAGTGCACTGCGTTCTGAACGGACCTGGCCCACTGGTCAGGCACCTCGCGTCCTAGGAAGCCTTCAAGGATGCGCTTGCCGACCAGTCCGGGAGCAGACACATCGTCCCAGCTCTCGACACCGGCGGAGAACTCCCATTCGAGTGGTCGTTGAGTCCCGCCCCCGCGGCAGTACCGGACATACAAGACGGTATCCATCGCCAGCGTGCCAGCCGCGCCGGCAACCATGCCACGCACAGCGGGATGAACGGGTCGGTGCGACTGCCGTCCATCCGCTCCGTTTTCATGGCGGCCGAGCCGCCCTTGGCTCGGGCGCCGCCGACGACGATTACGTAGCTCCATGTTGCAACTCCTCGGGGTGCGTCGTACGTGTTCCACTGTCGCCCACTCAGGGATTGCTTGGACCCGTCAGACGCCCTAGTCCGATTGCTCTCAGACGCGCCAGCCCAAGTGTTGCTCTCCGAACAGTGATGACGTGCTTGCTTCACGGAGTTGGACTCTGTCTCCACGGCCGCAGATCCGACCAGGGAGTCTCACTGGCCCGACACAACACTTAGAGCGCGAACCTTCTCGCAGAGGCATCGGACGATGTCACCGAACGAAGCGAAGGGATCCGGATCATGGACATGACACTCCAGGAGGTGGTGTTGCCAGTCGCCGATACCGATCGGTCAAAGAACTTCTACCTGGCATCGGGATTTCGAGACCAGGCCGACTTCGTCGTCGGTGATGACTTCCGAGTGGTCCAGCTGACTCCTCCGGGCTCGGAATGCTCAATCGTCTTCGGCCGGGGGATCACATGGGCCGCGCCGGGATCGGTTCAGGGTCTCCCCTTCGTCGTGTCCGACGTCGAGGCGGCCCGAGCCGAACTGATCGGCCGCGGAGTCAACGTCAGTGTGGTTTGCCACGACGCGAGTGAGGTGGCCCGCCATGCCGGCTACGAGTGTCGGGCAGCTGGCCCCGACCCGAAGGGTCACAATCATTCCTCGTTCGCCTCCTTCTGGGACCCGGACGGCAATGGCTGGCTCCTACAAGAGGTCATGACGCCGGCTGTGGGACGATGACCATGCCCACTCGATCTGATTTACGCCCGTGGCGCGAGTTGCTGCCGGGGATACTGATCATTGTCATCGCGGTTGTCGCCGTCTGGTTCTTGAGCACGGCTGCCGTCGTCGGCTCAGGCGGCCAGTTCCCTGGGTTGACCCATCCAACCGACAGGGTGTCAACCGAAGTCGGGAGGGGCGGCAAACCATGAGGGTCTTCCGACGTTCTCAATCCTTTGGCGGCGCAACTGTCCCTTCTCATACATCTGCACGAGCACAGTCAAGTGCACAGCACGACCTGCCTCCGAACGACAGCGGATCGGTCCTTGTAGCGGTAAATGGCAAAGAGCGGGGTTGGGACGCCCTCGAGTGGGCCGCAGCCGAAGCAGCCTCGCGCCAATGCGCTCTTCGAATCGTGCACGCCTTCCGATCGTCCCCTCTCCTCGTTGATCCCTTGGGCACTTTGGTCGACGAATGGAACGCGAAGGCGATCGAGGCGGCATCGGGAGTGCTTACCGACGCGGTCAACCGTGCGCGGGCGGTCGCTCCCACCCTTCAGGTCACCGCTCATATGCAAGAAGGATCTACGACGACCGCCATCCTGCGAGAGGGCAGTCGGGGGGACGGGCTGATCGTTCTAGGTCGCGGTCCCAACCGCGGTCGGTTCCGCTCCTTCATATCAGTCGGTCGTCGAGTAACTCGACATGCAGCGTGCCCAGTCGCCATCGTTCATCTCACGAATGGACCCGCTCGAGGGCTATCGGCAGGGCGGGTAGTTGTGGGTATCGATAGAGCGGAGGACCCAGCGGAAGAAGTCCTCGGATTCGCATTTCGCTCTGCGGAGCGGCGTTGTGTCGGTGTCACCGTCATCTATACGTCGACGCCACCAGACCTGAATGCAGAGATGGTGCTGATAGACGATCCAGCCGCCACTCTGGCATTTAAAGGTGACTGCATCGAGAGCGCGCTTCAGATGTGTCGGCGGGCGCACCCCAATGTGGAGGTACGGCGACGATTCGTTTCAGTTCCTGCCGTTCGGGCCTTTGTTTCCGGGTCAGCTGGAGCTGCTCTGCTGGTCATCGACGGGCATACTCGGCGTGCTCGTCGTCGAGCTGTCTTGCGCTCGGCGCAGAGTCCGGTCGCGATAGTCAGGCCCACTCGCGCAAGAGCACCACTAGCCGGCAATGACTGGGATATGTCGGCGAAACATGAGTGAGGTTCTCACGTTAGGCAGGTGTCCATGACAACCGAGTTGGTGCTACTTGGAACAGCTGGAGCACCCATGCCAGTCGTCGGCCGAGCGGGAATCTGTTCTGCGCTAGTGGTCGACGAGCGGGTCTTTGTCATCGACTGCGGGCGGGGCGCACCCTCCGCATTCGCGGCGGCCGGTCTCGACTTCGCCCGCTTGGAGGCCGTCTTCCTCACGCATCTTCATGTCGACCATGCCGGCGATCTCCCCGGAATGCTCCTCTATCCGTGGGGAATCCGCTTCGGCGAGGAGGGGCCACTGCCCCCGATTCGGGTCTATGGACCCGGCGTCCCCGACGTGGCTCCCGCCGGTGACGCCGCCTTCCGCCGTGAAACGACTGTCCACCCAGAACGACCGTTCCCCGGCACAGCAGACCTGGTTGAGAACATCCTCGCGGCTTACGCCTACCACCTAAACGTCATGCCCCTGGATGCCCACATGCCCGACCCGGGTTTCCTAGTGCGAGCCATCGACATCTCAGTTCGGGCACCAATGGCGGGCGATACTCGACTTCCGATCACCGTTCTTGAAGATGAGATCGTCAGGGTCACGGCTGTCCCCGTGACGCACGGCCACGCGCACCCTGCCCTGGCCTACCGTTTCGATACTCCGGACGGCTCTGTCGTGTTCTCCGGTGATACCACGGTGAACGAAGACCTGATCGCGTTGGCCCGGGATACCGAAGTCCTCGTCCACCAGGTGGCAGATCTCGACTACCTCGGGCGACACGGCCTTACGGGAGCCGCCCTCCAACGAATGGCGGCGCTCCATACAGATGTCGCCGAGGTCGGCAGCGTCGCTGAACGCGCACGAGTGCATGAACTCATCCTCAATCATTATTTGCCGGCTGAACCTGATGCGGTTACCGATACCGAATGGGCGGAGCGTGCTGGAAGAGGCTTTCGCGGGACCACGATCGCGGGGAGCGATGGCCTGAGACGA
>Ga0181523_10002361_pt1 | contig 18605 bp, 13 predicted proteins | sample PEATcosm2014_Bin_43_FD_119752 | JGI IMG/M metagenome (GOLD analysis project Ga0181523, IMG submission 119752) | Peatland microbial communities from MTU Mesocosm Facility, Houghton, MI, USA - PEATcosm2014_Bin05_30_metaG | ecosystem: Environmental > Terrestrial > Soil > Wetlands > Peat | place...
AAATTCTTCAGGTACATCTATCACAAGCAACTCCATTGGTTCGTGCAGTTTGCCTTCGATTTCTTTGGTGATTGTTTCAGGCATCGACACCGACAGTTCGTATCCTTCCCGCCGCATCATTTCAATCAATATGGCAAGCTGAAGCTCTCCCCTGCCCATAACCTTGAACGAATCGGGGTTATCGAACTCGACCCTTATGGCGACATTGTAAAGGAGCTCCTTCTCGAGCCTCTCGCGCAGGTTCCTTGATGTCACGTATTTGCCGTCCTGGCCGGCGAAGGGCGATGTGTTGACCGAAAAGACCATCGATATGGTCGGCTCATCTACCGTGATTCTCGGCAGCGGCTTTGGATTCTCTATGTCCGTGATCGTGTCGCCGATATTTATCCCCTCAAGTCCCGCAAGTGCGACGATATCACCGACTGATATCTCGATGGCATCGACGCGCTCGAGTCCCTGGAAAGTAAAGATAGACGTGATCTTTGTCTTCACGATCTTCTGATCAAGCGTGACCATGGCTACTTGGTTCCCGACTTTAACGGTACCTGAGAATATTTTTCCGATGGCAAGGCGGCCTACATAGTCGTTGTAATCTATATTCGTCACGAGGAGCTGAAGGATGCCCTTCGGATCACCCTCTGGTGCTGGAATTGTGCTCAGTATAAGATCAAAGAGAGGTTTCAAGTTCTCTCCCTCGACGGCAAGATCAGTCGTTGCGGTGCCGCGCCTAGCGTTAGTGTATGCTATGGGGAAGTCGAGCTGTTCCTCGGTGGCGTCGAGATCTATGAAGAGATCGTAGACCTCATTCAACACTTCTTGGATGCGCGCATCGGGCCGGTCGATCTTGTTGATGACAAGGATCGGCCGGAGGTCAAGTTCCAAGGCTTTTTTGAGCACGAAGCGGGTTTGGGGCAAGGGGCCTTCCGATGCGTCGACGAGCAGCAGCACGCCGTCTACCATTTTCAGTATGCGCTCTACCTCTCCGCCGAAGTCGGCGTGACCGGGTGTGTCGACTATATTGATCTTGCAGCCGTTATAATCCACCGAAGTATTTTTTGCCATGATCGTAATACCGCGTTCACGCTCTAGGTCGTTAGAGTCCATGACCCTTTCCTGAACCTGCTGATTGGCCCTGAAAGTGCCGGCCTGTCTGAGCATGCAATCGACGAGCGTCGTCTTGCCATGGTCGACGTGGGCGATAATGGCGATGTTTCTTAAGTCTTCTCTTTTCATCAATTCTCTCTTTGACCTCGATTATTCATTAAATGTTATTAGTTCGAAAGATATCCGGTCCTTCAGTGGTTTATTCGATCATAGCGAAATATGAAAGACGGCAACCTGATTGAGACGCAGAATCTCTATTTTAGCTGATCTAGCCAGGAAAATACCAATCTACGATCATGCGGCCGAAAAAGAGTGCCACGAGCGAGCCGAGGGCCAGGAAAGGTCCGAAAGGAATCTTCGTCTTTCTCCCCTTGCCTTTGAAGATGATAAGCCCGATGCCTATCAAAGACCCTGTAAGGCTGCCGACAAGGGTCGTGAGAAATACGCCCTTCCATCCCATGAAGGACCCCACCATAGCCATCATCTTGACGTCTCCGCCTCCCATTCCCCCCCTGCTCAGAATGGCGATCAGATAAAAAGTCACCCCGCCGGTCAGAAGACCGATTACCGAATTCACAAAACCTAAAAGCGAATACGTCGCGAAGGGATCAGGCATGATAAAATGCGAAGCAGCCAGTCCAATGATCATGCCGGGAAGCGTGATAACGTCCGGTATGATCTGGAAATCGAGGTCGATGAAAGTGATGACTATGAGAGATGATACAAGCGCAAACAGCAGGGGAAGGTGCCAGCCGAGGCCGAAGTGATAAAGTACTGCCGCGTACATCAATCCATTTAATAGCTCTACTGAGGGATATTGGAGCGATATCTTTTCTCCGCATTTGCGGCACTTGCCTGCAAGAATCAGGTAGCTGATTACAGGTATGTTGTCCCACGGCTTGATGGGCGTCTTGCAGTTCGGGCACGATGAAGAAGGGCTGACTATCGATAATTCTCTGGGGCCCCGATAGATGCAGACATTGAGGAATGAGCCGATGATGAGTCCGAAAACCAAAGAGATGCTTGCCGCAAGGATCATGTAGTAATCCTGCTTATCTCCGCGGCCTTGTCGATTGTCTCTTTAATCTGGGGTTCGAGGGCCTCGATCTCTTTTATGGCATCAAGCATATCCTTGCTAGGATGGATACCTTGGTCGCTCTTATTCGTGCGGTAAGTTTCTTCGCCTATCTTCTTGATCAGGACATCGCGTTTTTTCTTGAGCTCTTCGGATTTATGGAGCAACCGGAAGACAGTCAACTCTATCCTGACACGCTCCGACAGAAGACACGCGAACCATTTTACCTTGTTCAGGCCTTCATCGAGATCGCTCTTTATTCTGGCGTACATGCTAGTTAATTGTAATGCCACAAGCCAAATTTAGCAACTAAGGACAGCCGTTATTGGTCATCCCTTGGTTTATTTCAGCTTGAAGTCGGTACGACTCGACTTTGCCCCTTCCTGTTTCTCGATCTCAATTGTCTTTGCTTCGACAATGAAGAGGCGCTCCGGATCTATCTTGGATTGCACCAGATAATCCCTGACCGCCCGCGCACGCTCTGCCGCAAGTGCCTTCAGGTCTTCTTCGGTGACCTACATATTGGTCAGCATGAGCTTCTCCATCTCCGGTACCGGCAGGTCCTTGGCCATGCCTAGGAAATTGCGGGGTTTCGGGAACTTCTCCGCTTTATAAGCCCGTTTCAGGTATTCAGGGTAATCCTGGTCGGTCGTCTTGACAGAATCCACGGAGAGCTGTTCACTACTCTTTTTCGCAAGATCTTTTACCTTCTGCGCCTTAATCTTACTAGACAGAAGATATTGCTTCAGTCCCTCGCGGTCTTTTTCCGGGTCAACGTGTCCTATGATGTCCATTTTGAGCGAGGGGCGATCGGCCAGTGCTTTGCTAAGGGTGTCGAGTTTCTTTATCGTATCGCTTGTAAGAGAGACGGAGCCGTAATCGAACTCGGCATAACCGAGCTGTTCTCCACCGCCGAATATTGCACCCAAAAGTGCAAAAGGCGATGTGGCGGCCTTGACGAGCAGGTTTACAATGATCTTGATGATGACGCTGCCGATGCTGAATTTGGGGTCGTCGATATAACCGCTTACCGGGATGTCGAGTTTTATTTCGCCGCTGCGATTTTTGAGGAGGGCGATGGCGAGTTTAACCGGCAGCTTTGTCGCTTTAGGGCTCTCGACCGGATCTCCGAAGGTGAACTGGTCGAGAAAAATAGTGTTCTTGGCATCTAGTTTGTTTTTGACAATCAGATATTCGAGCTGGAAGGAAAGCTTTCCTTTCTGGATCGTATAGCCTGCATACCGTCCGGAATAAGGACTCACCTGGGTAAGGTCCATATCCTTGAAATCGGCTTTGAGTTCAACATAGAGATCGTCTCTTAAGGGATTGATCTTGCCGGTGATTTCGAGGGGGGCATAACGGTCATACTTCCCGCGAATCTCAACCTCCCCGAATTTATTCTCCTCGGATGAGAGTCCCGATATGCGGCCGCCGAGTTCAAGCAGATTGCCGTCGAATCTCGGGCTGATGCTGTTGTCCGTTAGGTTGATCGTTCCGCCCTGCATTGTGATCTTGTCTATCCTGATATTGCGCTGCTGAACAGTCTTAGCTCCCTCTTCCCGTGACTTCTCGACCGTTGTTGCTGCAACCTTTTGGGCTGCCTCGTCAGGTGGGTGTGCCGAAGTTTTCTGAGGTTCAGGTCCGGCAAAGACTTCCTGAAGGTTGATTGTCCGGTCTGAGTTGATTATTATACGCGAGTAGGGTTTCGAAAGCGAAATTTCGCTGATATGCACGAATAACGGAGCAAAGCGGACATCCATCTCTCCCATGTAAAGGGTGTCCCATTTGATAAGTTCTTCGGCATTAGATTTATCTAGGAGCGCGAATTTATTTACCCATAGTTTTCCTTTGAAGGCAGTCTTAAGTTCCTTTCCCTTGGCTTTCTGCACGCTGACCTTGCCATTCACGTTGAGAGATCCGCCCGCAAGTATCGCTTTCATTCGTTCGGCAAGATAGGGCTGGATTGGTTTGAGCGGCAGACCTTTGATATTAAGAGACATGTTAGCAGCAATGGGATCGATTGTAAAGTCGCCATTGACTGAGGCGATGCCTTTTCGGTCAATTCTCATTGATATGGATGTTGTACCCTTTGCAGTCGCTCCCGTTGATATGTTGTCTGCCTTGCATGATATTTCATCAACGCTCATGCCGAAAGGCTCGGCGGTGGTTCGGTCTGAAAAATTCACCATATATCCATCGATAACGAGGGATTTGAGAGCTACGATCCAAGGAGAAGTTTTTTGGGCCACCTCTTTGGCTGCAGTGTGAGCAGCTGGAGTATCGGCCATCAGCGAGGTAATGTTGATCCGCCCATCTGCAGAGCGTGAGACGGCTATTCGGCCCTTCTCAGTCGAGATGGCCCCTATCTCAACCTTATGCGCGTCCATGTCCAGGGAGAGATCTTTAACACTCAGAAGAGGAATCTTCAGGAAATCGTCTCTGTCTTTTTTCATGGATGCCGCGAGTTGGCTCATTTTTGTTTCACCGGTTACGACCAGCATAGGGGCACGGTCCTTATACTGACTGTATGTCACATTTATCGCCACATCGAGCTTACCCGAAAGCATCCTTATTCCAAAAGGATTGGCAGTGCTGCGGTCTGAAAAATTCACCATATATCCATCGATTACGAAGGATTTGAGAATCACAACCCAAGGCGAAGTCGTCTTTGGGGCATCGTCTTTGGCTACAGGATGTGCAACGGACGTACTGGACATCAGCGAGAGCAGATTGATCTGTCCATTTTCAGACTTTGAGACCTCTATGCGACCCTTCTCAGTCGAGAGTGTTCCGATCTCGACCTTAGATGCATCCAGGTCCAGCGTAATATCTTTGACACTGAGAAGGGGAATATTTAGGAAATTTTCTTTGTCTTTTTTCATGGCTACAGCCAGATCCCTAACCTTTGTCTCGCCGGTCAGGAGCAGCATAGGGGCACGATTTTCTTTATACTGGCGGTATGCCAGCCTCATCGACACATCGAGCTTTCCCGAGGGTACCGTAACGTTGAGTTGCTCAGGAGCATAGGCTAAGTAATGGGGTATGTCAATATCTATAAGAGAGATGTTGAATGATGTCTCGCGAGAGTCGGAGAATACCTTTGAAGCGCCCTTAAAGCTCATGGGTGTGCCGTTCACAACGGCGCTCAGCGATGGCTCCACGTATGATTCACTAAATGCGGGGAGATCGGAGATAAACGGGACTGTGAGATTGATCTGCGTGATCGCGTGCTGAGTCGAAACAGGCTGATCGTCGAACTCGATATGTCCATCGGCTATCTGGATATTGTTTGCCAGAAAATAGAAAGGTTTTGAAGATTTTTCCTTCGGGCCGGCCGCAGGTGCCTCTTTGATTCTCTCGATGATATCCGAAAAGTTGTAGGTGTTGGCACCGGTCCGTACCAGGTGAAGGTAAGGCTTTTCCAGCCTTATCTCCTTTAATACAGGCGCGAATTTGAAGATTGATTTCAGCTGCACGTTAGCGTAAAGGGCACTTAAAGTTACAAAAGGCGTATGACCGTCCGCCTCCTTTATTTCAAGCCCCCTTATGGTAGCTTCCAGCGTGTAAGGATTAAGGCTGACGGCTTCTATGCTGACCTGGCGGCCAAGCTGTTCGCTGAGTTTTGCGACTGCTGTCTTTTTGATATAAGGAGGCAGAACGAAAAAGCCGATTACAGTGAAAGAAAGAAAGAAGAGGACGATGGAAATCGCAATGACGCGCACTTTCCGCGATTTGCCTAATTTATTGAGTCTATCCATTCGCTTCGGGGATGAGGATTGTGTATCATTCATATAAACAAATGTACTGAATAAAGGAGTACGAGTCAAACCAGCTCGATCTCAGCTGTCAAGGCTCCGGATCAGGCTGTTTTGAACAGTTCCAGTCTTTTCCCCCAGAAATCTTCTAGGTTTCTTCTAAGTTTCGGATGTGCTGAAAGGCAGGGATCTTTTTCGATCAGACTAAAGGCCTGCTTTCTTGCTATCTCAAGAAGTTTGTAGTCACGCAGCAAATTTGCAGCTTTAAGGTCTGGTAGTCCCGACTGTCTCGTTCCGAAGAATTCCCCCGGCCCGCGAATCTCCAGATCTTTTTCTGCTATTTTGAAACCGTCGTTGGACCGCGCCATTATGTCGAGCCGCTTCATCGCGTCGACAGAGCCGCCGTAATTCAGGAGTAAACAATGGGATTTCGCTGCACCTCTCCCCACTCTTCCTCTTAGCTGATGCAGTTGTGAAAGCCCGAAGCGTTCCGCGTGAATGATCACCATCAGCGTCGCGTTGGGGACGTCTACTCCGACCTCAATGACTGTTGTGGATACGAGGATCTGAATTAAGCCCTTTTTGAAAGCCCGCATTATATCTTCCCTTTCGGAAGTAGGCAGCTTCCCGTGAATGAGACCGACTTTGAGGTCAGGGAATTTCTTATGAAGGGCCTCCATGCCAGTAATCGCAGCCTTCAGATTGCTTTTTTCGGACTCCTCGATCAGTGGATACACTACATACGCCTGTCTGCCCGCCTTTGTCTCGCGTTCCATCATATCGTAGACGATATTTTTCTGAAGCTCGCGAATCACCTTTGTGAGGACCGGGGTCCTGTTCGGAGGCAGTTCATCGATGAGAGAGTAGTCGAGATCCCCGTAAAGCGTTATGGCTAGTGTCCTCGGGATCGGTGTCGCCGTCATTATGAGCGTATCCGGATTGGTCCCCTTTTTCCTCAGCTGGGCCCGCTGCATAACTCCGAAGCGGTGTTGTTCGTCGATCACAATCAATCCGAGATTCTTAAAGGAAACGGCTTCCTGTATCAGAGCATGGGTACCGATGACAATCTGTGCCTTTCCCGATGAGATCATGTCATAATTCTTGTCTTTCTTGCTCCCGGTTAGTAAATGGATTTTCAATCCGAGAGATTCCGCAAGACTGTGGATATTGAGATAGTGCTGTTCAGCGAGGATTTCTGTAGGGGCCATAAGTGCTGTCTGATAGCCGCTTTCGACTGCACCGAGCATCGCGATGAAGGCTACGATCGTCTTGCCTGATCCGACATCTCCCTGGATCAGCCGGTTCATGGGAGAGGGCGATTTCATATCTTTTACTATCTCGTCAATGACCTTCTTCTGAGCGTCCGTGAGTTTAAAGGGTAATTTTTCGAGGAGTTTGCCAGTAAGTTTCCCGGTTGGTTCAAAGGAGATGCCCTTTTCAGAGATTTCATTATTCTTTATCGCCGCGAGGCCGAGTTGCAGAGTGAAAAGTTCATCAAAGGCGAGACGCTGGTGATAAGGACTGGTTCCTCCGTTTAAATCGTTCAGCGATGTGCCGGGCGGCGGAAAATGGACGGCATCGATACTTTGCCTGAGTCCCGGGAGATGAAGGTCTGTTATGATATCCTCCGGCATCACTTCAATCACTGTGGTGAGTGCACTGGTCAAAGTTAAGTGGACAATGCTGCGCAACTGCCTCTGGCTGAGACCTTCTGTCAGACCATATACAGGGACGATCCTCCCGGTATTGATGTGATCGGCATCTTCTTCGTCATCATCGATGATCTCGTATTCGGGGTTGACCATCTCGAAGCCGCTGCCCCAGTAGTTGGCTTTGACCAGGCCGTAAAAGACGACCTTCTGAGTGGGCTTGAAAATCTTGCTGAGATAGGTTTGATTGAACCATTTTGCTGTCAGGGCGCCGCTCCCGTCGGTTATGACGACAGAGAGAATTTTGAGACGGGGTCTCCGCGGGCTTGCAGGCATTACTTCCGCTTTGATTACCTTTCCTGTGACGGTCTGAATCTCTCCGGAGGTGAGCTGTGTGATTTTCTTTATGGAACTGCGGTCTTCGTAACGAGTAGGGAGGTAGAACAGGATATCTTTAACGATCTCTATCCCCAGCTTTGCTAGCAGGGCAGCCCGCCGCGGACCGACGCCTTTTATGTACTGGATTGGTGAGAGAATATCCATTTCAGAACAGGGCAGGGGCAATGTGTCGATTGCCCCTGCAAAAATTACTATTCGTTTTCGGCCTTTTCTAGAGAATCTTTTCTCAGCGACTCATCGAGTGCCTTGTCCGCCTCTTCCAGCTTGAGCTTGGAATATTCCGATTCGCTCAGGATGTCGATCTCCCAGCCGGTCAGCTTGGATGCTAGTTTTATGTTTACACCGCGTTTGCCAATGGCAAGAGAAAGCTGCTGATCGTCCGCAATGACCATAGCGCTTTTATCGACGCCGGCCTCGTTGATGCCTACCCTATCGACGCTTGCCGGGGTCAGCGCCCTGGCGATAAAGATGCGTGGATCATCGCTCCAGGGAATAATATCGATGCGCTCACCCTTTACTTCCCTTACTATCGACTGGACGCGGGTGCCTTTCATCCCTACACAGGCCCCTACCGGGTCGACTGACGTATCTCTCGATGCGACCGCAATCTTCGTGCGTTCTCCTGGTTCTCTGGCGATACCTTTGATCGATACTATGCCGTCATGTATCTCGGGAACTTCCATCTTGAAAAGCCCAGCGATAAAGTTAGGATCGTTCCTCGAAAGCACAATTGCCGGACCCTTTACGGTCTGCTTGACATCTGCCAGGTACGCTTTTACAATATCGCCGCGTTTAAGTGTTTCGCTGGGCAGGGTTTCGCGCTGGGGCAGTACCGCTTCGGCTTTGCCCAGGGCGACGAAGTAGAAGCCCTTTTCTTTTCTTATGACCGTGCCGCTGATGATCTGCCCGATTTTGTCCTTGTATTCCTCGAAGATGACGTCCCGCTCCGCTTCTCTCACCTTCTGGAAAAGTACCTGTTTGGCAGTCTGTGCCGCTATCCTCCCAAAGTCCTTAAGAAGTACTGGCAGTTCCATTGTATCGCCGATAGCTTTGCCGGGATCAATCGCCTGGGCATCGCCGATGGATATCTCTTCATCCTGGACAGTCACTGTCTCGACCACGGTTTTTACCTCGAAGACGGTGATGTTGCAAGTCTTTGGGTCTATCCGAAGATCAACATTGGGTTTGTGCACAAATCGCTTTTTTGCTGCCGACAGCAGGGCGGCTTCAAGGAGCTTGATAAGGGCGTCGCGCGAGAGGCCCTTATCCCTTCCAATCTGGTCTATCACAAAGCAGAGTTCTTTTGACATATCGATACCCCTTTTAATGCTCTATTTCAAGGCTGAATTTCGAGATTCGCCTTCGAAATCTTTTCAAACGGGATGAATGCATCCCTCGGTTCTTCAGCCACTTTTTTCTTCGCATGGCCCTTCGCAGGTTTCTCTTCGAGCCGCAGTCTTATCCAATTGTCGCCGGTGTCGATGATCCTTCCGATGAAGAAAGTCTCATTCCCGATCTTTTCAGAGGTGATGACCCTCGCCAGTTTGCCCATGCTCCTCTCGAAATCCTTCATTTTTATCAGGGGCCGGTCTAACCCCGGTGAAGATACTTCGAGCGTGTAGGCGGCCTTGACGATATCCTCCACATCTAGGAGTGCCTCTATCCCCCTGCTCATGCGCTCGCAGTCGCCGACGGTTACGCCGCTCTCCTTGTCGATGATTACCCGAAGCAGCATTTTGCGCCCGGAGCCGAGGATAATGATATCAACAAGTTCCAGCCCCTCGTCCTCGGCCACCTGCTCGGCAAGTTCATGGATCTTCCCTTTTATATCATCAGCGCGGCTCATTGAAATACCCCATAAAACAAAAGAGTGGGAATGCCCACTCTTAATCGTTTTCGTCACAGGAAATGATGTTCAATAATAGCAATATTTTCCTAAAAAAAGCAACACCATGAGAGACATCGCTGTCCCTCATGGTGTTCCGTGCGTATAAAGGCGGTGCTACTTCTTCTCAGGAGCCGGAGTCGTTGTCGTCGTTGTTGACGTTGCCTTCTCAGTAGTCCCGGGAGCCGGAGTCGTTGTCGTTGTCGTTGACGTTGACTTCTCAGTGGACGGAGCTGCAACGGGAGCAGGAGCAGGAGCAGGAGCCTCAGGAGCCTTCTTGCAACCAAGTGCGAATACTGTGAGCAGCATGAGTGAAAGAACGATTGCCAATACCTTCTTCATTCGTGAATCACCTCCTTCCAATTTAATATGGAGCCAAAAATAGGGATCTCTCCAAAACACTAGTATCAATTATTAACACAGAGGCCACCTGTTGTCAAGAATAAATTTGATGCCATCCCCCTCCGACATAACGGCAGGTATGACAACCGGTGACGGCTGTTCAGCGATACCATTCGGACCTGTCGGCCGGGACATGCCAATGAATGAAGTCATGCCAGATCCCGATCGGCGCTTTTTCTACGCCCTTGAACCTCTTGTGGAGTACCGGCAGGGCATCGGGGACGTACAGAAATATGGTCGGCTGCTCATCGGCCAGGATTTGGTGAATGCGGTGATAAATCTTTGTCCTCTTCCCGACGTCGAAGGTCTGTCGCCCTTCGATAAGCAACCTGTCGACCTCGTCGTTTTTGTATGATATGAAGTTGAATTCGCCTTCCTTCGTTTTGGACGAATGCCAGATGTCATATAGATCAGGGTCTCGCGAAAGAGCCCATCCCATGATGACTGCCTCGAACCTCTTCTTGTCGATGAATTCATGCAGCATCGCCTGCCATTCCAGCACCTTAATATTCATGTCGATGCCAACACGCTTAAGTTGCTCCCTGATTATCTGAGCCGCCTTCATGCGTGAGTCGTTACCTTGGTTGGTGATGATCGTAAAGGAAAATGTTTTGCCCTCTTTTTCGAGCAGGCCATCCCGGTTTTTTTTCCATCCGAGGTTGTCCAATATTTTCATAGCAGCGTCGGGATTGTATTCAATGTCCCTGACATCACGGTTGTAAGCCCACGATTCAGGAGGGAAGGGGCCGGTGCATGGTATGCCGTAGCCCAGGACAACTCCCGCAATCAGCTCTTTTTTATTTATGGCGTGGGCTATCGCCTGCCGAACTTTTTTATCTGAAAACAAAGGATTGAGGAGATTGAATCCGAGATAGGTATATCCGAAGGATGGATACCTGAATTTCTGAAAATATCGGTTGAAGAAATCGGTATTTGCCTGGAGTTTGTATTGAGGAGGTGTGAGCCCCATGTAATCTATGCCGCCGAACTTCAGTTCGAGAAACATTGTAGATGGATCAGTAATGACCCTTATGATGATCCTGTCGATATTCGGCCTGCCTTCGAAGTAGGAATCAAAGGCGTCCAGAACTATCTTCTGCCCCGTTAACCACTCTTTGAGACGGTAAGGCCCCGTGCCGACTGGATTCTGATATATTTCGGGCGAAGTCATGTCTTTTCCCTCCAGGACATGCTTCGGTATTATTCCCATCCCCCATGATTCGAGGGCGGGAGCGTAAGGTTCATTGTAATGCACTTTCACCGTATACCGGTCAGTCGCCTCTACTGACTTGACCGGCCCATAGTTGCTGCTGTACGGAGTCGGAATCTTGGGGTTGATTACGGCATTATATGTGAATACCACGTCGTCAGATGTGAATTCGACGCCGTCGTGCCACATGACTCTTTTTCTCAAATGGAAGGTGATAGTGAGCCCGTCGGCGCTCACATCCCAAGATTCCGCAAGGTCTCCGGTGATCTTCAGGTCCTTGTCATACTTGGTTAGGCCATTGAAAATATAACCGGCTACCTGACTGGAAGCGCTGTCCGATGCCAGGAAAGGCAGGAGTCGTTTCGCATCGGCGCCAGAGCCCAAGGTGATCGCGTTCGGATACTTGATTCCGGGTTCACGCGTGCAGCCCGCAGCCGAGAAGAAAACCAAAGATAAGATAAAGCAAATTAATAAGTTTAGGAGTTTATGAGTTAAGGACTGGATTGAGAAAAAAAATGAGCGTATGGATGTCATTCCTGAAGACCCCGTACGCTCATTTACCGATATTCAAATCTTTTATTTATTTGGCCGCAGGAGGAGCCGGTTGCTGCTGTGGTGCTGGCTGCTGAATCGGCTGCTGCGGGAGTGCCTTGCCCTGTTCGGCCGGGACATTCTGTATTACGGATGAACCCCTCGTCGTTGCCATGGTCAGCAAGAGCGAGGTTACCATAAAGAGTATAGCAGCGACAGTGGTAAGTTTATTAAGGAATGTAGCGGCCCCCCTGCTGCCGAAGAGTGTCTGGCTCGATCCGCCGAAGGCGGCGCCCATCTCTGCTCCCTTGCCGCTCTGAAGCAGAACGATACAAATAAGAAAGATACTTACAAGTACATGCACTATCAACAAAAAGGTTGTCACACTAGCCTCCTGCGACCCCAACCGGGGTGTTCATTATTATTGTTTGTTGTATTTGACTATCCCGGCGAAGCTGCCTGCTTTGAGGCTGGCACCGCCAACGAGGGCGCCGTCCACATCAGGGCAGGCCATAAGGACATCCGCGTTCTCAGGGGTGACGCTGCCGCCGTAAAGTATCCGCACGCCTTTGGCAGGTTCGCCGTAGAGGTGCGAAAGAGTTTTGCGGATTGACTCATGGGCTTCCTGCGCCTGGTCGGGAGTGGCCGTCTTTCCCGTGCCGATGGCCCATACCGGCTCATAGGCTATGATAAGGCCATCAGAAGAAATATCCCTGAGCCCCTCCATGATCTGCCTTTTCAGGACATCAAAAGTCATCCCGGCTTCACGCTCGGATAATGATTCGCCGATGCAGAAAATAACCTCAAGGCCATGTCTCCGGGCAGCCCTGATCTTCTTGTTAACTATCTCGTTAGTTTCACCGAAATAGATACGCCGCTCCGAATGGCCGATGATTACATGAGAACAGCCGATATCCGTAAGCATGACCGGCGAAATCTCCCCGGTATATGCCCCTTTGTCTTCATGAAAAATATCCTGGGCCGCCAATCCGATATTGGTTATCTTCAGGAGGTTGGCCATAGTATAAAGTGCCGTGAAGGGAGGGGCGATAACGATGTCGACATTCCTCTCGTTCCAGACTAGCGGGATGAACTCATCGAGGAAGTCCTGTGCCTCTTCGATCTTCTTGTTCATCTTCCAGTTTGCCGCAATGACAGGTCTACGCATAGATATATAAGATATTTCATGCAACGGTTATTAGTCAAGCCGTTGTTGACTAATAACGAGGAAGGCCAGTATAATTCCTTTTCATGGAAGAGATAAACGACCTTATAGAACAGCGAATAAAGAAACTGAATGACCTGAGGGAACTGCAGATCGATCCTTACGGCGGCAGATTCGAACCCGAAGCATCGGCACTCTATCTGAAAACCACCTATGCATCGGCATCTAGAGATGCGCTCGAAGCAGATCCCGTCTTTACCTCCGCGGCAGGAAGGATCATCTCGATGCGGGATTTCGGTAAGGGATGTTTCGCCACGATACAGGACGCGACCGAGAGAATACAGCTGTTCTTCAGCAAGGGTGTCCTGAACGAGAAGTATGCGCTTCTCAAGAAGCTGGATATAGGAGACATCATTGGCGCCGCCGGCAAACTGTTCAGGACCAGGACAGATGAGCTCACCATCGAGGTCAGGGATTTCGAGTTGTTGAGCAAGTCCCTGAGGCCGCTACCCGAGAAGTGGCACGGCCTGAAGGATGTCGAACTGAGATACCGACAAAGGTACGTCGACCTAATCGTAAATCCCCAGGTGAAAGATATCTTCGCAAAGAGAAGCGCCATCATAAAGGCATTGAGGGATTATCTCGAAGCTAATGGATTTATTGAAGTCGAAACTCCGATGATGCATCAGATACCTGGAGGCGCTACCGCCAAGCCCTTCAGCACCCATCACAATGCCCTGGACATTGATCTATATCTGCGCGTCGCCCCTGAACTGTATCTCAAGCGTCTTCTCGTAGGGGGATACGAGCGGGTATTCGAGCTGAACAAGAATTTCAGGAACGAAGGGATTTCGACGAAGCACAACCCCGAATTCACCATGATCGAGTTTTATATGGCATATAAGGATTACAATTTCTTGATGGACTTTACCGAGAAGATATTCGCATTTATCGCGGAGAAGGCATTGGGTACTCTGAAGGTGCCATACGGAGACGACATAATAGATCTCACCCCCCCGTGGCCGAGGATCCCTCTGCTCGAAGCTTTAAAGCAGAAGGGCGTCCCCGACGAAGCCATCACCGACCGCGACAAGGCATTCGCGTGGGCCAGAGAAAAGAAGCTCGATGTCAAGGCCAGCGATTCCCTTGCCAAAATACTCGACGAGATATTCAAGGAGTTCATAGAGCCCGAACTGGTGCAACCTACCTTCATCATCGACTATCCCGTGGAGCTTTCGCCCCTTGCCAAGAGGAAGAAGGACAACCAGGAACTCGTTGAGAGGTTCGAGCTGTTCATCACGTCCCGCGAGATCGCGAACGCCTTTTCGGAGCTCAACGACCCTGCCGATCAGAAGGAAAGATTCCTTAAGCAGGTCGAGGCAAAGAAACAGGGAGACGAAGAGGCCCACTGGATGGATGAAGATTATGTGCGGGCGCTCGAATACGGTATGCCCCCGGCAGCCGGGGAAGGCATCGGCATCGACAGACTAGTGATGCTGCTGACCAATTCGTCTTCTATCAGAGATGTTATCCTTTTCCCGCAGCTTAAGCCGGAACAACAGATGAGTAACACGTAATCAGGAATGTGTAATCTGGAATCTTCAATCTACGATTGATATGAACCTCTCCTATCAATTATTTGTCGCCGTCCGGTACCTACGGTCCAAGAAAAAACATAAAGGTATATCTTTTAATACGGCCATATCTATCGGTGGAGTCGCTGTCGGTGTCATGGCGTTGCTTGTTGTACTGTCGGTTATGAGCGGGTTCAGGGAAGACCTCCAGAAAAAGATACTCGGCGCGAATTCCCACGCCATTGTGCTCAGCTATACCGGCAGCATCAGGGATTACCGCCCCCTGTTGGAGAAGGTGAAGGAAGAGCCGGCTGTTGTAAATGTTTCCCCGTTTGTGCTCGGACAGGTGCTTATATCTGCCGGGAAGAATGCACACGGTGTTTTCATGAAAGGGATCGACCTTTCCACGGAAGCGAAAACAACGGAAATCCTGGGACATATCAAATTCGGCAGACTGCCAGCTGATACCGATGGCGGAACCGGGCAGAATGCTGACCAGGGGTCGCGCCCCTGGATCCTTATCGGTACCGAACTTTCCGGCATGCTCGGTGTCCTTGTCGGCGACACGATCAATGTCATCTCCCCTATGGGTGAAATCGGACCGCTTGGAATGCTTCCCAAGATAAAACAGTTCCGTGTGGCCGCCATATTCGATATGGGGATGTTTGAGTATGACGCAAACCTTGCCCTGACTGACCTGAAATCGGCGCAGGAATTCTTCGGGTTGGGCAGCGCCGTATCCGGAGTGGAACTCAAGCTTAATGACATCGATGCCGCCCCCGAAGTCCGCAAGACGTTGAACATGAAGCTCGGCCCTCCTTTTTTCGTAAAGGACTGGATGCAGATGAACAAAAACCTCTTTTCGGCCCTGAAACTCGAAAAGTTCGCAATGTTTGTTATATTGATACTGATCGTGCTGGTTGCATCATTTAATATCGTGAGCACCCTGATGATGAACGTGGTGGAGAAGCAGAAGGAGATCGCCATACTGAAATCCATGGGAGCTAAGAACCAGGGCATAATGCTCATATTTATGCTCCAGGGTCTTGTTATCGGCATCGTCGGGACAATAATCGGAGTGGTTGGGGGGTATATGCTATGCATCGTCCTTAATAACTATATCGAACTCCCTCCCGACGTCTATTATCTAAGCAAGCTCCCCGTGAAAATGCAGTTCATCGATTTTGCGATCGTCTCGTGTTCGGCGATAGCCATCAGTTTCCTCTCGACCATCTATCCTTCGTATTATGCCGCCAGGCTTGAACCCGTAGAATCCCTAAGATACGAATGAAATCTCTAAAGATCTTAAAGTGGCTGACTATCGCGATTATCATGCCGTGGCTTATCTTCATGATTCTCGCCGTTTTCAAAGGAGGGGAGATATTTGCTAGGATGGGGGAATCGATCGCATTAGGTGTACAGGACATGACGCTCAGATTTAGCAAGAAAGCAGACACGATTAAAACACAAGCTGATGAGTGGAAAGAAAAATTGACCGGAATCAAAAGCGAGGAAAAAACCGCAGAAGACGCTAAATCGCAAGACGAGAAGGCGCCAGCCAAGAAAACAAAGAGGACGATTAGGCATTCCTCCGTCCTACCTTCCCCAAAGCCTGGTGATGCGCAATGAATACTCTGATTACCGTTGAGAATCTGCATAAATCTTTTCTCACTCCGGCGGGTGAACTGCAAGTACTGAAAGGTATCGACCTGACATTCGGTGAAGGAGAGATTGTTGGCATTGTGGGGGCTTCCGGCGCAGGCAAAAGTACGTTTCTTCATATACTCGGTACCTTGGATAAGCCTACGAGCGGTAGGCTCACCTACGAGGCAAACGGTAGTGTCGATCCTTTTTCGTTGGGCAACGGTGCTATTGCAGCATTCAGAAACCGTATGATAGGATTTGTCTTTCAGTTCCATTATCTGTTGCCAGAGTTCAGCGCGCTCGAAAATGTCACGATGCCGGGCCTTATCTATCGCAGTCTTTCCGAAGCTGATTCATTGAAGTTCGGGGGAGGTATGGCGCTAAGCGTGAAGGACCTTACGGACAGGGCTAACCACCTGCTCGAAGTCTTGGGCGTATACGAGAGACGTGATCACAAGCCCGGCGAATTGTCGGGCGGTGAACAACAGCGTGTAGCTGTTGCGCGGGCATTGCTCCTTGAGCCTCGCGTCGTCTTTGCCGACGAGCCTACGGGCAACCTCGATACGGCCACCGGCGAAGCACTCTTCAGGCAGCTTATGGATATCAATGATAAGCAGGGTGTGACCTTCATCATCGTGACTCACAATGAATCGCTTTCGAAGAGGTGCCATCGCGTCATCGAAATGGTCGATGGGAGATTATTGAATCGTTAGCGGCTTATGGGCTATGATATACTTTATCTTTTTTCTCTAAGGAGGCAGTGCCATAAAACTGTTATGTAGTGACGGTTCCGCAAAAGAGATAGATGCTGCGAACCTGAAGAAAGAGTTGGATGCAGTCAACGCAGTGGCCGCAAAGGTTAATGGCGAACCTAAGGATATCTATTCAACGATCACCGGGCAGCTGGATGCTTCAGCCGTCATCGAACCCGTCATCCTTGATTCGGCGGAAGGAAAGGAAATATATCGTCACAGCGCCTCTCATATAATGGCCCACGCAGTCAAAGACCTGTTTCCGGAGGTCAAGCTCGCTATCGGCCCGGCTATTGAAGACGGCTTCTATTATGATTTCGACCGCGAAACACCATTCACCACGGAAGACCTCGAAAAGATCGAGAAGCGGATGCAGGAGATTATCAAGAAGAGCAGTCCCTTCATCCGGAAGGCAATGTCGAAGGCAGATGCCGCGATGTTCTTCAAAGAGAAAGGTGAGGACTATAAAACCGAACTCATTAATGACATCGCTGATGAAACGGTCACCCTTTACGATGAGGACGGGTTTGTCGATCTTTGCCGAGGTCCTCACCTGGCGAGAACCAGCAAGGTGAAGGCCTTCAAGCTGCTGAGCGTTGCAGGAGCATACTGGCGGGGCGACGAGAAAAACAAGATGCTGCAGCGTATATACGGGACTGCGTTTGCGACCAAGGACGAATTGAAGGCCTACCTCGAATTCCTCGAACAGATCAAAAAGAGAGATCACCGAAAGCTCGGCCGGGAGCTCGATCTCTTCAGTATGAACGACGAAATTGGTTCGGGCCTTATATTGTGGCATCCCAACGGAGCTCTCATCAGAAAGACCATCGAGGACTTTTGGCGAAACGAGCACCTGAAGGCCGACTATAAGCTGCTCTTCACGCCGCATATCGCGAGGCTCAACCTCTGGAAAACCAGCGGTCATCTTGATTATTATAGCGAAAACATGTACTCTCCCATGGATATCGAAGGTGTGGCGTACGAACTTAAGCCTATGAACTGCCCCTTCCATATCAGCATCTTCAAAAGCGACCTGAGGAGCTACCGTGATCTGCCTATCAGGTATGCCGAGTTGGGCACCGTCTACCGTTATGAAAGGTCGGGCGTTCTACACGGGCTACTGAGGGTCAGGGGATTTACGCAGGACGACGCGCATATATTCTGCAGGGAAGACCAGCTCGAAGAGGAGATGCATAATATACTCGACTTTACTATCTTTGTGCTAAAGACTTTCGGGTTCGATGCGTATGATATATACTTGTCGACAAGACCCGAAAAATATGTCGGCACATTAGAGAGCTGGGAAAGGGCGACCGAGGCGTTAAGACTTGCGCTTGAGAAGAAGGGGCTGACATACAAAACCGATCCCGGTGGCGGCGCCTTTTACGGGCCGAAGATCGACATAAAAATAAAGGACGCACTCAACCGGTATTGGCAGTGCAGCACCATCCAGGTGGATT
>Ga0181523_10002370_pt1 | contig 18558 bp, 15 predicted proteins | sample PEATcosm2014_Bin_43_FD_119752 | JGI IMG/M metagenome (GOLD analysis project Ga0181523, IMG submission 119752) | Peatland microbial communities from MTU Mesocosm Facility, Houghton, MI, USA - PEATcosm2014_Bin05_30_metaG | ecosystem: Environmental > Terrestrial > Soil > Wetlands > Peat | place...
GATCTCATCCTCCCGCCAAATCTGTTCGCGAGGAGCTGCCATGTCTGCTGACTTCACGCCCCGACGCAAGTTCATTCAAGGCTTGGCGATGGGTGCTGCCGCCGTGCCTGCGGCTGGCGTGCTGGCAGCGCCGTTGTTCGCTACTCCCAGCCGATCGAACCCCACCGTGCCTGCCGCTGCGGCGCCGGGGGCTAAGCATGCTTTTGACGTCATCGAATTTGGCGCCGTCCCTGATGGGAAGACACTGTGCACATCGGCGATCCAGGCCGCCATCGACGCCTGCGGGAAGGCCGGAGGAGGGAAGGTTGTTGTGCCGCCGGGCCGCTTCCTGACGGGGCCGCTCTTCCTTAAGAGCAATCTGGAGTTTGAGGTGCTGGCGGGAGCTACGCTCTTTGGCAGTGCGAATTTCGCGGACTACCCGAGCATGCAAGGCCGCTGGGAAGGCAACGATCGTACGGTTTATGCGTCGCTCCTGACGGGCGTGGACCTCGAAAACGTCACGATCACGGGGGGCGGCACGCTCGACGGGCAAGGGCCGGTCTGGTGGGACGCGTTTCGCAAGACGATGGCCATGCGCCGCGCAAGCGGATTGACGGGCCGCGAGGGGGAGAATCCGGCGGGATCGCCGTTGGCCTGGCCGCGCCCGCGGATGATCAATCTCTATCGTTCAAAGAATATCCGGATCAGCGGGCTCTTCATCACCAACTCGCCTTCGTGGAATATCCATCCCGTGTTGTGCGAGGAAGTCTACATCGACGGCGTGACCATCATTAATCCTGTGCCCTCGCCGAATACGGACGGCATCGATCCGGAATCCTGCCGCAACGTGATGATCTCGAACTGCTACATTTCCACGGGCGACGATTGCATCGTTATCAAGTCCGGCTATAAATATCAGAAGGAAAATCCGTATACCGTGTGCGAGAACATCGTCATCACCAATTGCGTTTTCGGCCAAGGGCACGGCGGCGTGGCGATCGGCAGCGAGACTGCGGGCGGTGTGCGCAACGTGACGGCGAGCAATTGCGTCTGCGACGGTACGGTGCGCGGACTCTACATCAAGACCGCCCGAGGCCGCGGGAACGTGATCGAGGATGTGCGCGCCGATAACTGGACCATGCGCAATCTGACCCAGGCGGCCGTGACCGTGACTTTGATTTACGAGCCGACCGATGCCGATCACGCGATGCCCGTGGACGAAACAACTCCGACCGTGCGCAACATCCACTTCAGCAGGGTGACGGCAACGAACGTGCCGCACGCCATCGTCGTTCAGGGCCTGCCAGAAAGCCCGATTCAGAATCTCACTTTGAGCGACATCGCGGTGAATTCCTCGGCTGCGGGCGCTACGTGCTCGCGCGTTCGCGGAATGACCTTCGATTCCATCCTAGTGAATCCGGATGCGGGGCCGCCCATGTCGCTGGTGGACGTGCAGGGATTGGAGCTGCTGCGATTCCGCACGAACAAAGCGAATCCGGGCCAGCCGGTAATCCGCATGGAAAAGGTTCAAGGCGCAGTGGTGGAATCGTGTTCGGCAGCGGCGGGCAATTCCGTTCTGGTGGAAGTGAAGGGCGCGGAGAACAAAGACATCACGCTGCAATTGAATCGCGCTTCGAGCGACGGCCAGGAAGTTGATTTCACGGATGGTGCGACCGATGCGGCGATCACCCGCCGCGGCTGATCTCGCGCGGCCGGAGGCGGCGAAAAATTTCGATGCAGTCCAGAGTGTTGCAACTCGATCCGCGCGACGACGTCGTCATCGCGCTAACGAATTTGAAACAGGGCGAGACGCTCGAGGTGAGCGGGCGGACGCACGTGCTTGCGACCGACGTCGCCGCGAAACACAAGTTCGCCGCGAAGGAGTTTGCCATAGGCGATGCGATTCACATGTACGGCGTGATGGTGGGACGCGCGTCCGCGCCGATCCGCCGCGGCGAAGCGATCACCGTCCACAATATCCGCCACGATGCCGCGGAGTATCACGAGTACGCCGGCCCTCTTGGTTGGCAGCCGCCGGACGTTTCGCGTTGGAAGGAAGAGACTTTTCACGGTTATCAGCGAGCCGATGGCGAGGTGGGGACGCGAAACTACTGGCTGGTCGCGCCGCTAGTGTTTTGCGAGAACCGCAATCTGGGCGTGTTGAAAGAAGCGTTTGAAGAGGAGCTGGGCTTCGCGCAGCCGCAAGTCTACAGGCGCTATGTGGCGGATTTGGTCAAGCTTTACCGCGAAGGACGCTCGAGTGAAATTCCGCAGCAAGCATTTTCCGAAGGCGGCTGGGCGGCGAAGGGGCAAAAAGTATTTTCCAATGTGGATGGAATTAAATTTCTGATTCACCAGTTGGGTTGCGGAGGCACGCGGGAGGATGCGCGAAATCTTTGCGGCCTGATTGCGGATTATATCCATCACCCGAACGTGGCGGGCGCGACGATTTTGAGCCTCGGCTGCCAGCACGCCCAGGTTTCGATTTTGCGCGAGGAGATCGAGCGGCGCGCACCAAAGCAGGAGAAGCCCATTTTTATTTTCGAGCAGCAGAGCAGCCCTTCCGAATCCGCGATGCTCGGGAAGGCGATTCAGAAGACCTTTTCGGGCATGCTCGAAGCAGACAAGATGCGTCGCACGCCAGCGCCGATTTCCAAAATGATTGTTGCCCTGAAGTGCGGCGGATCGGATGGCTTTTCGGGTCTTTCCGCGAATCCAGCGCTCGGGCATGTTTCGGATGTTTTGGCGGCGCTCGGCGGGCGAACGATTCTTGCCGAGTTCCCCGAGCTGTGCGGTGTTGAACAGGAACTGATCGATCGCTCAGTGCGAAAAGAGGTTGCCGATCGGTTCGTGCATCTCATGCGCGATTACGCGGCGCGCGCGAAGGCCGTGCATGCGAGTTTCGAGATGAATCCGTCGCCGGGCAACATCGCCGATGGTTTGATCACCGACGCGATGAAGTCCGCGGGCGCCGCGAAGAAAGGCGGCACATCGCCGGTCTGTGCCGTGCTCGATTATCCGGAGTATTCGAGCGAGCCGGGGCTGAATCTACTCTGCACACCGGGCGGAGATATTGAATGCGTGACCGCCCAGGTCGGAGCAGGTGCGAATCTCGTGCTCTTCACCACGGGTCTGGGAACGCCCACCGGAAACCCTGTCGCGCCGGTGATTAAAATATCTTCCAACACGCCTCTCGCCGAGCGGATGAGCGACATTATTGATTTCGACGCCGGCCCGATTATCTCCGGCGAAAGCACGATCGAGCAGACGGGAGAGGCGCTGCTCGATTACGTTTTGAAAGTGGCGAGCGGCGAAGCGCACACCAGCGCCGAGTTGCATGGCCAGGACGATTTCATTCCATGGAAGCGAGGCGTCTCGCTTTGAGCCGCCAGGATGCAAGTCCGAGGATTTTTCGATTACTGAAACGCGAGACCACCATTCTCATCGGGGCGGCGCCGCCGTGTCCACCCGCCTCAGCGAATACCCAGAAACCAAGGAGACTTGATGCGAGTTGACGCCCACCAGCACTTCTGGAATTACGATCCCGTTCGCGACGCCTGGATCAACGAGGCCATGAGCGTCCTGCGCCGCGATTTCACGCCCAAGGACCTCGCGCCGGAATTGGCGGCGCACCGGATTGACTCCACGATCGTCGTGCAGGTGGACCAGTCCGAAGCGGAGACGCATTTCATGCTGGACTTGGCCGAAAAGCATTCGCACATCGGCGCTGTCGTTGGCTGGGTGGATTTCAGGGCTCCGAATATTCGAGAGCGCTTGAGCTATTTCTCAAAGTTTCCCAAGCTGCGCGGATTCCGCCACATCGTCCAGAACGAGCCCGACGACCGCTACCTACTGCGCGAGGATTTCCTGCGGGGCATTGCGTGTCTTGGGGAATTTGATTTCCTCTATGAAGTTCTCATTTTCCCGAAACAACTGCCGGCGGCTGTTGAGTTCGTGGCGAAATTTCCCAAGCAGCCTTTCGTTTTGAACCACATCGCGAAACCATTGATTAAGGCGAAGGAGATCGATTTCTGGTCGAAGCACATGCGCGCGCTTGCGGCCGCGCCGAATATCTCCTGCAAGGTGTCCGGCATGATCACGGAAGCGGATTGGAAAAATTGGCGTCCCGAGGATTTGCGTCCCTATCTGGACGTCGTATTCGAGGCGTTTGGGCCCGATCGTCTACTCTTCGGCTCCGATTGGCCGGTGTGCATGCTTGCGGGCACGTACGATCAAGTGACGCGGCTGCTCGAGGATTACGTTCGCGACCTGCCGCAGACTGAAAGAGACAAGCTGTTCGGCGACAACGCCGCGCGGATTTACGGCGTGAAGCCGGCCGGGGCGAAAGCGCAAAGATAAAGGATAGAGGTTGCGCCGAGCGCCCCCCAGCGGTAGTTTGTTCGATTGCCGCACTAAGCTCCCAGCATAAATCTTGCGAGGAGCACTGGGGCGCCGCTCTTACCGGCAGGGGGAACATGAGCAAGCGATACTGCCTGACGCTGGACCTTAAAGACGATCCGCAACTGATTGCGGAGTACAAGAAATACCACGAGAGCGTCTGGCCGGAAATCATCAAGAGCATCAAGGATTCCGGGATTGTGGACATGGAGATTTATCTGCTTGGAACGCGGATGTTCATGATCATGGAGGTCAGCGACGCGTTTTCGTTCGACGCCAAGGGCAAAGCGGACGCCGCGAATCCCAAGGTTCAGGAGTGGGAGAAGCTGATGTGGAAATTTCAATCTCCGCTGCCGCAGGCGAAACCCGGCGAGAAATGGCTGTTGATGGACCGCGTCTTTAAGTTATAGACGACGCTCGGTCGGACGCAAGCGGTGCGGAGCGTTTTGCGGCACAGCGCTACAATGAAGGCGATTCAACAGTGCGCAATTTTCCGGGGAGGGCTCGATGGGATTCATCCACGAAGATTTCCTGCTGAGCACAAAGACCGCACGCAGGCTCTATCACGATTTCGCTGAAGATGAGCCCATTCTCGATTATCACAACCATCTTCCACCGGCCGACATCGCCGGCGACCGGCAATTCCACAATCTCTTTGAGATTTGGCTTGAAGGTGATCATTACAAGTGGCGCGCGATGCGCGCCAATGGAGTCCCCGAGCGATTTTGTACGGGCGATGCGACGCCGTTCGAGAAGTTCCAGGCCTGGGCCAAGACGGTTCCCCACACGCTGCGCAATCCGCTCTATCACTGGACGCACCTCGAGCTGAAGCGCTACTTCGGAATTGACGAGCTTCTCGACGGGAGCAACGCTCGCGCCATCTGGGACCGCTCTAACGCGGTACTGGAAAGCGGCGATCTGACCGCGCGCCGGATTCTCCGCCGCTTCCGCGTGCTCGCGCTCTGCACTACGGACGATCCCTGCGACGATCTCGCGCATCACAAGGCGCTAGCTGAGAATGAAAAAGCGTTTCGAGTCTATCCCGCATTCAGGCCAGATAAGGCTTTGCGCGTGGATACGCCCGAGCTCTTCAACGCGTGGACCGACCGCCTCGGTAAAGCCAGCAACGTCCACATCGCTTCGCTCAAGGATTTTCTGCACGCATTGGATCGCCGCCACGAATATTTCCATTCGATGGGCGGCCGCCTTTCCGATCATGGGATCAATGTGTGCTTCTCCGATTTCCCCACCGAGCAGACCGCCACGGCTATTTTCGAGAAGGCGCGCAACGGCAGAGCGGCAAGCCCCGATGAACACCAGAAATTTGCGTCGTACCTGATGCTCTTCTTCGGCCAACTGGATGCCCGGCGGGGATGGACCAAACAACTTCATCTCGGCGCGTTGCGCAACGCGAATACGCGCCGCGTGCGCGAACTCGGGCCGGACACCGGCTTCGATTCCATCGCAGATTGGAACCAGGCGAGCGCCCTTTGCGCCTATCTCGATCGGTTGGATCAGGAACAGGCTCTGCCAAAAATGGTCGTGTACAACTTGAATCCCGCCGATAACTACGCCTTCGCGACGGCGATGGGCAATTATCAGGACGGCCAGATCGCCGGCAAGATGCAGTTTGGGAGCGGCTGGTGGTTTCTCGATCAGAAGGAAGCGATCGAGTGGCAGGTGAACGCGCTCTCGAACGTGGGACTGCTTTCGCGCTTCATCGGCATGCTCACGGACTCGCGTTCATTCATGTCTTTCCCGCGGCACGAGTATTTCCGGCGCGTAATTTGCAATCTCCTCGGCCGCGACATCGAAGGCGGCGAAATGCCCGACGATGATTCCCTCGTCGGGCCGATGATTCGCAATATCTGCTTCGGCAACGTCCGCGATTATCTCGGCCTTGAACTCGGCAGCGGTGCGGACGTGCGGGGAGAGGTGAAGGTTCTGTAACTCTGCAACGCGCCCTGCCGCGCGTTTCCGGTTTTGTGTGCCCATTTCAAAGGAGGTAGTCATGCAATTCAGCAGACGCGATCTTTGCACGTTGATTCCTGCGGCCCTCGTCCCGGGGGCGCTGGCAATACAAGCTTTGACCGCGGCCGCACAGGGAACGGCAACAGAATCGGCGCCCGCCGCGCTGATTGCATCCGGCTCGTACCCCTGGGATTCTCTCGTTCCGAAAGCGAATCCGAACGGTACCGCGACGACCCGGGCGATCTTCAAGGGCAAACTCGCGACCGGTGAGTCGGTTGAAGTCCATGAAACGACGCTCGCCGTGGGCGGCAATCCGCATCCGCCGCATCACCATCTCCATAGTGAAATGTGGCTGGTGCGCGAGGGCACGATCGAAATCGTGGTGAACGGCAAGAGCTATCAAATCAGCGCCGGCGGGGCGGGTTTCGCGGCTTCCAATGAGGAGCACGGCGTCAAGAACGCGGGCGACACTCCGGCGACGTATTTCGTAGTCGCGATTGGCGCAACCGCTTTGTAAATAGCGCGCGCGGGATTCGGTTGGGCGGTTTACGTTCGAGCCAAAATCCACGGGAGAGTGTGGGTCAGCTATGAATCGAAGGGAATTTCTCGGTCGTGCCGCGGGCAGCATTGCTGCCGCTTCGGCGTTGGTCGCAAACCCAGCCAAAGCCCAGAGCGTCGCGCCTTCGGACACGATTAACCTGGGCATCATCGGGCCCGGCGCTCGCGGTCAGGAAGTGATGCGCAATTTCCTGCGTGTCCCTGGCGTGCGATTCAGTGCGCTCTGCGATGTGTACGAGCCGCGATTCGATCAATCTCGCAAAGTCACCGGCGAGGATACTCCCACTTATCTCGATTACCGGCAACTACTCGATGCTAAGGATGTGGACGCGGTGGTCATCGCCACGCCGCTCTCTTTCCATGAGGAGCACGTCATCGCCGCGCTCGCGAGCGGGCGTCCCGTTTATAGCGAGAAGGATATGGCCTTGACGCTCGACGGTTGCGATCACGTTTACGCCGCGGTGAAACGCTACGGCAAGCCCTATCAATTCGGCACGCAATATCACTTCGCGCCGTGGTTTCGGAAATCTCTGCAAGCCATTCGTGACGGCAAAATCGGCCCGGTGACGCAGATTTATTCCTGCTGGCACCGCAACAATAGCTGGCGGCGTCCCGTGCCCGATCCGAAATTCGAGCGGCTTATCAACTGGCGGATGTATCGCGAATACTCTGGCGGCTTGCTGGCCGAACTCGGCACGCATTTGATTCAATGGGCCAACGAAATCTACGGCGCGATGCCGGTTTCGTGCGTCGGCTCGGGCGGAATCGATTACTGGTTGGATGGGCGCGAAGTTCCGGACAATCTGCAAGTGATCTATCGCTATCCCGGCGGGCAAAGCCTCTTTTTCAGCGCGCTCACGACAAACCGCTACGACGGAATGCGCGCCTGCATCTACGGCACGGGCGGAACGTTCGTGCTCACCGAGGACAGCGGCACCCAATATTGGGAGCCCATGACGCCAAATTCGGCCGTGCCGGACCAGTTGGCCATGCAGAATGGCGTCTTGACCGGCGCGAGTTTTCGGTCCGAGTTGCCCTACACCGGGCAAGGCGAGACGTTTGAGAATCCCCAAGGGCTCGAAGGCAGCCCGGACTTTATCGCCTGCCGCACCTTTATCGATTGCCTGCGCAACAACAAGAAACCCGAATTGGACGAGAACATTGGATGGCAGGCGGGTATCTGCGTCGCATTGGGCAATCAAGCCATCGACAAGAAGACGCATATCGAGTTCGGAGATCGCGCCCATCTTCCTGTCGCATGATCGGCAGGTTGCCGTGCCCGCTGTGGAATTTTAGATTCGAGATGGAATTGCAGCCCTGAAAGGGACCAGGTAGTCCACACATGGCCAACGAACAAGAGACGGCTCCACCCCCTGAAGTGGGAGGCAGCAGCCGAGGCGCCGGGGGCAATTTTCGCTGGGTGATTTGCTCGCTGCTTTTCTTCGCCACGGTGATCGCCTATCTCGATCGCAGCATTCTCGGCTACCTGGAAAAATTTCTCGAGGGAACCGCAAACGGAAAGCAGATCATTCCCGGGCTGGACAGCATTCAGTACGGGAATGTCATGTCGGATTTTCAATTCGCTTACGCTTTTGGACTGCTGGTTGCCGGCGCGATTACGGATAAATTGGGCACCAAGCTTGCTTTTGCCTTGGCGATTACGATGTGGAGCGTCGCTGCGATGCTGCCCGGCGGTGCGCATTCCGTGCGCGGTCTGGCGATCGCCATGACCTTGGTGGGGATGTGCGAGGCGGCCAACTTTCCCGCGTGCATCAAGACCGTTGCGGAGTGGTTTCCGAGAGCGGAACGTGCGCTAGCGACCGGGATTTTCAATTCGGCCGCGGGCATCGGGACCCTTTTGGTCCCGCTGGTGGCTACCTTTCTGACGCTGCGCCTTGGCTGGAGGGGATCATTTGTCGCCACGGGCAGCTTGGGCTTTGTTTGGCTGGGGTTTTGGCTCTGGCTTTACGCCAAGCCCGAGAAGCACCCCCGCGTTTCGGCTTCGGAGCTGCGCTGGATACTCGGAGACCGCGAGGCAACGACGGCCCGTGTGCCCTATCTGCGCCTCTTTCCGGTGAAGGAGACTTGGGCGTTCGCGATGGGGAAATTCTTCAGCGATGCGATCTGGTGGTTCTGGGTATTTTGGGTTCCGCGATATTTGCAGGGCACGTTCAATCTGAACCTGATGCAAAGCGCCGCGCCCGTTTGCACCGTCTATGGGCTTTCCATCGTCGGAAGTGTCGGGGCGGGTTGGTTGCCAGCCCATCTGATGCGCCGAGGCAGCACGCCAAATTTTGCTCGTAAAATTACCATGTTGATGTGCGCTCTGGCCGTCGTGCCGGTTGTCTACGTGCCATTTACTCACAGTATCTGGGTCGCGGTGGGATTGATCGGTTTGGCCGCCGCCGCTCATCAGGGCTGGTCGGCGAATCTGTTCACGCTGCCTTCAGACATGTTTCCCAAAGCGGCTGTCGGCAGCGTCGTGGGCATCGGCGGCATGGCCGGCGCCCTTGGCGGAGCGCTGTTGCAGCGAGCCGCGGGCCACATCATTGCATGGACGGGCAGCTATCTGTCGCTGTTCGCCATTGCATGCTCGGCCTATCTCATTGCGCTGCTCTGCATCCAGCTTTTGGCGCCGCGTTTGAAACCCGCTTCTCTGGGCGGTGCGGCTCAAGCATAATGACCTACACTTACTTTTTCCCGTGCGCCGCCCCGCGTCCGCCGGCGAAACGGCCGACAAAAACATAACGAGGTGAGCGATGGCTCTGCAGATCAGGTCAAAGCAGGAGTGCCGGTGGGACATGCTGGCGCTGGGCGAGATCATGTTGCGCTTCGATCCCGGCGACAAACGCATCTGGACGACGCGTTCTTTTGAGGTGTGCGAAGGCGGCGGCGAATACAACGTCGCGCGCGGCCTGAAGCGGTGCTTCGGTCTGGACACGAGCGTCGTCACGGCGTTCGCGGATAATCCCGTCGGCAAATTGCTGCAGGACCTGCTGTATCAGGGCGGTGTGGACCAATCCCTGATCCGCTGGGTGCCGTTCGATGGCGTGGGCCGCACGGTGCGCAACGGCCTCAATTTCACCGAGCGCGGCTACGGCGTGCGCCCGGCGCTTGGCTGCTCCGACCGCGGCCACACCGCGGCGTCGCAGATCAAGTCGGGTGACATCGACTGGGATCACATTTTCGGCAAGTTCGGCGTGCGCTGGTTCCACACCGGCGGAATCTTCGCCGCGCTTTCGGACACCACACCCGACGTGGTAATTGAAGCTGTCCAGGCCGCGCGACGCCACGGCACGATCACCTCCTACGATTTGAATTATCGCGAATCGCTCTGGTCCGCCATCGGCGGCAAGAAACGTGCGATGGAAGTCAATCGCCGCATCGCGCCGCTTCTGGACGTCGCCATCGGCAATGAAGAGGATTTCTCCGCCGCTCTTGGTTATCAAGTTCCCGGCGTGGACGAAAGCCTGACCAAGCTCGACGTCGAAGGGTTCAAGACCATGATTCGCAACGTGGTGAAGGATTTTCCGTTCAAAGTGGTCGCCACGACTTTGCGCCAGGCCAAGACTGCAACTAAAAACGATTGGGGCGCCATCTGTTACGCCGACGGCAATTTCTACGAAGCCCAGCGCCGCGAAAATCTCGAGATTTACGATCGCGTCGGCGGTGGAGATTCGTTCGCTGCCGGACTCATCTACGGTTTCCTGAGCGGGAAGGACCCGCAATGGGCAGTGGAATGCGGCGCCGCCCACGGCGCGCTGGCCATGACGACTCCCGGCGATACGACCATGGCCACGCTCAAGGAAGTGCTGCAGGTGATGAAAGGCGGCGGCGCGCGTATCGCGCGCTGACGCGTCCCAGCGCGCCGCAGCCCAAACGCTTGGAGAACCTCGCTCGATGATCAAAGACGAAGCAAGAAGGCGCATCATCGAAGTCGGCATCGTTCCGGTTGTGCGCGCTTCTACGCCGCTGGAAGCGCGGATTGCCATCGAAGCCGTTTGCCTGGGCGGCATTCGCGTCGTGGAAATCACGATGACAGTCCCCGGCGCATTGGAAATCATTCGCGAGGTTATCAAGTCTCACGGGCCGGACGTTTTGGTTGGTGCGGGCACCGTGCTGAACGTGGAGAGCGCGCGGCGATGTCTCGACGCCGGCGCGCAGTTCCTCGTCAGCCCCGGCCTCGATTTGAAGACGATCGAGTTGGCGCAGAAAGAAAATGTGCTGGTGATGCCGGGGGCGCTGACTCCCACGGAAATCATCGCCGCGTGGAACGCCGGCGCCGACTTCGTGAAAGTGTTTCCCTGCGGAAATGTCGGTGGCCCGAAATACATCAAGGCCCTGAAAGGGCCACTGCCGCAAATTCCTTTGATCCCCACCGGCGGAGTGACACTTGAGAATGCCGCAGAGTTCATCCTGGCCGGCTCGGAGGCGCTGGGAATCGGCGGAGAGCTGGTGCAGATCGCGGCGCTCCGAGCGGGCAAGCCGGAAGTCGTCACCGAAACCGCGCGAAAGTTTGTGGAGATCGTGAAAACGACTCGCGCGCGCAGCGCTTCGGCCTGAGCTGCGCCGCGCGGCGAGTCTGCACCCATCATGAAAATCACCGACGCAAATGTGATCGTGTGCAGTCCGGGAAGAAATTTCGTCACGCTCAAACTCGTGACGGAAGACGGCCTATACGGTCTCGGTGACGCCACGCTCAACGGCCGCGAGATGGGGGTCGTCGGTTATCTCCGCGACCACGTCTGCCCGCTGCTGATTGGCCGCGACGCCCGCAGCATCGAAGATACCTGGCAGTATCTCTATAAAGGCGCCTACTGGCGGCGCGGACCAGTCACGATGGCCGCAATCGCGGCTGTGGATGTCGCCCTGTGGGATCTCCTCGGAAAAGGTTTGGGCGTGCCCGTTTACCGGTTGCTCGGCGGGGCCTCGCGGGAAGGCGTCGCGGTTTACGGCCACGCGAATGGCGCGGACATTGAGGGAACCGTCACCGCCGTGGCGGAATATCGGAAGCTTGGCTACAAAGCCATTCGCGCGCAATGCGGAATCCCCGGCGTCGCGGGCGCATACGGCGTCGGCCGGGGCAAAATGCATTATGAGCCTGCCACCGAAGGTCTGCCGGAAGAGGGCCGCTGGAGCACCGAGCGCTACTTGAATTTCATTCCCCAGCTTTTCGCGCGGCTGCGCAAAGAGTTCGGCGAGGAAGTTCTGCTTCTGCACGACGCGCATCATCGCCTCACGCCCATCGAAGCGGCGCGCCTTGGAAAATCTCTCGAGCCCTATCATCTCTTTTGGCTCGAAGATCCCGTCTCCGCCGAGCTGCAGGAGGGGTTTCGCATCATCCGCCAACATACGACGACGCCCATCGCCGTCGGTGAGGTCTTCAACTCCATCTACGATTGCCAGCTTCTGATCAAGGAGCAGTTAATCGATTACATTCGCGCGACGGCTGTTCACGCCGGCGGCCTCACGCACCTTCGCAAGATTGCGAACTTTGCGGAGGTCTTTGGCGTGCGCACCGGATGCCATGGCGCCACGGACATGAGCCCGGTCTGCATGGCGGCGCTGCTGCACTTCGATTTGAGCGTGCACAATTTTGGCCTGCAGGAATTTATGCGGCACACTGAGGATACCGATCGCGTGTTCCCTCACGCGTACACGTTTTCGGATGGGATGGCGCATCCCGGCGAAAAGCCGGGTCTGGGTGTGGAGCTCGATGAGACTCTTGCCGCGAAATTCCCGTATCGCCGCGCCTATCTGCCGGTCAACCGCAAACTCGATGGCACGATGGAAAGCTGGTAGCGCGGCTTACTTCGCCAGGAAAAGCGGCTTCAAGTGCCGCTCGTAAAGATTCGCCGTCACATTCCGCGAAATCGAATCCTCGCACTTATCGAGCATGTCGAGGTAGCGCTTCCCCATTTTCGCCGCCACTTTATAGCCGACGTGAATCAATTGCCGGAAGCTGGGGTTGTACTCCCAGCAGCTCTGATCGTGCCGCAGCGCCTTGGTGTACCGGTCCGAGTTCCAGCCGTTCACAGTCTCCGGCGTCGGCAGTTCCTTCGGATCGATGTCGATGACGGCGGCGTACGGCGCGCACAGCTCCTCGCGGTGCGCGTACGCATCGGCGTAGATCTCTTTCGCCAGCGCCAGGCCGTCGCCCCCGGCCTCCGCCAAACCGATCACTTCTTCGAGCCACGTGGTTCCGGCGGTCTTGACGTGCACGCCTGCGCCGGTCTCGCGGATGGTCCGGCGAATCGCCGCGTAAATTGAAAATTTATCGCTTCCTGAGTGCACGCTCAATTTCAAGTTCGCGGGCAGGCCGTACGCCCGGACCGCATGCGCGATCACGGCCACGTCGCTGCGAAATTCCGTCTCGAACTGTGCGACGTCGCCCACGTAATCCACGCCTTTGTTGAACCGCCCCGTGAATTTCGGTGCGATCGTTTGAATGGGAATCCCTTCATCGGCAATCGCGGCGAGGATCAGCAGCAACTCGCCCGGGGTTTGCGGATTATCTGTTTCATCCATGGAGATTTCGGCGATGAAGCGTCCCTTGCCCTTGGCCGCTTCGATGTGCCGGTAGATACGGCCCGCCTGCTGCACGGCAAAAAGAAACGTGGACGCGACGCGCGTGGCCGTTGCGCGATCCATTTGCAACGCGTCTTTAATTCCGGCCACCTGGGTTTTTTGCAGCAATTCGGGATGGCGGCTCAAGAGAGCTTCCACCGATTCGCTCGAGGCCGCCTTGCCGATCGCGGACGCGACGTCAATCGTGTAGAAGTCGCTCGAGGCCACGAAGCGATCCACTGTTTCGAGCGTGATGTGGTCCGCATCGATGTGGTACGGCCGCTTCCACTGCAAATCGCGCACCGCCACTTCGACTTCCGCCAGCACGCTGTCCGGCTCCGAGCCGACAATCAGGTGCTCGCGGTTGGACTTGTTCCAGACCGGGATGACATCCAGTCCCTGTTGCGCCGCCAGCACGCAGGCCTGCAGTTGCGCCTTCCCCTGGTGCGCGAAACGATCGCCCAAGCCAATAGAATACTTGCCCAGTAGTAAGCTGTTTGCGGAAGACTTTGCGTCGGTAACCGTGGTCGTCATCGTCTATTCCTCGGAGAATCGTCCGGCGGCGCGGCCGGTGAAACACACGCGATACACTTTAAAATAATTCACTCGAATCCGGTCAAGGTTCTGTTTGACAAACACATCATTTCGTGTTTTCTGGAGCGTGTCAACTCGCTCTTCTTCAGCTTCGCTCCGAATTTCGCAAGTGAAGCCCTAAGATTCGATGGAGGCAGGGGTGCCGCAAGCTGCGCACGATGCTGGGAATGTCACGGCCGCTGAAAATGTGAATCGACCTGCCCTCGCTTTGGAAAAGCTGAAATCCGGTTACGACTTCAAGGGGCAAACGGCCGTGATTACCGGTGGAACGGGCGTCCTCGGCCGCGAAATCGCCTGCGTCCTCGCGGACTGCGGAGCAAATGTCGCGATCCTGCATTCCAATCCTAATTCAGGCAAGGAATTGCGCGAGCGCCTCGCCTCTCACGCCGCCAGCACCGAATTTATCGTCTGCGATGTGCTCAGCGCCGATGCTCTGAACCTCGCCGCTGCGACGGTTCGTGCGCGTTTCGGCAAAGTGGATATCCTGATCAATGGGGCCGGGGGCAATAAACCGCAAGCCACGACCAACCCGCAGCAAAAGTTTTTTGATCTGCCGGCCGACGCGCTGCGCTGGGTGCTCGAACTCAATTTGCTGGGCACGATTCTCCCCAGCCAGGTTTTCGGCAAGGGCATGGCGGAGCAAGGCAGCGGCGTGATTCTGAATATCTCCTCGATGAGCGGTTTTCGTCCGCTCACGCGCGTTCTGACGTATTCCGCGGCGAAAGCGGCCATCAATAATTTCACGCAGTGGCTTGCGGTACATCTGGCGCAGGAGTATTCGCCGCGTATTCGCGTGAATGCAATTGCCCCTGGGTTTTTTCTTACCGAGCAAAATCGCTTTCTGCTCACCGATCGCGAAACGGGCGAGCTGACCGCCCGCGGCAAGGCCATTATCTCCCACACGCCGATGGCGCGCTTCGGCGAACCGGAGGATTTGCTCGGCGCTGTGCTATGGTTGATCTCTCCGGCGGCCGCGTTTGTGACCGGCGTGGTCGTTCCGGTGGATGGCGGTTTCAGCGCATTCAGCGGCGTATAATAACGCTGAAATTTGATCAGCGCGGGTCTTAGTAGGACAGGCATTCCTGCCTGTCCTCTTTCCTTCCCGGCCGCGCACAAATCCAATGGCTTCGCGCGTTCCGTGGCGGGAAGCCTTAGAGGAAAAGATTCATGACCGCAAGCGCAACACCCGCAGTGAATTTGGCCGAACTGGCTCCTCAGCACGATTATTTCGTCGGTATCGATTCGGACGGCTGCGCCTTCGACAGCATGGAGATCAAGCACAAGGAATGTTTCTGTCCCCAGACGATCAAGTATTGGAATCTCCAGGCCGTCTCCAAGTACGCCCGCGAAACCTACGAATTCGTCAATCTCTACTCGAAGTGGCGCGGCACGAATCGCTGGCCCGCGTTGATCACAACATTTGATTTGCTTCGCGTGCGCCCCGAAGTGATTGCCCGCGGCTGCGCGATTCCGCAAGCGCCCAAAGTGCGCGAATTCATCGCTTCCGGTAAGCCACTCAGCAATGACGGCCTCAAGGCATACATGGCGGAGCATCCCGACCCCGAGTTGAACACTGCGATGGAGTGGAGCGTGGCGATCAATAAATCCGTCGCGGACATTGTCCACGATCTGCCGCCGTTCCCGTTTGTGCGCGAATCGCTTGAATTGCTGCAAAGCAAAGCCGACGTCGTCGTCGTTTCGCAGACGCCCGGCGAGGCGCTGATGCGCGAATGGACTGAACACGACATCGATAAATACGCGCGCGCCATCGCCGGGCAGGAATTCGGGACGAAGAAGCAGCATCTCAAACTGGCTGCGGGCGGGAAGTACAAGCCCGGCCACTTGCTCATGATTGGCGACGCCCCGGGTGATTTCGAGGCCGGGAAGGCCAACAATGCTCTTTTTTTCCCCATCAATCCGGGGCACGAAGAAGCTTCCTGGGAGCGATTCTACAAAGAAGGGATCCATAAATTCACGGCCGGCGAGTTCGCCGGCGCGTACGAAGCGGCGTTGATCGTGGATTTCGAGAAGCTTCTGCCCGCGGCGCCGCCCTGGAAAATCTAGGTGCTCTGGCGCAAGATAATCTGCTGACAAGACCATGGTCATCGGAAAAGGATCCGCCGATAAATTTCTGACGCGCGAAGAAACGCGCGCCGTCATCGCGGAGGCGCTCGCTTCAGCCGGACTCGACGGCAAGCGGGTCCTCGTCATCATCCCCGACGGCACTCGCACTATGCCGATGCCGCAGATGTTCGATCACTTTGAGGAACTCCTCCGCCCTCGCTTGAAAGCCCTGGACTATCTGGTGGCGCTCGGGACGCATGCCGCCATGGACGACGCGCACCTCACTAAGCTCGTTGGACGGCCTGTCGTGAATGGAATGGCGGGCGAGACGCATGTTTTTAATCATCGCTGGGACCTCCCGGAAACTTTCATCCTGCTCGGCACGATTCCAGCCAGTGAAATATCGAAGATCACCGGCGGCCTGCTTTCCGCCGACGTTCCCGTCACACTGAATAAACTGATTCTTGATTACGACCACATTCTGATTTGCGGGCCGGTGTTTCCGCACGAAGTCGTCGGCTTCTCCGGCGGCAACAAATATTTCTTTCCCGGAATTGCCGGCGCGGAAATCATCAATTTCACGCACTGGCTCGGCGCGGTCATCACAAATTACGAGGTCATCGGCTCGGGCTACACACCGGTTCGGGCCGTTATTGATCGTGGCGCGGCGCTGGTGCCGAAGCCCAGATCGTGTTTCGCGCTGGTCGTCACGCACGCGGGATTGTCTGGTCTCTACTACGGCTCGCCCGAAGAAGCATGGCGGGCGGCTTCGGAGCTTTCCGCGCAGAAGCACATCCGCTACATTGATGAGCCTTACAAACGCGTCCTCTCGGTGATGCCGGAGCTGTACGACGACATCTGGACGGCCGCGAAGGGCATGTACAAGATGGAGCCTGCGGTGGCCGATGGCGGCGAGATCATCATCTACGCCCCGCACATCACGGAAGTCAGTTACACGCACGGGAAAATCATCGACGAAGTGGGCTATCATTGCCGGGACTATTTCATGAAGCAGTGGGACCGCTTCGAGCATTATCCCGGCGGCGTGCTGGCGCACTCCACGCACGTCAAGGGTTTGGGTACGTATGATGCTGCGACTGGCATCGAGATGCCGAGAATCACGGTGACGCTGGCGACACGCATCCCGGAAGAGCGTTGCCGCCTCATCAATCTCGGCTATCTGGACCCGGAATCGGTGAAGATGGAAGAATGGCAGGGCCGCGAACGCGAGGGCATCGTCGTGATTCCCCGCGCAGGCGAAATTTTGTACCGGTTGAAGCAGCCCGTAGCGGCCGCCTCCCGGTAGGAGGAAAGAGGAAAAATGAAATATCACCTGGGAGTTGTGGGCGTGGGCGTCATGGGCGGCAATATCGCCCTGAACATGGAGCGCAATGGTTTTCCGGTCGCGGTGTACCGGCGCGATTTCTCCAAGCTGACTTCTTTTCTCGAAGGCCCGGCGAAAGGGAAGAACATTCTGGGCGTCAAATCGCCGACGGAACTGATGCAGGTGCTGGAGAAGCCGCGCCGGCTGCTGTTGATGGTTCCCGCCGGGGCGCCCGTGGACGAAGTGATCGCCGAGCTGAAGCCGTATATCGAAAAAGGCGACATCCTGATGGACGGCGGCAACTCGCTGTTCTCGGATACCGATCGCCGCAATAAAGCGCTCGAATCGGAAGGATTCCTTTACATCGGAACCGGCGTCTCCGGCGGAGAAGAAGGCGCGCTCTGGGGACCTTCGATCATGCCGGGTGGCCAGCGCGAGGCATGGGAGTCGGTCGCTCCAATTCTGCGCGCGATTTCCGCGAAGGCGGAAGACGGCGCGCCCTGCGTGGACTACATGGGCCCGCGCGGCGCCGGCCACTATGTCAAGATGGTGCACAACGGCATCGAGTACGGCGACATGCAGTTGATCGCCGAGTGTTACGACATTCTCAGCCGCGGCCTGGGTCTTTCCGCGGCCGAACTCCACAAGATTTTCACGGAGTGGAATCAGGGCGAGCTGAAATCGTATCTCATCGAAATCACATCCGAAATTTTCGCGAAGATCGATGACTTGACTGGCAAGCCGCTCGTGGATTTCGTGCTCGATTCGGCGGCGCAAAAGGGAACCGGTAAGTGGACCAGCCAGAATGCGTTCGACGTGGGCGCACCGATTCCGACTATTAACTCCGCCGTCGAAAGCCGAATACTTTCGTCGCTGAAAACGGAACGCGTCGCCGCCAGCAAAGTTCTGCATGGCCCCACGCCTTCGTACAAGGGCGATCGCGACAAACTCATCAAGGCTGTCGGGCAGGCGCTGTATGCCAGCAAGATTACTTCCTACGCGCAAGGCCTCTCGCTCATGCGCATCGCTTCGGACGAATACAAGTACGAGCTCCAGCCCGGCAACATCGCCAAAATCTGGCGCGCGGGCTGCATCATCCGCGC
>Ga0181523_10002371_pt1 | contig 18556 bp, 14 predicted proteins | sample PEATcosm2014_Bin_43_FD_119752 | JGI IMG/M metagenome (GOLD analysis project Ga0181523, IMG submission 119752) | Peatland microbial communities from MTU Mesocosm Facility, Houghton, MI, USA - PEATcosm2014_Bin05_30_metaG | ecosystem: Environmental > Terrestrial > Soil > Wetlands > Peat | place...
GCATCCGCCACACCATTTCGAAGGCTTGGTGCCGATCGTATCCTGCATGTACTCGATCGACTTGCGATACCACTGATTGTTGAAGGATGAAAAATGGTGCGCCGAGCTGTTCCACTGGTTGTAGATATCCTGGTGACAGCGCTTGCAGGAATCGGACTCCATGAAGAACTGGCTGGGAATCTTTTGACCGCCATACACCTGCGCAGAGCTCGGGAAAAACGGGCCGGTGGGACCGTCGCCTTCGCCGTTCATAGTGACCGGCGGCAGTGCGGGATTCTCAATGCGGCCATGCTGGTTCCAGCGAGTTTCGCGAAGGTAGCGAGCAACGGGCGCCATCACCGCCAGCACGGCAAGCACGGCGGCAACGCGAACCGCGGCATGATGGGGCAGCCATCCCAGGCCGCCCAAGCGGGCTGCGGCGATCAGGCCGGCGCCGAGAAAACTCACCCCTATATGGGCATAGACGAGATTCCAGTCCGTGCGCAGCGCTCCGGTGTAGATCAGGGCCAGTCCTGGGATTGCGCCCAGGAACAGGAGAACCATTCCTACGCGAACCAGGAGCTCACCCTGACGCCACGAGCGGACCAACCAGAGGAGCAGCAAGACTGACGCCACGACACCGGCCACGGCGTGGAGCAACACCACTCCGGCATAGAAGACATTCGCTTGCGGGAACGCGTAGAGATAAATCGCGGACACGCCAAGGAAGCCGATCAGCAACGTTAGCGCTCGGTTCATCATAGAAAATCTGGGAAAGTCTGGCGCACAACCACCGATTCCCGCAGGCCCTCATCAGAGCCTACACCCCCTGAGAGCCGGCACTCCTCCGTTTGCGACATATTATCGCTTAGCGCGAAGCGAAATCTCTACTCAAAACAGATTAGTTAAACAGATTAGGCAACCGGATACGGATTCTCCCATCCTGGAGCGGAGCGAAGGATCTGCCTCTTGCGACGATTAGTGTGAGCAGTTGACCCTCGTCTCACGCTGAACTCGCGTTGCTGACTTCCCTGCCGCTCTGCTAGCTTGAATAGTTTCTCTGTGCTCAATCTGTGGGGTGAGACTCTATGCCGGCCATCAAATTTCGCGGTGTCGATTTCATCGACTTCGACACGTTGCTCAACGACGACGAGCGCCTCGTGCGCGCCACGGCGCGCCAGTTCATCGAAGACAATCTCGTCCCGATCATCGAGGAATGCAACCGCGCCGGCCGCTTTCCACGCGAACTGGTCAAGCCCATGGCCGATCTCGGATTTTTCGGCGCCTCGCTGAACGGCTACGGCTGCGCCGGCATGTCGAACGTCGAATATGGCCTGGTCACGCAGGAACTGGAACGCGGAGATTCCGGGGTGCGCTCATTCGTCAGCGTGCAATCGGCGCTGGTGATGTATCCGATTTACACCTTCGGCAGCAACGAGCAAAAAAAAACCTGGCTGCCCGCGTTGCAGAAAGGCGAAAAGCTCGGCTGCTTCGGATTGACCGAACCCGACTTTGGATCAAATCCCGGCGGTATGCGCACACGCGCTCGCAAAGTTGGGAAAGAATATGTGCTAAACGGCGAAAAGATGTGGATCACCTCCGGCACGATCGCCGACGTGGCGGTGATCTGGGCCAAAGTTGAAGATGAGGACGACAAGGTCCGCGGATTTTTGGTCGAGACCGACCGCCCTGGATTCAAGGCCGATGACATTCACGGGAAGTGGTCGCTGCGCGCCTCGGTAACCTCGGGCTTGTCGCTGCAGGATGTGCGCATCCCCGAATCGAACCTGCTGCTGGGATCGGGTGGGTTGAAGTCTCCGCTGATGTGCTTGAACCAGGCGCGCTATGGAATCGCGTGGGGCGCGGTGGGAGCGGCGATGGCGTGTTACGACTGCGCATTGCAATATTCGTTGTTGCGAAAACAATTCCGCGATCAGCCCATCGCCTCGCATCAACTGGTACAAGAAAAGCTCGCCTGGATGATCAGCGAGATTACGAAGGCACAGTTACTCGTGTTGCAAGTCGGTCGCTTGAAAGACGCGGGAAAAGTGCAGCATCAACATATCTCGATGGCCAAGAGAAATAACGTCTGGATGGCGCTCGAGTGCGCCCGGCTGTCGCGAGATATTCTGGGGGCAAACGGCGTGGCCGATGACTATCCCATCATGCGACATCTTATGAACCTCGAAAGCGTAAAGACCTACGAGGGGACGCACGATATCCACACCCTGATTATTGGGGCGAGCGTGACGGGGATTGACGCGTTCTGAGGTCCGTTACGCGGCGTACCTCGTGAAGGCGCTAGCCACTCAGCCGTAGAGTTCCGCCAGCAACTCATAGGCGCGCCGCATGTGCGGGATCACTATGCTGCCGCCTACTACCAGCGCTACGTTGATCGCGTCTTCCTGCTCGGCGCGCATCACGCCCAGGCGATAGGCCTGAATCACGTGGTAGGCAATGCAGTCGTCGCAACGCAAACAGACGGAGGCGGCCAGCCCCATCAATTCTTTGTATTTTGCGGGCAGAGCGCCTTCGAGATAGGCGTTGTGATCCAGGTTGTAGAAGCGTTTAACGAGGAAGTTGTCGGCTTTGTCGACGTTTTCATTCAGCCGAGCGCGGGTGTCAAGAAAGCGCCGGGCGAGTTCACTTTTTTCGGCAACCTGCTTTTCGGAGAAGAGAAACGTTGGCTCTTTGCGGTCTTTTTTCGTCAATGCGGCGGCCGTGAGGTCAGGGGTCAGATCAGGGGTCGGTTCAGTGTTCATGAGGGAAGATTAGCAGAGGTGCTTGCCAGGATGTGACGCTTGCCCTTCCATCTCCGCTCCTAAGGGAATATAGTGCATAGTCGCATTTTTGTTGAGGAGGCGTTTATGGCAACTCAAGTCCGTCCCGAACCGCATGCCAAAAATTTCGGGGAAAATATGGAAAGCGATCTGGCGCTGGAATTTTTGCGCGTGGTGGAGAACGCGGCCATTGAGTCGGCGCGCACCATGGGCCAAGGCGACCGTCCGCTGAGCGACCAGATGGCCACCGAGGCCATGCGCAGGACGATGGACACGGTTCCCATGCACGGCACGATCGTGATCGGCGAGGGCGAGCGCGACGACGCGCCCATGCTTTATATCGGGGAGCAGGTCGGTGGCTGTTATCCAGACGGCCGCGAGGTTCCACATATCGACATTGCCGTCGATCCGCTGGAGGGTACGAACCTGTGCGCCACAGGCGCGCCCGGCGCGATCACGGTGCTGGCGGCTTCGGAAAAAGGCGGATTGCTGCATGCTCCCGATTGCTACATGGAAAAAATCGTGGTCGGACCATCGTGCAAGAACGCGGTGGAACTGGACGCCCCGGTGGCCGTCAATCTGAAAAATATCGCACGGCGTCTGCATCGCGGCGTGGAGGACTTGGTGGTAATCGTGCTCGACCGTCCGCGGCACGAGAAGCTGATCACCGATATTCGGAAGGCAGGCGCGCGCATACGGCTGATTGGCGACGGCGATCTGTCGGCGGGCATTGCGGCGGCGGTGATCGGAACCGGAGTGCACGCGGTCATGGGATCGGGCGGCGCGCCGGAAGGCGTGATTACAGCGGCCGCGATCCGCTGCCTGAACGGATACATGCAGGGACGGCTGGTAATCGACACGCCGGAACTCGAAGAGCGCATTGCGAAGATGGGGATCAAAGACAAGAAAAAAGTTTATGAAGCGGAAGACCTGGCGCCGGGGAAACAGATGATCTTCGCGGCGACCGGGGTGACCGAAGGCGCGCTGCTGAAAGGCGTCCGCTTCTTTGGCGAAGGGACGCGGACTTCTTCGGTGATTCTGACTTTGAGGACGGGACGGGTGCGGTTTGTTGAGAGCATCCATTTGGACAAGGGGCCGGATGTGAAGGTTCGGTTCTCGTAGGGCGGTGCTTTGCAAAATGGAGAAATGTTTCACGTGGAACATTTTGTGCAGGTATTATTGTACGTATATTTGAGTACGTTTTAAGCTAAGGTAAATTGTACGCACCCTTCGACTCACATTGAGGTATAATTAGCTGGGTAGTTGCTGTATATGCCTAATCTGCTGTCTGTGTATTCCGTCAACTCGCTTATCGTTCCCGCTCTGGCCGTGGCAGCCATCGTGATTGGTGTTACCGTGCGAGTGTGCCTGCTGACTAGTCCGAAAACGCATTGGTTCTGGCGTTCATTCTTCAGGACACGCCATCCTCAAAAAAATTCAAACTGAGACACTACCGCGGCCGCATCACAGCTAGTCGGGAGGAGCTTTTCGGGATACACTTCCCGGCGAAAGGCGCAGTGATGTTTCGTAAGATTCTTTCCTTTTTCTCGTTCCGGGCGAGAACAGGAGTTCCCCGGTTCTCTTGTGGCACGATCTTGGCTTTTGCGGTGGGGCTGCCGGTGGCGGTTTTGCCTCTGAGCGCGGCGGCGCAGACGAATTTCGGCGAGGTCAATATCGGCAGCAGCACGACGGCTGCGGCGAGCGTAACCATGACCAACGCGGCGACACTGGGCAGCATCGCAGTGGTCACGCAGGGAGCAACGAATCTGGACTTCACCAACGCCAGCGGGGGAACTTGCGCGGTCGGTACCAATTACGCCGCCGACGCTACCTGCACGGTGAATGTGACGTTTGCGCCAAAGTATGCGGGAGCGCGCTACGGTGCGGTGGTACTGGCGGACGCAAACGGCGCGGTGATCGCTACTGCTTATCTGCAGGGCACGGGACAAGGGCCGCAGACAACCTTTGTGTCCGACGGAGTGCAAAGTACGGTTGCAAGTTTTTCGCCTGAACTGGGAATCTTCTGGAGTAGTGGAGTTGCGGTGGATGGGAACGGTAACGTCTACATTACCAATTATGATCGCTTCGGCGATGGGCAGGCCCAGTTATTTAAGGAAACGTTGTCGGGGGACAGCTACATCCAGAGCGTGGTGCCGACCAGTACCATGGGTGGTCCCTATGGGGTTGCCCTGGATGGGGCCGGGAACATCTATGTCACCGATACGGACAATTTCAGGGTATTGAAGGAGACGCCGTCGGCGGGTAGTTACTCCGAGAGCATCGTCGCCAGCTTCGCGCACATCGATGGATCAGCCCCGATTGGAGTCGCGGTGGATGGGAGCGGCAACGTCTTTATCTCCTTGGGTTCTGACACAGGCACAGTCTATGAGGAAACGCCGACGGCCACCGGTTACATTCAGAGCACAGTAGTTAGCGACTTACCCGCTGCCGCAGGTGTCGCGGTGGACGGGGCTGGCAACGTCTATGCCGTCGTAAATGAAATTAATGGCTGGATCGTGAAGGAGACGCCGGCAGCGGGCGGATTTACCCAGAGCACGATTCCTATCGGTGGCAAGGACGGGGGCGTACCGTTTGGGATCGCTGTAGACGAGAGTGGCAACGTCTATATCTCCTTTATCGAGAGTAACGACAATGGCCAGGTGTTCAAGGAGACGGCGACGGGGGACGGCTACACGCAGAGCACGATACCAACGAGTGGGCTGAATCAGCCCTATGGGGTCACGGTGGATGGGAGCGGCAACGTCTATATAGCCGATTCCTACAATAGCCGAGCATTGAAGGAAGATTTAGCGGATCCGCCGAGTCTGAGCTTCGCGACGACGCCTTTAGGTTTGACGAGCAGCGACAGCCCGCAAACAGTTGTGGTTTCCAACATCGGTAATGCGGAGTTGAAGTTTTCGGCATTGAGCTATCCTGCCGACTTCCCTGAGGCATCCGGGATCGCGAGCGATTGCACCGCAAGTACGCAATTGGCTGGCGGGGCTACCTGCACGTTGACCATCGACTTCACGCCCGATGAGCCGCTCAACGGCAAAACCTCGGAGCTGCTGACCGAGAGCGTGGCTCTAACCACAAACACGCTGAACACCGCCGCAACCCAGCAGGCGGTTGCGGTTGCCGGAACAGAAACTCAGCCGGTAGCAGCTGCGGCCACGCCCACCTTTTTGCCTGCGGCTGGCGTTTATACGTCAGTGCAATCGGTTGCCATCTCCGACACAACCCCTGGCGCTGCGATTTACTACACCACCGACGGCACAGCGCCGACGACCAGTTCGACCCAGTACATCGGTGCCATCACGGTATCGCAAACGGAGACCATCCAGGCCATCGCGGCGGCCACCGGCTACGCGAACAGCGTGGTCGCTTCGGCCACCTACACCATCAACCTGCCACCGGCGGACTTCTCCGTCGCTGTCTCTCCGTCATCGCTCAGCATCTCATCCGGCCAACCCGGGAAGACAACGGTATCGGTCACGCCGCTGAACGGGTTCGCCTCCGCGGTTTCGTTTAGTTGCTCCGGGCTGCCCTCGGGCGCATCGTGCAGCTTCAACCCGACTAGCGTCACGCCGTCGGGATCAACGGCATCGACAACGCTTACGGTTTCGACGACCTCAGCGGCTTCGAGCGCCGCGCGCCATAACTCTCGCCCGCTGTTCCCCGGAGCGACGCTGGCGGTGGCGCTGTGCTGCCTAGGCTGGCGAAAGCGGCGTCGCGTGCACTTGCTGTTGGCGATGTACGTGTTCGGTCTCGTTCTGCTGATTGGGTGCGGTAGCCGCGGATCTTCTCAGCCCGTCACATCAACGGTCACCGTCATCGCTACGGCAGGGTCGCTGCAGCACAACGCCACGTTTTCGCTTACGGTGCAATGAGGCGGAAGAGCTGGCGCCGGGAAACAAATGCGCTTTGCCGCGAGCGTGGATCGTCTTGGGTGACCGAAAGGGTTCTGCTAGACTCGTCTCCATTATGCGTTGCAGAAGTTTTTGGATCGGATGGATTCGGATTGGATGGCTCGCGCTGCCGCTGCTTTCTTTAGTGGTGGCAGTAGTACCGATCTGCGCGCAGGTTCAACCCTTGCATCCCCGCGGCGGGGACTCAAACCCACAGGAGCCGGTTGACGGGGTTTATCGGGTGGGGCACGGTGTCAAGGCTCCCCGGGCTACTTTCATGCCAGACCCCGAATTCTCGGAACAGGCTCGCCAGGCGGGATATGAAGGTGTCTGCGTTCTGGAGCTGGTGGTGGATGCCGAGGGGATGCCGCAGAATATCAGGGTGACGCATCCTGTGGGCATGGGACTCGATGAGAAGGCCCTGGAGGCGGTTCGGCAGTGGAGATTCACGCCTGGGATGAAGGGCGACACACCCGTGGCCGTGCGGATCAACGTTGAAACGAGCTTCCACCTTTTCGCTCCTAAGAAGCCAAGTTTGTTCCAAAAGGCCAACGAGGGAGATGCCAAGGCGCAGTTCGAGATTGCTCAAATCTTGCTGGCAGATCCCTATCTGGCCACGGACGACTCCAAGGGATTCGCCTTTCTTGAGAAGGCGGCCAAGCAGGGGCTGCCCAAGGCTCAGTTCGCGATGGGGGATTATTTCTCCTCGCACAGAAATGAGTTGGTGACGGCTTATGTTTGGTACGCGCTGGCTCGGAAAAATCGTTATAAAGAGAGCGACCAAAAGCTGAAAGATCTGGCGGAGAAAATGACTCCGGAACAGTTGGCCGAGGCGCGTCAGCGAGCGGAGAGCGGCAACCCGTTCTGAGGAGAACTGACAGCGGCCTAGCCGGTGCCGGCACCCGCTCCTTCAAGAAGCGCAAGGAGCGGGGCACCCCAACTTTCCGGCCCCCTCCACCTTCCCTACCCACTTCAATTTCTCCTCCTACAATCTCTAGCTCTATGATTAAAGGGACTTCCCGCTCGACCTTAAACGCGTCTCTGGGCGGTCAGGGTGGCTAACGGGTTCCGAATGGCAGTTGCACATATTATGGGTTTCACGTATTATGGGTCTGTGAACATCACTCTGTCCGTTGACGAGGAATTGGTTAGGCAAGTCCGCAAGATCGCCATCGAGCGCGATACGACCTTGACGGGATTAGTGCGCGCCTATCTGGAGGAGTTGGCCATGGAACAAGCGCGGTCCGGCCGCAAGCGCAGGGAGTTGGAAGCGCTCGAACGGAGTTTTGAGCAGTTCCAATACAACGTGGGGAAGCGCATCTGGAAGCGGGAAGACCTGCATGAGCGGCGCTGACTTTCTCGATACGAACGTGCTCGTGTATGCCTATCAGTTTAACGATCGAGAGAAACAACGGGTAGCGCGTGAGCTGGTAAGAAAGGCTGTGGCGGGAAAGTTCGTCTTCTCCACGCAAGTCCTGTCCGAATTCGCCTCGACGATGCTTCACAAAGCTTCACCACCGGCAACTCATGAGGCCATGATCTCGATCCTCGACCGACTCTCGCCGATCAAGCTCGTGACGCCGGATGCCGGACTCATCCGGCGCGCGGTAGAAGCGCAATCTGCGTATGGACTGCACTTCTATGACTGCATGATTATTGCCGCCGCAGAACGCGGTGGTTGCGAACGGATATGGTCGGAAGATTTCAATGCAGGACAGAAATATTTCGGCGTCATTGTGACCAATCCGTTCGAGTGATTGCGTTTGCCGGCGCCCGATTTCCAGTGACGCCCCGCACTCGCCCCTGGCAAAAGGCGCAAGGAGCGGGGCACCCCATCTTTCGGGCCCACGTCCATCTTGGCAACCGACTTTAATTTCCCCTGCTACAATCGCTAGCTCCATGATTCAAGGGAACTTCCTCGCCGACAGAAACGTACCTCTTGTGTGCTGTTAAGAATCTGTGCAGCGCGCGGGCGAATACATAAGTTCCATAGGTCCTTCCTCTTCGGCTAGCTCAGGGTCAGGATGACAACATTATTTCGGGATGACAGCGTAATCTATGTAACGAATTGCGGGACGCGACGGTAGGCGGTCAAGCGGATTTCTCGGAGTCAGGTCTTGGAAGAAGCCCAGGTTGTCGGATTGCTGGTTCGCCGCTGCGTTTCGGGCGATGCCGCGGCTTGGGAAGAGATTGTGCAGCGCTATCACCGGCGGATTTACAACGTCTGCTACCGGTTTGCGGGGGATTCCGACAACGCGCAGGATCTCACCCAGGAGGTCTTTATCAAGATGTATCGCACCCTAAACACCTATGACTCGGGTAAGGGCGCGTTCATGACATGGGTAACCACTATCACGCGCAATCTGTTGGTGGACCACTTCCGGAAGTCGAAGGGCGACCGGATAACGGATTCGCTGGATTCGGCGCCTTCCGAACATGAGGATGCGCAGCCGCTTAGCTCGCAGATCGCCGACCGGGGGCTGCCTCCGGATGCCGCGGTACAGAGCCGGGAAACTCGGGAAATGGTGCATTTGGCGTTGCAGAAGCTGTCTCCGGAGCTGCGGGAGGCGGTGATTTTGAGGGATTTACAGGATATGGATTATCGGGAAATTGCCACGGCTCTGAGGGTTCCGGAGGGGACCGTCAAGTCAAGAATTAACCGGGGACGCGCGGAACTTGCGCGCCTTCTACAACGTACATATAGGCAGGTGATCTGATGGCAGACGAAACCAAGCACGGGGTGGAATGCTCCGAGTTCGAAGGGCTGGTTAGCGATGCCCTCGAAGGACAGCTGAGCCCAGCTCGCAAGGAGAGCTTTGAGGCTCATCGGCGGGTTTGCGGGATTTGTGGTCCGCTGTTCTCGGATGTGCAAGCGGGGCAGCAGTGGCTGCGGTCGCTGGAGGCCGTCGAGCCTCCGGCGCATCTGGTGCACAACATTCTGGTGGCCACCAGTGGAGTCTTGAGCACGCGGCCGCTGGCAGCCACGGCCGACGGCAGGACGACTCCGTTTGGCGAGCGTTGGCGCGAGCGGTGGGATTCCTTCTCCGCTTCTTTCTTCAGACCGGCAGCGGCCTTTGTGCGGCAGCCGCGGTTTGTGATGTCGTTTGGGATGATCTTCTTCTCGTTCTCGCTGGCGCTGAACGCGGCCGGCGTGAAGCCGTCGGACATGGCCAAGGTCGACCTGCGGCCGTCGGCCTTGCGGCATGCTTATAATGAAGCGCAAATCAAAGTCGTGAAGTACTACGACAATATCCGCTTCGTGTACGAGATTGAATCGAAGGTGCGCGAGCTGAAGCGGGCCAACCCTCCCGCCGAGCCCGAGCCCGAATTCCGGAAAGATGAACAAAAGGAAAATCACAAGAACAACACCAGTGGAGAACCAGACCAGAGACAGGATCGCAACTATTCCCAGGAATACAATCAGCCGATTTTAGCTGCACTGCGGAATGCACCTGCCGTGCCCGGGACCACGAATCGGAGGTTTGTATGAACTGCGCCAATCATGCTGATGCGTCGGCAGTGGCCTATTGCCGCACTTGCGGGAAGGCACTATGCGGGAACTGTACACGTCCCGTGCGGGGCGTGATCTATTGCGAGGATTGCCTGGGGGCGAAGATGGAGGGGGTTCCGGCGGGAGCTCCTTCGGGTACTTCTTCTGGGACTCCGGGATTCGTTTCCGGGGGCTACACTCCGACAGCGTACTCGCAGGCAGCGAGCGGGCAGGTTGTGCCACCTCCGCCTCCGGTTGGGAGCAGCGGACCGAATCCTGCTGTAGCGGGAATTCTTGCCGGGTTCTTTCCCTTTGGCGTGGGCGCCGTTTACACCGGGCAATATGCCAAGGGGTTGGCGCACCTGGTGATCTTCGGGTTGTTGTTTGCCGCGGCTAACGCCGCTGGCAATCACGACAACGATGCAGTCCAGGTTGTCTGCATCCTGGGCCTGGTGTTCTTCGTCATCTACCAGATTATTGATTCGGTACGCTCGGCAAAGGCCATTCAGATGGCGCAGCCGGTACCGGATCCCTTTGGCCTGGCGGCAACTTTCGGGGGCGGGGCGAAGATCGAGACCAGCAAAGTTCCGATGGGCGCGATCGTGCTCATTCTGCTGGGCGTGCTGTTCCTGCTGCATACGATGGGCCTGGGACTGGGCTTCGACCGTTTCTGGCCGTTGATTTTGATCTTTATCGGCGGCTGGATGTTTGCGCGGAACTGGGGTTCGCTGAGTTCGCATGCTCCGGACTGTGATTGTTCGCGCTGCCGCACCCGGCGGATGATAGGCCCCGGGCTGGCGTCTCTTACGATGTGCCAATGTGCGCGCTGCCGCGTCCGGCGGATTATGGGGCCGACGATAGTCGTTACCATCGGCGTGCTGTTACTGCTGGAGACGCTGCACGTGGGGGACCTTGGCTTTCACCGCACCTGGCCGGTAATTCTGCTGGTGGTTGGCGCCATCAAGTTGCTGCAGGGAAGCGCTTCGGTGGAAGGACATATTCCGTTCAAGGGGTTCGGCGCCAAACCGCCAGGTGCTGGAGGGCCAATTCCTCCGGCGCCGCCGGTTCCACCCGCTCCGCCCGTTCCACCGACGCCGCCGACAAATGAGGTGAACCGTGGCTAGCCCAGTCATTCCGCCGACTCCGATTCCGCCTCCACGTCCGCATCGTTCGATTGCCGGGCCGGTCGTGCTGATCCTGATGGGAATCCTGTTCCTGATGGGGACGATGGGGATCATGGATATTCACCACCTCGGATCGCTGTTCGCGCGCTTCTGGCCTGCCTTGCTGATCCTGTGGGGCGTGCTGAAGCTGATCGAATACGAACAGGCCAAGCGCTACGGCCAGCCGGTGCGCGGTATTGGGGTCGGTGGCGTTTTCCTGATGCTGTTCCTGATCGTGGCGGGGCTGATGGCCACCCAGGCATCGCGTGTGGACTGGAAGAATCTCGGGGAGCACATTCAGCTGGGCGACGATGAAGGATTGGACGAGATCTTTGGCGGGTCCACGTTCAACTACAGCGACGAATTGACGCAGGAAATTCCGGCGGGCAGTACCCTCCACGTCAATGATGACCGGGGAACGATTACGGTCAACGTGGCGGAAGGCAAGACAATGAAGGTCTCGGTGCGTAAGAAGGTCCGTGCGGAAAATGAGCAGGACGCCGACAGGTACAACACCAAAACCAAGCCGCAGATCACGGTCGCCGACAAGGTCGTCACGCTGGACGCCAACGTTCATGGCGCCGGCGACAAGGGGGTGACCGCGGACCTGGATGTCTTCGTGCCGCGCAACACCGACCTCGTCATCGTTTCCCGGCGCGGCGGTGTCACCATCAACGGCATGAACGGCAATGTGGAGGTCAACCATCAGCACGGGGAGGTCAGTCTGAACGATCAGACCGGAAACGCTGTACTTACTCTCGAACGCAGCTCGGTCCGCGCGCAACATGTGAAAGGCGACATCACTATTCAGGGGCACACCAATGAGGTCTCGCTGGAAGACATCGATGGGGCCGTGCATCTGAGCGGCGAGTTTTACGAAAGCACGCGCCTGGTGCGCATCAGCAAGTCGGTGAGCTTCCATTCTTCGCGCACGGAAATGGAATTTTCACGGCTGGATGGCAGGCTCGACCTGGATTCGGGCGACCTGCGCGCCGATTCGCTGACGGGACCGATGCGCCTGACAACGCGGTCGAAGGACATCGCCCTCGATGGCTTTTCGGGAGATCTGCGGCTGGAAGACTCCAACGGAACGGTTGAGGTGGGACTGGGCAAGCCGGGGAATATCCAGATCGATAATCGCAAGGGCGACGTGCAGGTTTCGATTCCACCGAATACGCCGATCAAGGTCGAGGCGCGCACGCGTGAAGGCGAGATCGAGAGCGACTTCGAAGAGATCAAAGTTGAGAATCGCGACCGGGAATCGAGCGCCAGCGGTTCGATTGGAACCAACGGACCGAAGCTGGTGATGAACTGCGAAAAGGGACAGATTGAGATCCGCAAAGGGACGGTGGCAGCCGCGCCTCCGGTTGCACCGATTCAGCCATTCACGCCACCGAATCCGGGGAAGCCGTTGAAGGCTCTGCCGGCCCCGAAGGCGAAGCCGGTGGAGAGCGAGAATTAGGAAGGCGGCTTTCAGCCCTCAGCTGGCGGCTCTCAGTTCATCACTTCCCTGGTGCGAGGTTTCATGCAGACGCATTGGAGAGCTTGGCGGGCTTCTTACCTGATTGCCGCCGTCTTTATCATCATCATTTTTGCCCTTCTCGCGGGAGCGAGCCCCAATCCTCCCATGGCACGGGGCGACGATGCCCAAGTCGCGGCTCGCATCCAGCGCGTCGAGAACGGAATCCCTCCCATCTCTCTCGGTGCAAGCGAGCCGCCATTGCAGCTCAATCTCCAGCGGCTGATGGAGATCTACAAAGTGCCGGCTGTCAGCATCGCAGAGATCGACAATTTCAAAATCGATTGGGCCAAAGCCTACGGAGTCTCCGAAGCAGGTGGCGCGACGCCCGTTACCACGCACACCCTGTTTCAAGCTGGCTCGATCAGCAAAACCGTAGCGGCAAGCGGCGCGCTTTGGCTGGTGGAGCACGGCAAGCTCTCGCTCGATGAAAATGTCAACCAGAAACTGGTCACCTGGAAGGTGCCGGAGAACGAATTTACAAAAGACCAGAAGGTGACGCTACGCCGTCTCCAGAGCCACAGCGCGGGACTCACCGTGCATGGCTTTCCGGGCTACGCGGTGGGTGAGCCTGTTCCCACGCTGGTGCAGATCCTCAACGGCGAAAAGCCCGCCAATACCGCGCCGATCCGTGTGGATTTTGTGCCGGGTACCAAGTTCCGCTATTCCGGCGGCGGGGTCACCATCGAGCAGCAACTCATCATGGACGTGACGGGCAAGCAATTTCCTCAGTTCATGCGTGAAACTGTGTTGGACAAGATCGGCATGACAGACAGCAGCTATGAGCAACCGCTTCCGCCTGAACGTGCGAAACTGACGGCCTCCGGAACCCGCGAGGATGGCAAGATCGTCCCCGGCAGGTGGCACATCTACCCAGAAATGGCCGCAGCAGGCCTCTGGACCACGCCCACCGACTTGGCAAAATTCGGCATCGAGATCGCTCTCTCGAAGCAGGGCAAGGCGAACCACGTGCTGTCTGAGGCGATGACGCGCCAGATGCTCACGCCACAGATTGAGCACGTCGGCCTGTCATTTTTCCTTGGCGAAGGCAACAATCCCGAAGAGTTCGGCCACGGCGGCGATGACGCAGGATTCCAGGCCAACCTGATTATGTTTGCCGACTCCGGCAAAGGTGTTGCAGTGATGACGAACTCTAACAGTGGACACGCCTTGGCCAACTACGTGGTGCAGAGCATTGCCTAGGAATATGGCTGGAATTACACCAGCGAGGAAAGCGCGGGCGATCTTCTATGGCTGGTTGCCAGTGCCCGAGGCATGCAGACCGCCATACAAAAGCATTCGGAGCTGAAGAACAATTCTCCAAAAGAGCTGAATGAGAACACTCTTATTCAACTTGGATACGGGATTCTCTTTGCAGGCAAGGTAGATGACGCAATTCAAGTTTTCAAACTCGAAGTTCAGGATTACCCGAAGTACTGGAACGCCTACGACAGCCTGGGCGAAGCCTACATGAACGCAAAACAAAACGACCTTGCCATCCAGAATTACGAAATGTCCATCACGCTGAAACCCGATAACCAAAACGGCATTGACATGTTGAAAAAGTTGAAACAGCCGAAGTAACCGTGATTCGCTTGAGAGCTGAGAGCTGCGCTTTCTGGGTTATAATCTCGTCCACCGATGAGCCTGTCCGCTGGTAGTAAACTCGGGCCCTATGAGATTGTCTCCCTGCTGGGAGCGGGCGGCATGGGCGAAGTCTATCGTGCCCGCGATTCTCGTCTTCGGCGCGAAGTGGCGATCAAGGTTTTGCCGCGGGCGCTTTCGCTTGACGCCGACCGGATGCGGCGGTTTGAGCAGGAGGCGCTGGCCACTGCTGCCCTGAATCATCCCAACATTCTGGCTGTGTTTGATATTGGCACGAGCGAGGGCTCGCCTTACGTGGTGTCCGAACTGCTCGAAGGAGAGACGCTGCGGGAGCGGCTGCGCAGCGGGCCAATTGCCGCGCGCAAGACTCTGGACTACGCCACGCAAATCGCGCACGGGCTGGCCGCGGCTCACGAAAAAGGGATCATCCATCGCGACCTCAAGCCGGACAATCTGTTCGTCACGAAAGATGGACGGGTGAAGATCCTGGACTTTGGGCTGGCGAAACTGACCCAGGCCGATCCCGGTGCGTCGTCCCACACCTCAATGCCCACCGTGACTCACGGCGCGACCGAAGCCGGAGTGGTGATGGGAACGGCGGGATACATGTCGCCCGAGCAAGTGCGTGGCATGGCGCTCGATCCGCGCTCCGACATTTTCAGCTTTGGCGCAATTCTCTACGAGATGCTGTCCGGCAAACGTGCATTCCACGGCGACACTCCAGCGGATACGATGAGCGCGATCCTGAAGGAAGATCCTCCGGAGCTGAATGAGACCAATCGGAATGTTTCTCCGGCGCTGGAGCGCATTGTGCAACACTGCCTGGAGAAGAATCCCGAGTCGCGGTTCCATTCCGCCAGCGACATTGCGTTTGATCTCGAACATCTTTCCGGGCTTTCCGGCGGCACGGCGAGGGTAGCGGCAGCGGGCAGCGGCGGTGCCACAGCAATCATTCAGCCGAGCCGCAAGCTTTTGCTCGCACTCGCGGGCGGACTCGTCATCGCGTGTGCAGCAGGCGGTATCGGCTGGTGGACGGGAAAGGCCGGCGCCCGCGCGCCTCAGGCCGAGTACCAGCAGATCACGTTTCGTACCGGTTCCATCGGCAATGCACGGTTTACGCCCGACGGCAGCATTGTTTACAGCGCATCGTGGGAGGGCGGCGACGATCAACTTTATATGTCGCGCACGGATGATCCGGGGTCGCGCGAACTAGGAATAAAGGATGCGGAGCTGCTGTCGATCTCCAAGGGCGGAGAACTAGCGATCCGGCTCAACACGGTGTATCACGGTGGCTATGCGCGAAGCGGGACGCTGGCGCGAGTCCCGCTGAGTGGGGGAACGCCACGAGAGGTTCTGGACAATGTGGGGGACGCGGACTTTTCCGCGAACGGCGACAGTATGGCGATTATCCGGTACGTTCCGGAGAATAATCATTGGCGTTTGGAATATCCCATTGGCAAGGTGCTCATCGACAGCATCAACTGGATGAGTCACCCGAAGATTTCGCCGGACGGCAAATGGATCGCCTTCGCCGACCATGAAAACCCTGAGGGCGACGACGAGGGTTCGCTCGCGGTGATCGGCGCGGATGGCAAGGAAAAAGAAAGGAAACTTTCTTCCGGCTGGACCTCACTGCAGGGAATTCTGTGGTCTCCGGCGGGCGATGAGGTCTGGTTTACGTCCACCAACACGGGCAGCGCCTCGAACCCGCGCGCCGTGACCCTCTCGGGCAAGCTGCGGACGATTACGAACGTGCCCGGAGGCATGTGGCTGGAAGACCTGCGCAATGGAACAGTGCTGACAGTGACTAATCACGAGCGGCTTGGGATCCGGGGGATGGCGCCGGGCGGCAAAGAAGAGCGTGAACTGGGGTGGTTTGGATGGTCGGAGTTGCGCGACATCAGCGGAGACGGCCGGAAGATCCTGTTTGAAGAGGAAGGCGATGGTGGTGGCCCGAATTACACCGTGTTCTTGCGCGATACGGATGGGTCACCTCCGGCACGCATTGGCGAAGGCGTCGCCGGCGCCATCTCGCCCGATGGAAAATGGGTGATTACAAAGCCGGCGAAGGGCGGACCGCTGAGCCTGGTGCCGACGGGAGCGGGAGAATCAAGGCAACTCACCCACGATGCCGTAAGCTACGGCGGGGTTCGTTTTCTTCCGGATGGCAAGCGGTTGCTGGCTTCGGGGATTGAAGCCGGGCACGGGGGGCGCGACTATCTGATTGATCTGAGTAGTGGAGATTCCAAGCCCATCACCCCTGAGGGCATCGCCGGCGTGCAACTCTCGCCAGACGGCAGGAGCGTGGCGGTGCGTGGACCCGATGGAAAGCGGGGGATTTGGCCGCTCGAAGGGGGCGGTTTTCATCCGATACCGGGGTTCGAATCGAGCTACTCCATCATTGGCTGGACGCCTGACGGCGAGTCGGTGTATGTAGCTCCCAACCGAGGACGCGTGAAAGCCGCGAAGGTCTCTCGGGTCAACATACAGACCGGCAAAATGGATCCGTGGAAAACCTTCGGAGAAGAGACGGGCGCGGGAGTCTCGACCGTGGTTGCGCCGCATCTTTCGAGCGACGGGAATGCATATGCTTATCTCTATGTGCGGGTGCTGTCGGAGGCTTATGTGGTGCAGGGGTTGAAGTAGGAAACAAGCTCTCAGCTCTCAGTTCTCAGCTCTCAGTTCTCAGTTGTTGGCGTTCCCTCATAACCTCCGCCTTGTCCTGTCATGATTCGGGTGGCATGTAGAGGAACTCTTTCGCTTCGAGCGGTGTTTACATCTGGTGAAAGACTGGCGAGCCCGATCAGAGATAGCGTTGCAATGCTGCGCTCCATCTTTCGCAAGCCAACCCGTCGAACCCTTCGCTTCGCTCAGCACGACAAGTTCCTAAAGTCCCCCCAACCCGTCGGCATCGGAAGCTGAGAGCCAGTAGCCCGCAGCCCTCCATGTTAGATTCGAACAATGCGCTCCATCCTGCAGAAACGCTCGCTGCGATTTGTTTTTGCGGCGAATGTGATCTCCATGCTGGGCAGCGGAATGAATTCCGCCGCGGTGGCTTGGACGATCTTGCAGCGCACTCACTCCGAAATGGCATTGGGCACGTTTGCGGCGCTGCAAACGATTCCGGCCATGCTGATGCTTCCCTTCACCGGCGTGATTATCGATCGCGAAGACCGGCGCCGGCTGGTGATGTGGCTGGATGCTTTGCGCGCCGTCATCATTCTCGTGGTTATGGTGCTTGCTTTCCTTCATCGCGTGCAGGTGTGGGAACTCTACCTGATGAATACGCTGGTGGCGGCGGGCTTCTGGATGTTCTGGCCTACGATTACGGCGCTGATTCAGGAACTGACGCCCGAGGGCGGGTTCGTACAGTCGAATACATTTCTGCTGGCGGGCATCCAGGGTGGATGGCTGATTGCCGGCGCGCTGGTTGGATTTGTCTATGAACACATTGGGCTGGGCGGGGTGCTGCTCATCGACGTGAGCACATATATCGTTTCTTTTTCTTGCTACTTCGCGGTGCGCCAAGGGCGGCATGTGGTGCCTCGGGTAGTCGAACTTCGTCATGATATCGAGGCGGCGGAAACCGCCGTCGGACGCTTTCTGCGCGAGATGCGCGAAGGGTTGGTCTTTCTGCGCGAGCATCGCGGCGTAATTTTCCTGGGCACGAGTTGGGCTCTATTTCTGGGGGCGATGATGACGGGAGTGGTGGTCACGGCGCCGCTTAGCGATCGCGTCTTTCACGCGGGTGCGACCGGCTACGGATGGTTAAACGGGGGATGGGGAGTGGGCGCTTTTCTTAGCGCTCTCTACGCTCCGGCGCTGATTGCGCGGATGGGATCCCGTGGTTCGATTGCGCTGGCCATGCTGCTGCTGACTTTCTCCATGGCGCTTTCGCCGTTTTCACCGTGGCTGGCGATTGCCGTGTTGCTCTACGGACTGATGGGATCGGCGCGCGGCGTTAGCGGCGTGGCCATGAATACCAGCCTAATGGAGCAGGTGCCGCCGCACTTCATGGGACGCGTCCAGAACACTTTCTATTTCTTTGGCACGCTTCTGCAGGTGGGACTGGGGCTGACGGTGGGCTGGATCGCGTCGCGGATCAGCCTGGC
>Ga0181523_10002372_pt1 | contig 18553 bp, 14 predicted proteins | sample PEATcosm2014_Bin_43_FD_119752 | JGI IMG/M metagenome (GOLD analysis project Ga0181523, IMG submission 119752) | Peatland microbial communities from MTU Mesocosm Facility, Houghton, MI, USA - PEATcosm2014_Bin05_30_metaG | ecosystem: Environmental > Terrestrial > Soil > Wetlands > Peat | place...
GCCGAGCGCAGAGAATGGTTCACCCGGGCGGGTATCCCTCGGCACTGCGCTTCAGGACTTCTTCGACTTCGCCGGAGAGAGCAGTGCCACGGCCGCCTCGGCGGTGAGCAGCAGGAAAGTAAACGTCTCCTGAAGGTATAGCTGTACTGCGCCATCGGTGTGGTTGGAATAGCCGATGGAGGCATCCTGCCCGATGTGCAGTGCGAAATCCCCGCCACGGGTGGTCAGCACAAAGGCACCCTCAATCGCGGGTGCCCAAATAATCTGGTCGTTGACGAGGCGCTTGACATGCTCGAGCACCGGGTATCCGTGATCGCTGGTCTCGGCGAGTGCAGTATAAGCGTCTGCGCCCAGCAGGACCGAGTACGGTCCATTGACGCCGACAAGCCGCAGCCGGCTCAAGGCTTGTGCAACGGCTTCCGGGTACTCGCGGACATCGGCAGGGAGCGTCAAAGTTGGATTGCTAGTCCCCTTCCGAATACCCACGATGCCAGCTGCGGCGTAGCCCTCGAAAACAGCTCCATCCTCGGCAAAGGCGATTTTGCGCGCGGCATCCTTCGCCGGTTGCCAGTCCGAGTCGCTCGCGCCACGCTCGACGTCGTCGATCGCTTGACGCTCCAGCTCGAATGGCACGCGCAACTCGACCAGTGCCTTCACCTCTCGCTGCCTAGCGAGGATACCGTCCTTCGGCGCCGCGATCTTTTGCAGGTGGCCGGTGCCGACGGCGCTGAGGCCGGCGCCCCCCGGAGCCTGCACGTCGACGACGCGCCGGCCGGCGAGATAGCGCTTGAGCGTGCGGGTTGTTTCCTGTTCGATCTGCGTCCAGGCCGCATCGGAAATAGGGGCCAGCTCACGATGCAGATTATTCATGAGAGATTTCTCCTTTTAGGGAACCGATACCCAGCGAACCATCATTCTGCCTCCGCAGGGATGGGGAGGGTTCGATCACAGTCGGGGCGGCGGAAGGCTCTGCAACCGCAGGCTGGTCCTCGACTACTGATTCTAGGAATGTCGCCGATGGCACAAAGAACAGGTTTCCTGTTACCGGCCGGCTGAAGTCGAGCAGCCGGTCGTAGTTACCAGGCGGCCGGCCAATGAACATGTTCTCGAGCATCTGCTCGATCGTGCGCGGTGAACGACTGTACCCAATAAAATATGTACCAAATTCACTATCGCCGGCACGGCCGAACGGCATATTGTCGCGCAGGATCTTGATCTCTTTCCCGTCCTCGACGATTGTTGTGAGTGCGCTATGCGCTGAGGTTGGCTTGATGGAATCGTCCAATTCAATATCGGACAACTTCTTGCGGCCGATGATTCGCTCTTGTGCCTCCGTGGACAGCGCATTCCATGCGCCAAGATCGTGAAGGTATTTCTGCACTATAACGTAGCTGCCACCGGAGAATCCGGCGTCCTCTTCTCCCACTGTCACGGCGTCGATCGCGACCTCACCCCTCGGATTCTCCGTTCCGTCGACAAAACCGAGGAGATCACGGTCGTCGAAATATCGGAATCCGTGCACCTCATCTACTGGCGAAACGGCACTGCAGATCCGCGCCATTACCTGCGTCGCAAGCTCAAAGCATAAGTCCATGCGCTTCGCCCGGATGTGGAACAGTAAATCGCCCGGCGTCGAGACGGCATGGCGCTCCCCCGCGCGAATTTCCTGAAAGACATGCAGTCTTGCCGGCCGAGGCGACCCGAACAGCCGGTCCCACGCTTCGGACCCAAACCCCATCACGCAGGAGAGCCCCCCTTCAAGGTCACGAAACTCGACCGCGCGAAACAGTGCGGCGAGGTCTCCACAGAACGAGCGAACGGTCTCTCGATTCTCCGGGCCTGGGTTTAGTGCCACGACCAGGAAGATTGCGGCACGGGTAAGCGGCGCGGCCACCGTCTGCGAGAGCGTACGCGCGCCACCTGCTGCGACGGGCGTGCTGATCGGGTCGGACTGCATCAAATGTCATCCTCGTGGGGCTGGCAGAATTTCGCTCTTCGAAATATCGCGTTCGCCTCGCATTCAAATAATCGGACGCAAGCTTACCAAAGAACTGCTAAGTATCGCTACGGGGACTCAAAATAGACCGTCGGGGGCGATCAGCGTCACCCGTTTCGTATACGGATGGGCTCGGGAGCCGATCTCAGGGAGCGCACGTTGAAAACGTGTAGTCCTGAGGTTTTCGCGGCGTGTGGCATGCGAAGCGATCCTGGATGGACCGCCGTCAAAATGATGCGAGTAGGATACTCTCAGCCTCCGCGACAAAACACTCCACTCTGCACCTCGGGCAACTGAATTTGGAGCGCGAAATCGGCAGATGGGACTCGGCGCGGTCGGGAATCCGTCAAATCGCCGTTAAGTAGTAACACGGATTGTTGGCTTCTTGGGTGGGTTATCAATCCCAGTCAACCTACGAGACCACGGGGACTGCCAAAATACGCCGAAATCATAGCAGACAGTGGGTTGCAACATGAAAATTCTCTCCAACTACCGCGCCTCGGTGAATTGAATTGTAGGTCGTGGGGACTCGAACCCAGACCTCTACCGTGGCAAAGCTCTTCAGGACTTGGTGCGCGACTGCATGGCCATCGCTACCAGCGCGCCGATTAGGATCGCGGGGAAAAGTTGACCGGTCATGGCCTCGGCGACGGTGAGCGAGCGGGCGATGGGAGACAGTGGCGTGACTTCGCCGCCGACGGTCGTGAGATTACAAAGACTGAAGTACGTCAGTTTCGCGATGAGCTGGTCAAAATCCATTGGAGCGGTGACGAAATGAAATGAGCCAGGCCGGAACTGTTCGACCACCTGAAAAGCGGAAGCCCAGGCCATCCCCAGAAGCAGATACGCACACACGCCACCTTGGATGCGGCTCCAGGTCACCGGGCCTCCGCGGAACATCACGATTAGTACAATCCGAACATAGAGAAGCAGCGTAATCGTGGATAGAATGCTGCCGACCTGGTGCACGAGCGGCGTCGGATGAAAGCGCGCCGTCCCCAAGAAACCCGCAGTCACCAGGAGGAATGCGATCACCAAAATTTTGGCGATGCGGCCTTGCTCTACGGTCAGAGCTCCGAAGATCATTAAAGAAACCATGATCAGATCGAAAACGAGCCTGCCCGGAAGGCCCGCCTCGCGGAGCGGCGTGATCACGAAAACAAGCATGACCAGCGAAATGGTGACTAGGGTAAGCCCGAGGTCACCAGACCAGAACCCGCCCATTTGCGCGCGCAGAAAGCTCTGTGCGGGCCGAGGCGTAATTGTTGCCATAAAGAATCCCTCCACTCGTAGCAATCGATCTCATTGTGCATCGCTCTGTGGAATAGCGAAACGGGAAACGCATTCGGTTCGCGTCTCCCGTCTCTTGACTTGGAGCAACAACTACTCGACCGGCCACCAGTCTTCGTCCGGGTTGTATTCCTGAATGGAAGCCGCGATCTTGGCCGTGTCGGGGCCCAGGTCCTGCTCGTACACGATCCCTTCTCGGGTGATCATGAACGTCATGATTCCGGTCTCGCCGTACTTGACGGGTGTGGCGCGTACAGCAAATCCGCCGGTCATTTTTCCATTTTCAATATTGGCTAAAGACCGGCGAGAGCAGTGGCTTCATCTTCGAAGATATCCAGGACACGATCCAGGTGAACCATGCGGAGGACCATCTTAACCCGTTCGCTGGGGGAAAAAAAAGCACATCTGCTGCCAGCGCGCTTGAAGGCGGCGAAGGTCTGGAGCAACAGGCCGACACCGGAGCTATCGAGATCGCTGACGCGGGCAAGGTTGATGGCGAGGCAGGTGGGACCAACAGTCATGAGCTGCCGGATCTGCTCGCGAAAGGCATCTTCGGGAGCGCCGAGCTTCAGGGCACCTTCGAGGTCAAGAATTGTGACGCGCCCCGCGCGCCGGATGTTGATTTTCATTCCCTTATCTCGCGCACTCGTGAGAAAAAGTAGCCGAATCACGGGCCCTTAGCAATGGTCTTTGGCCCTGTTTCTGAAGATTCATCAAGAATAACGAGAGAGGGCAAAGGGCGGCCCGGCGAAGGGAATGGTCCATTGCCTTTCCGGCACTGTTGCGCTATATGTGATGGCTCGACAAGGGCCCCTACAGCGGTGAGATGGACATGCGGGCAGATTCCAACTTGTTCGAACTCGCAAGCATCGCTCTCGCTTGCCGGGAGTTGCAAACCCTCCTGAGGGCTTTTGCAGTACACGCTGAAACGGTTCTCGAGGCCCAGGCAGTCCTTGTCTGGCTGAACGATCCGGAAACTGGCGGGCTGGTCTGCCGAGAGAGTGGCGGGACGCCTCGAACTGTGGAACGAGCGATCGCCAAAGCCGGCGCTGTCAAAACGGGCTTGCTAAAAGAAGTGTGCCACGCAAATGCACCCCGGCGGTTGAATGCGCAAGCGATCGCAGCCGCGCCGCTTGATCATCTGGAAGAAAGCTTCCGTGGGCGAGTTCATTCCGCACTGTATTTACCCTTGACCGGCGACATCGGTGCCGCGGGTGTGGTCGAAATACTGAACAAGCGCAGTGGCTCGTTTACGGAGGAGGACGCCCAGTATTGGGGAGAAGCGGCACGGTTGGCCGGCCAAGCCATGACGAACTTGGAAGGTCAGGAGCAGCAGCGGCAAGCGCAGATGGCAATCGTGGAGCGGTTGACCGCGCTTTATGATCTTGGCCGAACCTTTACCTCCACACTCGAACTACCTGCGCTGGTTCCTGTGGTGGCCCGAAAGATTCGCGACGTTTTGGGGGCAGACGTTTGCAATCTCTGGCTCCTCGATTCCCGTTCCGAGAAAGTCCAGTTGGTCCAGAAATCCGGTAACGACCCAACAACCGAAGAAGGCACGAAAGTCTCCGCCAAGGAAGGGCTGCTGGGAGGAATTCTGCAGCAGGGGCATCCGAAGTTGTTGGCAGAGCCGGCAGAAGAAGACGGCCTGGAGGAACGGAGGCGCGCCGGGGGTACATTCCAGATCCGGTCGTGGATGGCGGCGCCGCTGAAAAAAGACGACGAAGTATTGGGCGTGGTGGAAGTCCTGAACAAAACGGACGGCACGCGATACACGGAAGACGATCTGTTCTTCCTTTCCAGTATCAGCGAGCAGGCGGCGGTCGCGTTGCACAATGCGCAACTGCTGGAGTCGGAACGGAAGGCGAGCGCTCTCGATGCTCTCTTGAGGATTTCGCAGGAGATTACCTTCAGCCTGGATTTGGCCCACGTTTTGGCGACTGTAGTGAATCAGGCGCGGTCGATCGTTCCATTTGACCGCTGCGCGATTGGATATTTCGACCACGGGCGATTCGTTATTGGCTCGGTTTCGGGAGAGCAGGAGGTCCCGAAGACGCCCGAAATGGAGGAGTTGCGAGAGAAGATGGCGTGGACGGCCAGCCAGAGTGATTCTTTGTCGGCGGATTTATATGATGACGGCTGGCACACGGCACCCGCGGAGGCTGGCGCGAAGATCGTTCCTTTCCTCCAGGCTCATGGGTACAACGGCTGCTGCGCGTTGCCGTTGCGGGACGATCAAGGAACGGTCGGGGCCATCGTGCTTTTGAGCGCGGATGGAGATTTTCTGTCCGCGAGCCATCGAGAGATCCTGGCAATCCTTGCCAACCAGACGACGGCGGCCATAAGAAACTCGCAGCTCTATGCACAACTGCCGCTGGCTTCCGTTTTTCGGAGCTTCATGCAAAGGAAGCAGAGAATGCAGACCGTCATCCAGGAGGAGAGGTGGGTGCGACTGGGGAAACGTGCCTTGGCCGTGGCCGCGCTCCTGTTTGTGATTCCCTGGCCACTGCGTGTGCCCACGAACGCAACTGTGGTACCCGCGGAGCGGCGCATAGTGAGCACCATCGAGGGAGGTATCGTCGAACGCGTTTTCGTGCGAGAGGGAGACCTGGTACGTCCTGGGGACTTGCTGGCGCAAGTGAACGACGGAGAAGACCGCGTCAAACTGGCACAGGCACAAGAAGCATTGGAGAGCGCACGGAGGGAATTGGGGGAGGGAGAGTTTCGGAACGACCCATCCGCCGCGGGGCAAGCGCGAATGCGCGCCGACTTGCATTTGGCGGAAGTGCAATTCGAACAGAAACGCCTGGGCGAAGCGCATATCCGTGCACCAATCGGCGGAATTGTGGTAACGCCGAAGGTGGAAGAGAAAGTAGGTACTTTCCTGCAACCTGGCGAAGGATTCGCCGAAATTGTCTCTCAGGAAAGAATGGCCGCCGAGTTGAGCGTCGAGGAGACTGAGCTTTCCCTGATTCGTCCGGGCAGAAATGTCACGCTAAAACTGAACGCGTTTCCGACAAGGTCGTTCGGAGGAACCATCGAAAGGCTTGGTGCTCAGGCACGGTCTGATTCGGGAGAGCAGTATTTCATCGTGCGAGCCACGTTTGCGAATCCCGGCGGAATTGTGCGAGACGGCATGGTAGGGCGTGCGCGCATTCGTGCCGATGGGGGCTGGCTGGCACGCGGATGGTATCCCGTGGGGTATGTATTATTGCGCGCGCCGGTGCGCTGGATATGGGCGAAAACGTGGGCGTTGTTGCCATGAGACAGAGACGATCGAGAGCGATGCGCTGGCTGTGGATTCCGGGTCTCGCAGTCGCTGTAGGAGTTGTAAGCTGTGGTGACTCGACAGTGGCGTCGAACCCGAGCGCCCCACGGGGCGTGGCAGCGGACAAACCGGAGATGGGGGCGCATGCGGCAACGGAGAGCTACCCCGGGTTGCGAGCGGAGACGCCGGCCCGAACTGCCGAAACGGAGGGAATCCTGACAGTTCTTTCGGTGGAACACCAGGTGGACTTGTCCACGGAACTGGACGGACTGGTGATGACGATTTCCAAGGATGAAGGTAGCACGGTGAAAGCCGGCGAAATTCTTGGCCAACTGGACGATCGAGCGTTACAGCTGGAGTTGGTAAAAGCGCGCGACGACCTGCAGGTGTCGCAAAACAACGTGCACTACAAGGAAGCGGAAATGAAGTCCAAGGGGGCGACGTACGAGAGGCAGAAGCAGTTGCGGCAGCTTGGGCTGTCTAGTCAGGCCGACCTAGAGGCCGCGGAATTCGCTGCCAAAGGAGCGGAATTCGACTTGCACGGATGGCAAGCGCAAGCCGAGGCAAGTCAGGCAGAAATCAACCGGATTGAGCTGCTGCTCGACAAGACGCGGCTGCGCGCGCCTTTTTCCGGGGTGGTGGCCCGGCGCTACATCCGCGAAGGGCAGACGGTGGCGAAAAACGACCGGTGTTTTCGCGTGAGCCAGCTGGCGCCATTACAAGTGCAATTCCAGGTGCCGGAGGGTTCCGGGAGGCGGCCAGAATTGGGAGCGATAGCGGAAGTGTACCCGGTCGAAAATCCTGGCGTGCCACTAAAGGCTCGCATCGTGAAAATCGGGCCTACCGTGGATCCGGCCAGCGACAGTTACAACGTGACGGCAGAGCTTCGTGAAACAAAGACTTCCAGTTTGCGGCCGGGCATGGCTGTCCGCGTGGCTTGGCCCGCCTCGGCTCGTCCAACGCCATAGAGGGTGCATCTTTGCGATTTGTACCCAGGAAACTGCGACTCTCCAGCATTCTCGCAAAAGGGCTGCGCCGTCCGAAACTGCGCTCAGACCTGCGCGTAAGCCAGCAGAAGGCAGACGGGACAACCAGCTACGTTATCAAAATCCAAGAAACGAATTCCTACAATCGTTTCGGGAAGACGGAATTCGAAATTCTGACGCTCTGCGATGGAACGCGCACTGCCGCGGATCTTGCGGAGGCGATTTCTGCCCGGCACCCGGAGATTGCACTAAGCGAAAGCCACGTGATCGACTTTCTAGATTCCGTGGAGCCAGAGATGTGGGAGCGCTCGACACGGGAACAAAACCAGGCGCTGCTGGAACGGCTTCGGGAAGCACACAAGCACGGAATCGATCACGCCAGCCTGCTCAACATCCGGTTTAAACCCTGGAATCCGAACCAGGCGCTAACCGCAATAGAAAAGTATCTAGGCTGGATGTTCACGCGCGGTTTTGTGGCCGTCTCCGTGGGACTCTTCCTGATAGCGCTACATCTGCTGATTGCGAATTGGGCGGCCATCGTGCAAGACATGGAGGCGCTATATTCGTTGGAGGAGCGTACTTTTTACAGCGTGTGTTTGTTTTGGGTGCTCTTGCTGGCATTTGAGGCGATCCACGAATTCGCGCACGGAGTGGTTTGCAAGCATTTTGGAGGCGAAGTGCCTGAGATGGGATTTTCCCTGGTGTACTTTACGCCGTCCTTCTATTTGGACACTACAGACATGGTTTTGTTCAACCGCCGAGAACGCCTGTGGGTCATTTTCGCCGGCATTTGGATCGAACTGGTGATTTGCGGGCTCGCGACACTTCTATGGCACCTGACCTTGCCGGGCACATTTATCAACGATCTCGCGTACAAAGTATTGCTTTTGAGCGGCCTGGACTCCCTGGGATGGAATTTGAATCCGTTGATCCAGGCCGACGGGTACTACGCGCTCGCCGACTATCTCGAAGTTGACAATCTTGCCGAGAGTTCCTTGGAATTCGTCGGTGCGCGAGTTCGGAAATTCGTATTTCGCGAGGATGTGGATTTACCCGCCGTAACGGAAAGACGAACTCGTATTTTCTGGGTTTATGGCCTTGCTTCGATTGTGTACAGCATGTCGGTGGCAATTCTGATTCTGATTCTTGCGAGGAGTATCTTCACCGGTCTGTTCGGCAATTGGGGCGAATTTTTCACCTTGGGCTTGACGTATTTCCTTTTGCGAAAGCGCCTGGGCTGCGCGTGGAATGGGATTCGTGCGTGGCTGGCACGGAGAAGGAAGGAGAGCATGGCTTGGAAACTCACTCGAATGCAGCAAGGAGCGGTTGCAGGTGTGGCGTTCTTGTTCTTCATTCCTCCCTTACCCTTCAAGGTGGCGAGCGATTTTGTTCTGGAACCAGGAAAGAAGGTTTCCTTGCGCAGCAAGGTGGATGGCAAGGTAAGTCAAATTTTCGTGCGCGAGGGAGATGTGGTGAAGGCCGGGCAGGTTTTAGGAGTCCTGGAGAATCCTGAGGTGGAGGCTCGCGCGGAAGTGCTTTTGCAGGAGTTGAATCTGGCCGGTAGCAGTCTGCGCACGAACTCGTTTCTTGCGGACACGGAGCGCAGCTCACAGGCCAGGCGGGAGCAATGGCGTTACCAGTCCGAGCTTGCCGTGGCTCGCGAGAGGAAGAATGCGCTGGTGATCCGCGCGCCCATTGACGGCACCGTGACAACGGCCGCACTCGAACAGAAATTGGGGCAATTCCTTTCGGCGGGAAATGAGTTCTGCCAAATTGCGGACCGCACCAGCGTGCGGGCTAGATTACTGGTCCGCGATTGGGATCTGGCCCAAGTGGATCCCAGTGCGAATGTGGATCTGAAAGCGCTGGCCTTTCCTTTCCGGACTTACTCCGGAAGGGTCGCACAGATCTTACCGGCGGCATCGCTGGACCGTCCGGTGGCCCAACCGGAGAGGCTTGAGCGGATGGGCCAGGAACAAACAAATTATTTTGCGCTGGTGGTGGAACTGCCGAATACGGATGATTCGTTGCGGGAGGGCATGACGGGAACCGCCAAGATCAAGGGGAAGTACCGCCCGCTGGCCTGGCAAGCGGGCCGGGGAGCGTGGCACTGGTTACGGGGAATCGTGTGGTAGCTCCACGCCCGGGTCAATTGCGTATCGATTACAAAGGCTTGACTGGTAGAAGCTTGGTTGGCTTCTTTAGGGGAGTAGGAGCTTTTTCGGGTGCTTTCATCGCCTTCTTGGGAGATTTCGCGGCTTTCACGGTTCTCGATTGATCCTCGATCTTCATCCAGCCACCTCCCATACCAGAACCAAAGTTCACCAAGCAATTCTAATAGCAAACGCTCAAGAGTGACTGTTTTTTCCGCCGGCGTTGCGGCGGTTTAGTCGATGGCGCCATTCGTGGGACTGCTCGGAAGATGGAAACTCTGATTCACGAATCCGGTGGGCTCGGTTCGCGTCGTTCGTGCCAAAGTCCTCTTCGTTGACTTGCCATGAGGCGCAACCTATGCCCCATGTCAAGCACCGATTCAGTCATCGGGCGATAGAATTCAGGCGGGAACAGATCAATGAGATTGCCCGAAAATGCGGGACAGAATTCAGGTAGTCGGGCTTAGCATCCAAATTGTTCTCGTTTCTATCGTTGAAAGGCTGACACGGTAGTCAGCTGCTCCCTCTGCTCTGTGATAGAGTGGCCGTTAATTTGGGCTGGTTGGGGCCAAGACCCGGGAAACTTTTCGCGCACCCTGTTCGTCCTTGTTGTTTGAGACGGGACCACGGACCCATACAGCAATTCGACACATTTCCAGGAGGAGAGCCAACCCATGGCCGTCACGATTGCAGGTTTATCCAAGACCTACCCGAACGGGGTGAAAGCCCTGAAGAACATTTCTTTGACTATCGGAAACAACATGTTCGGGCTAGTGGGTCCAAATGGGGCGGGCAAGAGCACGCTCATGCGGACGATCGCGACGCTGCAAGACCCGGATTCCGGATCGATCCAGGTGGACGGGCTGGACGTCCTTGCTCAGAAGAATGAAGTGCGCAAAGTTCTCGGTTATCTACCGCAGGAATTCGGCGTGTATCCGAAGATGTCGGCGCTCGACCTGCTTCAACATCTTGCGGTGATGAAAGGAATCACATCGGCCAGTGAGCGCAAGGAGATGGTCGAGGCGCTTTTACAGCAAACGAATTTGTGGGAGGTACGCAAGAAGGCGCTGGGCACGTTCTCCGGAGGAATGAAGCAGCGGTTTGGAATCGCCCAGGCGCTGCTCGGGAATCCGAGACTGATTATCGTGGACGAACCAACGGCGGGGCTGGATCCGATGGAACGCAACCGATTCCTCAATTTGCTCAGCTCCATTGGGCGGGACGTCACGGTCATACTCTCCACACACATAGTCGATGATGTGCGTGAACTCTGCCCGCGCATGGCGGTCATCGCGAACGGCGAGCTACTGCTGGACGGTGTGCCTGCAGATACGATTGAGGCCTTGCGAGGCAAGGTCTGGAGCAAGGTAGTCCGCAGTGACGACGAACTGCGCTCCCTGGAGTCTCAGATGCAGATTCTTTCCACGCACTTGCTCGGTGGCCAGCACGAGATCCGTGTCTACTCCAACTCGAATCCGGGCGAAGGTTTCCGCGCCATCGACCCCGAGCTCGAAGACGTCTATTTCTTCAATCTTTCCCGGCAGGCCCGGAATTAGGACGGGGGGACACCATGAACCTTTTCTGGGAGTTTTTCACCTTTGAACTGCGGCTCCGGCGCAAAAGCATTTCGACATATGTCTATTTTCTTGCGTGGTTTCTGTTCAGCTTTTTGTGCGTGGCATCCGAGAGTTTCGGTCCTATCGGCTCAGGGAATGGCAAAGTTCTGCTGAACGGACCGTATGCGGCGTCCTTTAATGACGTCTTCATTTCGCTGTTTGGCGTTATTATTATCGCGGCCATTTTTGGTACGTCGATCCTGCGTGATTTCCAGCGCGACACCTACCAGATGGTGTTCACGAAGCCCATCTCCAAATTTGCCTATCTCGGCGGGCGCTGGGCCGGATCGCTGGTGACGACGGTATTTGCCTTCTCCGGTTGCCTTTTTGGAGAATTCGCCGGGACGTTCGCGCCCTGGGCGGACCACACGAGAATCGCGCCAAACCATTTCTGGTGGTACGTGCAACCGTTTCTTTCGATCGTTGTCGTCCAGATCTTCGTGTTCGGGTCGCTCTTCTTCGCGGTCGCGGCGTTGTCGCGGAAGATTTTCGTCGTATACGTTCAGGGCGCGGCGCTATTCATCATTTATCTGGTTACCCTAACAGCGTTCTTCGCCAGCAGATCCCTTGAGAGGTTCTGGTCGGGCATTCTGGACCCGGTCGGCTTCATTCTGACGTACGACATCACGCGGTACTGGACAGTGGTGGAGAGGAACTCCCTGCTCTTGAGTTGGTCGCCACACGCTGCTGGTGGCGTCTTTATCTACAACCGTTTGCTGTGGCTGGGAGTGGGCGTTGCCTCGCTGGTCACGGTATGGGCGCTGTTTCCCATGTCGGTGGAGGCGCTCACCATGGTTTCGCAGGGGCGACGCGCCGCTAAGGCCAAGGCACTGGAGGAACACGAAGAGAGACCGGTGCGCTCGCTGGTGGCTGCACGCCTGCCGCAAGTGCGCCAGGCCTTCTCCGGTTCGACCCAGTGGGCGCAGTTCGTGTCGCTCTCGCGGATGCGGATCAGCATGGTCCTCAGCGAGATACCCTTCTGGGCCATCGTCGGATTGATGATCGGATTCGCGATCAACAATGGCTATTTTGCCGGTTACGTGGCCGACGTCAACGTCTGGCCGGTGACTTATCTGATGCTGCAGGCTGTCGAAGGCAGCGCCATGCTGTTTCTATTGATCGTTGCCGGGCTGTATGCGGCCGAGTTCATCTGGCGCGAGCGCGATATTCGCGTAGATGGTATTCACGATGCGCTGCCGATAAGCGAAGGCGTCGACTGGCTTTCGAAGCTGGTTGCGATTGGGTTTGTCGAGTTCGCGCTGCTTACGGTCGCCGGTCTATGCGGCATCGTCATGCAGACCATTGCGGGCTACTACCACTATGAGCTTCTGCAATACGCCAAGGAACTTTACATCATCGTTCTGCCGCAGACGATTGTGTTTGCTCTGTTTGCACTGTTTGTCCATACCATGGTCAGCAATAAGTTCGTTGGACACGGCATCGCCATTGGAGTCTTTGTTCTGGTTCCCGTCCTGTTCAGCTTCGGCTGGGAAAACACACTTTACCTTTTCGACCAGACTCCGCCCTACACCTACAGCGACATGAACGGGTACGGACACTTTGTGCCCGCGCTGTTCTGGTCGATCACGTATTGGCTGGCCATTTCGGCTTTTCTGGGCGTCATCTCCATTGCTTTTGCGCGGCGAGGCGCGGAGGACTCCAGGATTGCCCGCTTCCGACTTGCCATAGCGCGTTTCCCGCGCCTAACCGCGCCGGCCGTTCTATGTCTTGCCGCGGCCATCGGCAGCGGCGGGTGGTACTACTACAACGCGCACGTTCTGAACGAATATCTGAACTCCAAACAGCGCCGCCAGATTCAAGCCGACTACGAGCGAAACTTCAAAAAATACGAAAACTTCCCGCAGCCGAAGGTCATTGCGGTCGACAGTCAAATCAACATCGATCCTGCGCATCGCTCTTTTTCAGGATGGGGACGCTACACGCTGCGGAACAAGACCTCGCAGCCGATTTCTCAAGTCCACCTCACCAACGCCAATCAATCGGTCTCTCAAGTGCACTTCAATCGTGGCTTTCATCCGGTGAGTTCAAGCGCTCGAGGCCTTTACTCCATTTATGAGCTGGAACAGCCACTTGCGCCGGGCGACAGCGTGGAAATGACGTTTAATGTTGGCTGGACTTCACGTGGTTTCCGTGACGGCAACGAGAAGGCGGAACTGGCTTACAACGGCACTTTCTTTGACTCGGGCTATTTCCCGTCCATCGGCTACCAGCAAGGAAACGAAATCGACGACCCGCGCCGCCGCCGTGAAGAGCATCTGGGTGATCTGGAGGAGATGGCGCAGCGAGGCGACGCAGTGCAATCTCTCTACAATTTGTTCAGTAAGGAGTCCGACTGGATCAATTACCACACGATCGTCAGCACTTCCGGCGACCAGATCGCCATCGCCCCCGGTTATCTGAAGCGTCAGTGGCAGGAGAACGGGCGCAACTACTTCGAATACGACATGGGCGCCACGCACATTGCGAATTTTCACGCATACTTGTCGGCGAAGTACCAGGTTCGCCGGGAGCAATACAACGGGGTTAACCTAGAGGTTTATTACATTCCGGGGCACGAATACAACCTGGACGACATGCTTGCGTCCAGCAAAGCGGGATTGGATTATTTCCAGGCCAACTTCAGCCCATACCAGTTTCAGCAGTTCCGCATTATGGAATTTCCACGGTATCGCAGTTTTGCGCAGTCGTTTTCCAATACCGTGCCGTATTCGGAGGGCATCGGTTTCATCCAGCGCATCGTGAAGAAGAACGACATCGACTTCACTTATTTCGTTACCGCTCACGAACTCGCGCATCAGTGGTGGGGCCACCAGTTGATCGGCGCGAACGTGCAGGGCTCCAACATGATGTCGGAAACTCTGGCTGAATACTCCGCGCTGATGGTGATGAAGCAAAAATACGGCACGGACAAAATGCACCGCTTCTTGCGCCACGAACTAGATACTTACCTCCGTGGCCGCGGTGGAGAGGTTCGCCACGAACCGCCGCTGGCCCTGGTCCAGCGGGAGCCTTACGTCTGGTATCAAAAGGGCGGCCAGATTATGTACACGCTGGCCGACTATATTGGCGAGGATAAAGTGAACCTCGCCTTGCACAATTTTCTGACGCAATATCGCTACGCGAACGCCAGCAACACGCAGACAACGCCTTACCCGGACACACGGCAATTTGTCGCGGCCCTGAGGGAGCAGACTCCACCCGAGTTGCAATACCTGATTGACGATGGATTTGAATCCATCGTGCTGTACGACAACAAAACCATTTCCGCTACGGTTACGCCAACTCCCGACCACAAGTTCAAGGTGACGCTCGTGGTGCAAGCGCGCAAGGTGAAAGCCGACGGGAACGGCAATGAAACCCCGATGTCTCTGAATGACTCGATTGAGATCGGCGTCTTTAAGGGGAAAAAGGACGAGGAGCAGCCGCTTTATCTGGAGAAGAAGAGGCTGACGCAGGAACAGAACACCTTCGAGATCGTTGTTGACGAGCAGCCTACACGCGCTGGGATCGATCCCTACAACAAACTTGTTGATCGCGTTGCCGATGACAACGTGATTGACGTGACGAAGCCGTAGAGCAGCGATCTGATGACGAAGCGCGCAAGTTCGGTTGCGAATCTTGCCGGATCCCTGTGCAGGCGAACAGACGGTCAAATGCCCTTGTGTTTCCGTTTAGCATTGGCGGCTGCTGGGGAAGTTTCTATTTCGACAAAAATCACTGGTCGCTTTGCGCTCCGGGAGAGTGGCAATTACAGTTCGAAGCGGACATAGTTGAAGTGTTTAAGGAAATCCCAGCTGTATTGGAGCGGCGGGGTCTGACAATTTCTATTCGGATACCATGGAGCATTCTGGGAGACCGTCAGATGAAACGATGGGAAGAAGTAAGAGCTAGAAAAAACGCAAAGCCTTGAAGCAAGCCACGATTCGTTCGAGTCCCCACGGGACTACCATTTGTTTCAATACCTTAGAAAGTTTTCTTCAGAATTCCAGAGAAACTTCCCCTGTAATTCTTCACCTGCAAAGTGGGGGTGTCGGCTGGGCAGATCTGCTCCGTGCCCCTCGTGTCACTGACTGTGGCATTCAACTGTGGGGCGAGGGCGCTCGAGTCGGGGCGCAACGAGAAACAAAGGTTGATTTCGGAATTGACCACCGTCCGCACAGAACCTCGACTTCCATCTCGCAATCGCGTTTTATCGCAGCGCCACTCTGTAGAGGTTGCGGTGAACGTCCTGGTGCAAGGCGGCAGACAGTCCCGGCTTCGGGCCCCAGAGGATGGCGCCGTTCACGACTATCGCGCCCCTGATGCTGTGCATGTCTGCACTGGACGCGATCCCCGCGGGAGGCAGCGATGGCAAATCCCTGGCGGGGGACACGGGAGCGACGAGAGTTTCTTTTCCGACCATGGTGTCCATGATGACGCTGAAGGATTTCCCGTCTGGGGTCCATTGCCCAATGCAGTAGCCGGGACAGACCGTCACAGGGGGCCCACCGTCGAGGGGGGTTGCCAATATTCGTGCCGTTGGACCCTGGCCTTTCGCCTGCGCGACGATCGCCCATCGGCCGTTGGGAGAAAGCGCCTGGATATCAAGAATCGGGTCGCGCAGTAGTTTTATGCGCTCGCTACCGTCCTTCCTCATGCGGTACAGATAGTTCGACTTGCCCTCGGCCGCGCGAAAGTAAACATAGCCCTTTGAATCCCAGTAGGGTTCATCCTCGTTCACATTGGACACCAGCTGCCGAGGAGGAAAGCCGAAGTTGAGCGAAGCCAACCACAGATGTGACCGGTTTTCGGTGTCAGCGGCAGAAAAAACAACTTCCGCTCCGTCAGGTGAAACGTCGTAGTCCGACACCAAGGTGCCCGGCAGAAGCCGCTCGCGGCGGCCCGTCTCGAAAATGCATCCCTTTGCGACGCGGTGTATCAGCACTAATTTTATGGTTTTCCGGCGATGCCAAGTCGTTTTTGTATGCAATTCCGTCCCATACTGAAGTCACGATTTTCCGCCAGCCCTGGAAAGATGGGAAAAATAACGGGGGGCCCCAGGTCGCCTTGAAAGTCCCTTTTACCTTCCCACTGAGGAACGGAGGCGGGAGCGCTTACGATTTTTCCAGGGACCTTTCCACCATCGTCTATGCCCGGCCAGGCGGTCACGCTGACCTTTATTTTCTGAGCCAGAAATAAGACCGCAATGTTCTCCATACGCTTCTGGTTCACGCAGCGCTCATTCAACTACTGGGGGTATTGTCAAAAGTAACAGATGGTACGTTCGCGAGAACAATTGAGGGCGAGTTTTACCCACTGAGTCGAGCTTGATAAACGGTGTCAACGGTAGCTACTGCTTCAGATTGACCGGCGGCCCGCTAATACGCGTGAGCAATTGCAGCTCAAGCCGGAAGGCATGCGCTGCTTTCTCGCTCAACAGCAGCATGTGCCCCCACTGGCAGGAGAGTGCCCCCTAGTTACCGGCGATGCCCTTGTTGACCAGAACTTTGACCTCAACCCGATGGTTCTCAGACCGCCCGGCCTTAGTCTCGTTCGGTGCCGCTGGTCCGTATTCACCCATCGCGCCGGGTGCCACGATATGCCGGATCGGCACGCTACCCTGCTGAACCAGATAGATGACCCCCGCCTTCGCGCGGTCCTCGCTCAGCTTTGTGTTCATGGCAGCGCTGCCGGTCGAGTCGGCATAGCCTGTCACTTCGTTTGTGGCTAACTTCCGAGTAGCCGCAAACTTCCTCGAGCTTTCTCTTTCCCTCGCAAGCCCGTTCTGAGCCAGATGCCGGTGACTGGGGACTTTTTCACTTCTGAAGCAGCATGTGGCGGACGAGGCTGTTCTGAAGGATATTTCGGAGCAATTGCGCTTCTGAGGTCGTCTATTGCAGGGCAGTTCCACCAACTACCTGCTTCGGGCGCCCCGCTCACCAGTCAGAACGTACAAGGCTCCCGAGGCGGTGGGGGCAAGTCAAAGGTCCAGCAAATATACGCCGTGAGCTCACGCATACGGCTCATGCAAGTGAACAGGCACAGTGACCCTCCGGACGCGCAGATTGATCATTTCCACAAACACGGAGAAGGCCATCGCGAAATAGATGTAGCCCTTCGGTATGTGCAGGCCCAGACCCTCGCCAATCAAGGAGACACCAATCAAAAGCAAGAACGACAGCGCAAGAACTTTCACGGTGGGGTGGCGATTCACGAAGGAGCTAATGGGACCGGCGGAGAACATCATTACGGCAACGGCCAGGATCACGGCTGTGATCATAATCGTGATTTCGTCGGCCATACCGACTGCCGTGATGACTGAATCCAGCGAGAACACAACATCCAACACCAAGATCTGGATAATTACAGCCGCAAACGAGGGCCGCACGCGTGCCGAGCTGTGGCCTTCTTCACCCTCCAGGCGCTCGTGAATTTCAATCGTCGCCTTCGCGAGCAGAAACAGGCCACCGCCGATCAAGATGAGGTCGCGCCCGGAGATGGAGCGTCCCAGGACGTAAAAAAGTGGAGCGGTCAGCCGGATGATCCAGACAATCGATAACAGAAGGAGGATGCGCGTCCCCATCGCGGCCAGAAGTCCCGAGCGACGAGCTCGGGTTTGCTGCGATCCCGGAAGCTTACTCGACAAAATCGAAATGAAAATGACGTTGTCGACCCCAAGCACGATCTCAAGGAACGTCAGGGTTATCAGGGCAACCAGACCCGAGGATGTGAGGAATGCGTCCATGGTGATTATCTCCCCGCTGAAACCGAAATTCTCCGGCAACGACTCGCGATTGGGGGATCCTTGCGAAACAACGTTCGTCCGGATCGCGTCAGATTGCCAGTGGCACTTCTCTAATTGCGTATAAAGGGCGTGCGAGCGGCATGACCCGATGAATCAATCCGACTGCCCATCGCAGGCGACGGACCTAGTCAGGACTGCCGATGGAGCCAGCAGAATGCTTGGAGCTAGCTAGTGCGCTGCCACAGAAATATATTTAATAACTTCTACATTCTAAGTTGTGCAAAATCAGTGCAATCGCATCCGCGGCGCCTGTCAGGTATTTACGAGATAGGACACTAGCAATAACTTGTTTGGTAACCTTTCCCTGGCCCTGAGAGATTCAGAGCTACTTTTTTGTTAAGGTCGTCGTTCTTGTAGTATTTCGTGCCCTGCAAGGTCAGCTGTAGGGCGAGGCCATTTTTGGTTATTTGATAGACCCACACTCCCGGTGCAATTTCTA
>Ga0181523_10002375_pt1 | contig 18524 bp, 26 predicted proteins | sample PEATcosm2014_Bin_43_FD_119752 | JGI IMG/M metagenome (GOLD analysis project Ga0181523, IMG submission 119752) | Peatland microbial communities from MTU Mesocosm Facility, Houghton, MI, USA - PEATcosm2014_Bin05_30_metaG | ecosystem: Environmental > Terrestrial > Soil > Wetlands > Peat | place...
ACGCAATGCCTGCGATCGATTGACATCATGGAACTCAATCCCGCCTTGGACGTTCGCAATCAGACGGCAACGATCGCCGTCGAATTCATCGAGTCCCTGTTCGGCAAGAGCACGCTGATCCGCAGCCGTTAGGTCGTAAATTAAGCTTTACTATCAATTAGTTGGTCCATGTCTGATATATCTGGAAATATCCTATGATATCGGTAGAATCCCCATCATTACATGGGGAATATTATGGGCAACCACGCTGCACCAAGAGCGGGCCGAAAGCACGAAGCGCTGAAGGGCACCGCAGTCAGCAAGAAAATTCCGAAGGGCGGCAAGCTGCTATCCGATGGACATGGACTGTACGTTTCCGTGTCTCGGTCCGGTGCGCGCAGCTGGATTCTGCTCTATCACTTGAACGGCCGACGCCACGAAATGGGACTCGGCAGTTGCGCAACCTTTGGAGCTGCTGAAGCGCGCAAGCGCGCTGCGGAATATCGCCAGCTCGTTCACGCTGGCATCGATCCGCGCGTGCACCGCGATGCGGAGAAGGCCAAGAACTTGGCGGCAGCGCAGGCACGCAAGACCTTCTCCACGTGCGCCAGCGAGTACATCAAGCTTCACTCTGACCAGTGGGGCGAGACGCACCGCGCTCAATGGGAGAACACGTTGCGCGACTACGCGGAGCCGGTCATCGGCAACATGGATATCAACGCGGTTGCCAAGGCCGACATCCTGAAGGTGTTGGAGCCGATTTGGAAAAGCAAGACCGAGACGGCTAGCAGGGTGCGCCAGCGGATCCGCGCCATACTTGACTGGGCACATGCGCGCGACTACCGCACCGCCGACACCGCGCAACTATGGGCGCAGATCGATGCATCGCTGCCCAAGGCTGGAAAGATCAAGAAGACGAAGCACCACGCGGCTGCGCCGTACTCCAGCATCGCCGAGACAATCCGCACGATTCGCGCAACGCCACGTGCTAGCGACATGGTCAAGCTAATGTCCGAGTTTCTCGTGCTCACAGCGACGCGGACCAGCGAGGTACTCGGAGCCACGTGGAGCGAAATCGATCAGCATGCCCGCACGTGGACTATACCGGCCACGAGAATGAAAGCAGGGCGCGAGCATCGGGTTCCGTTGTCGGATGCAGCCTTGGCCATCCTGGAGCGCGCCAAAGCCATTGCGCCCAAGGATAAAAGTACGGAGCTGATATTCCCGAACCCGACCGGCGCGGAGCACTCGACCGACACAATTAATGCGCTGTTTACCCGACTAGGGTTTGACTTCACGCCGCACGGCATGCGCTCGACGTTCCGCGACTGGGTCGAAGAAACCACGAACACGCCGCACAGCGTCGCCGAAATGGCGCTAGCGCACACGGTACGCGGCCAAGTCGAAGCTGCCTACCGGCGCGGGGATCTGTTCGACAAACGCGTCACGTTGATGGCGCAGTGGGGTGCGTACGTGACGGGGACGGCATCATGAGCAAGAAGACACCCGAGCAGATGCGCGAGGTACTGCAACGAATGAAGGATCAGGCTCAGCAGTTATTCGAGCAGAGCGCCAAACAAGCGGCTAAAGAACTCAAGGCGTCAATGCCCGCGTGGGATCGCGAGGCAGCTGCTCGACATGCGCGCAGGGTCAACAAAGACAAGAAAGACGATGCGGCGCGACGCACTATCGCATTGCGGGCTGCATACGTAGTGGCTGGGCGACCCAAGCGCGAACCATGGTGCCGAGCACATTGCGAAGATTTCGGATTCAAGAGCTGGCGGCGCGCTTACGACTTGCTAGCCGGCATCTAAAAAGGCCGCACACCCCGTGTGCGGAGTGAAACACCGGCCGCACACCCCGTGTGCGGAGTGACAATTCTTGATTGGCGCAATCTGCGCTGCCATGCTCGTGCATCCCTTGCAACTTGGATACGTCGAACATGGAAACCACGATATTAGTTAGCCCGAACGAGGCGGCGCGCCGTCTCGGCGTGAGTGCTCAAACCATCCGGAAATGGCTTCGCGAACCCTCGAAGTACCAGCTCCGGAAAGTAAAACTCAGCTATCGCGCGATCGGCATCCCCAGCGATGATATTTACGCGCTAATCCGTAGGCTGACGGTACAAGCAGCGCCGGTCGGAACGCAAGCCAAGGCCACGAAGCGCGCAGGGGCGACGGCATGAGCGAGCGCAGCGCCGGCAGGGCGCCGCGTTTCGTCAAGCGCGGCCGCGTCATCCTGTACACCAAGGATGCGATCGCCGAATGGCTCGAGAGCGGCGCCCGCCAGTAACCACCCACACTACCACCACCAAGGAAACACCATGAGCGATATACCGAAGCAAGCGCGGCGCAAGCCGGTAGTTAACCAGCAGCTAGCGGACGCGATAGAAGACGACATTGCGCACTACTCGTTTAATTCTCCCTCCCTCTGTCCCGATGACGGGGACGCACCGCAAGCCTATGACATCGCGGCAGGACTAGGCCAGTTCGTAGGCTGGGACATGGCATTTAATAAGTACGGCGGTACCGAGGCCATGTGCAAACGCATGGGTCGAGTCTTCGCGGACGCAGCGCTGCGCACGTGTACCAAGTTCCGCGCGGATTGGGAAGCCGAGCGCGCCTACAAGGCATCCCCCGAGGGTATCGCCGAGGCTAAGGCTAAGGCTGACGCGGCGCGCGAAGCGCGAGAGCGCGCAGACGCCAAATATGCTGCCGAAGATGCAGCTAGGGCCGCAGCTAGGGCGGCATATTTGGCAACTCCCGAGGGCATACACGAGATTGAACGGCACGCGGCACTAGCTGACATCGTGGCAACGCTACCGGTACGCGAATACGCGGACGATGCCCCGCACGATGCGGACGACGATAACGAGAGCGAAAAAGCCAGCATCGAGGAGGAGCGCGAGATCGAGGCGCGCGCACTGTACGGGGTGCAAGCATGAGCGGTATTGCCGAACGGCAAGAACAAGTGCGCCAGCTTCTGGCGGACGGATCTACGCACGCACTCGCCATAGCATGGCAGATCCACCAGGCGAGCACGGTGCCGTTGCTGGACTCACGGCAGTGCGTGCTGTGCCGTCGAGCAGCGCAATCGCTACCCGCGCCCAAGATCACAGAAGAGGATCGCGCCAGCGTGCTGCGCCAGGTAGAGCGCCTGCGCCTGGAGTGGATCGGATTCTGCGCGGTCCGCAAGTGTCTCGACGCTGGACTCAAACCGGGCGAGATCCATCACGATGAGGAAACGGGCGAGGTAAGCGTGGTCGGCCATGAGCAAGCGTTCAACGATGCCAAGGAGGTGTTCGCCGAGCAGTTTGAGCAGATGGTCGAAGATGCCTGCAGGCAACGCCCTACCAGTGACCGTATAGCGCTCGCAGGACTGCTGGCGAGCCACTTGCACTTTCGGGACGTAGTACCCGCGCAAGGGGGCAAGCAATGAGCTACAAAGAGCGCGAAGACGTCGAGCACAAGCACGCCAACAGTCGCGAGCATAGACCATGACCACAGTCACGCCCCCGTACGTACCGGCGCCTCCCAGTGCTCCACTTCCGCCCACCGTTCCGCCCGCTGACGCCAAGCGCCTGAGCATGGATCTGTTCGTATACTGCTCGCCGACCAATGATTACCTATTTCTGGCCACTGGCGAAAACTGGGATAAACCTGCAGTTAACAACGCATGCGGCGACGGATCGGCCGATGCGATCATGCAGGCGCGCCCAATACATGGTGTTGCATGGGATCCACTTGAGCCTGCATTTATCAAGGACCGCGTACAGCAGAAGGGCACAGCAGGGTGGATCGATACGCCCGGCGCCATTACGATGAATACGTACATGGCGTCCCGCGCGCAGTACGGAGACGCCGCGCAGGCTACGCCATGGGTCGAGCAAGTCTTCCGCCTGTACCCGATCGAGGCCACGCACCTTATCAGCTACTTCGCGCACCTTGTGCAGCATCCGGGCGTCAAGATCAACCACGGCGTGGTGATGGGTGGCAATACGCGCATCGGCAAGGACAGCATCCTGCAGGCCGTGGAATACGCGATCGGATCCCACAATCTGCAGAATATCAACATTGGGCAACTCTTCGAGCCGTTCACCTATTGGACAAAATGCATCCTGCTCCGCATCAACGAAGCGCACGATACGGGTGGCGATGGATCCCTGCGCACGCAGTTTTACGAGCGGATGAAAATAGTTACTGCGGCGCCACCCGATACGCTCCAATACAACAATAAAAACGTGAAGCCCTACCCCGTGCGTAACTGCTGCGGAGTGGTCATTACGACGAATCACCCGACCGCGCTATACCTGCCGCGCGACGATTGCCGCTATTTCGTCATGTGGTCCGATCTGAAGCGCGAAGACTACACCGCAGACCAGTGGCGCGAGTATTGGGACTGGTTCAGGGGCACCGGTAAGCATGCGGGCAAGACGCCCGGCGCGCAGCACGTAGCCGCGTTGCTCAAAACTTGGCCACTCGCTACCGTAGGCTTTGACCCGAAGGAGCCACCACTGCGCACGCCCGCGTGGTACGTCACGGCGGACAGCAACGCCACTACAGCCGATCTGGAGTTGCTTGATGCGATCGACGCGCTGGGCAATCCCGATGCGCTTGTGCTGCCGCAGATCTTGAGCAAGGCGCCGAGCAACTCGACACTCGCGCTCGATTTGAATGACCGCACCAAAGCCAAAGTATGGCCGATACGCATGCGCGGCGCGGGATTTACCGCGATTCGCCACCCTACCGCCGATCAAGGGCTGTGGAGAATCTCCGGGAAACGGTCCGTTGTCTACGCCAAGGACTCACTAGGCCAAGACGCCAGGATGCGCGCAGCCGAAGCACTGGCCAAGCATATGGCCATCCCGCCCGCGCCGGGCAGTCTGCCGATATGGGGAGCGTGACCATGGCCACAGTACACAGCAGAGCTGGCGAAGTTGCCAGAGCAGCTAAGGTCCGCACGCGTATCGTCAAGGCCACGGATAAGCTAGCCAAAGCCCTGGAGACATTCGAAGCGGCCGACCGAGCATGGCGAGCAATCGGACAGCCTACGCCACGGGAAGGCTATTACGCATCACGGGCGCGCTTTCCCGAGTACTGGAAAGTGTGCGAAACGTGGTACGCCCTGAAGGCTCGCAAGCGCGACATCGCGAAGCTGGAGCATCAACTGTGGATCCACGACACGCACGTGGGCGTGTTCGACCAGGGCAAGCTGGAACAGCGCCGCGCAGCGCTGGCGACAATTACACCGTTAGATTCTCGATTCGCCGAGCGGGTACGTGTAGCGCTGGAGGATCTAACACCGTTGATTTAAGGATTATGGACGATCCATATTCGCCATAAATCCATAATCCTTACAGCGATACAGCGAAAACAGTGAGTCTCCATCTTCAGGGAAGAGCACCCCATACCCCACTTGATCACTTACCGATTGCTAGTAAGTGTTCTAAATAGTGAATCTTGGGTTAACGATTACAAAAAGGGAAAGAAACCAGTTGGGAACGTTTCCCAGATGGAGACTCACTGTTTTCGCTGTATCGCTGTAATCCGACAATCCGCTGCGGCGAGCACTGTGTAATCCTCGACCAGGGCGTCAGGCGCGCCCCGCGCCGATGTACATGTGCTGTACATGGACATGATAGAATATTCGAATATTCCCGATAAATCACCATCATGGCCAAGCTCGACACCACTCCAGAGGCTAAGCAGCCGCCGCGCGCTCGCGGGCGCCCGCCCGGCGCCAAGGATCTGAAACCGCGCACGATTGCAAATGCCGACCCTACGCGCGCCCAGCTCGCGCAGCTGTTGGCATCGATGCCGGTCACGGAGCAGATACAGCAACAGCTCGCCGAGCTGGCGCCGCTCATGCTGGCGTCACTGGTCGCGATTGCCACCAGTGAAACGAGCAGCGAAGCGGGCAAGCTGGCAGCCCTCAAGATGTACCTAAACCGTGTACTGGGCAGTGTTCCCGAAGTGAAGCAAGTGCATCAACACTCCACAGGTGACGGCACAGGCGCGCCCATCACACCAGGGGATCTGCGTCGCCAGCTCGTGGTATTCCGCTCTGCACCGAGTGCTGTGGTCGATGTCGCTGTACGCGATCTGCCAGCTATACCGGCGCACCGATCCCCTAGCGAATAGGCGCAGCGATGCATCATTGCCCATCCTATTCCCCATGTAATCGGGCACCCTCAATCAGCTCGATGCACGTGGTGCACTGGCGTCATCGCCTGCGTGTAGCGAAATGCGGACCGAAAAGGGACTCCGGCGCCGAGGGCGCGGCGACCGAACGCACGCAGCTTTGGCGATTTCGCAAATGCCGAAAGTGTTTTTTTTGTTTTGGATATAGCAAATGACCCACGACGCATACAACCCTGACGCCCTAGAACCGCACCAGACCGCGGTGCGCGTCGCGCCCGATTTTGAGCCAATCCTCGACACACAAAAGCGCTACGTGGTCACGTACAGCGGACGCGGCTCCGGTAAATCGTGGGCCATTGCCATAGCGCTGGTCATGCGCGCACGCATGGAAAACGATCTGCGCATCATGTGCGCGCGGCGATACCTGGTATCGATGGCCAGTTCCGTGCATGCGTTGCTGGTCGATACGATCAAGCGCCTGCAGATCGAAGACGAATTCGACGTACAAAAGCTAACCATCACGCACAAGGAAACCGGCGCGCAGTTCATGTTCTGCGGTCTTGATGCCGAGGGTATCGACAAGGTGCGATCGGTCGAACGTCTCGGAGTGCTCTGGATCGAGGAAGCCCAAGACGTCGAAGCAGAAGCGTGGAAAGTAATCATCCCGACCGTGGTGCGCGTGCGCGGGTGCCAGATTTACATAAGTTTCAACCCGTGCGAAGAGTCGGACTACGTTTACAAGAGGTTCATCGTTGACGGGGATCCCCACGCCCTGGTGCTGTGGTCGCGATGGGATCGCAACCCGTTCTGCTCCGAGGAAATGCGCGACGAGGCGCTGCGGGATTACGCGACGGACCCGGACAGCGCCGCATGGGTCTGGGGTGGTGAGCTGCGGACCGTTTCCGATGCGCAGATCCTTGGAGGCAAGTGGGAGGTAAAAGGGTTTGCCGATGATCTGTACCTGAAGGCGGACCGCGTGCTCTACGGTCTTGATCCGGCGTATGGTCGCGATCCTGCTGCTGCGGTTCGCTGTTTCAAAATCGATAACGATCTGTTTGTCGAATACGAAGGATATGTGCATGGTGGGGACTCGGGAAACTTGGCGCCGCTGCTAGATGGCATACCCGGCGCCCGGCGCGGACCGTGGTATTGCGACGACGCAGCACCCGACACGATCCGACAGGCGAACAAGCAGCGATATCCGACCAGGGCTGCCGGGAAATGGGCTGGGATGGTTGACGACAAGATCCGGCACTTCCGGGCGTACTCGCGGATCTACGTGCACCCGCGATGCGTGAATGCTATCGCGGAGGCCAAGCTGTGGTCATGGAAAAAAGACAAGAAAGGCGAGATCCAGACCACGCCCAAGCCGGGATGGGATCACATCTGGGATAGCGTTTCGTACGCGCTCGCGGGCGCAGGAATCCTGGTGAAGGATTGCGCGAACCATCATGCGATGTTCCTGCGCCAGGGTGAGGCGGTACAGGCGCAAGCCGAACAGCTCGCCACGCAAGCGGATCCGACCGTTACCGCGACCGTTGACGAGCTGACCGTGGCGAACGTGCCGCTGCGCCCCGTTCCGACGTCGGTGCGGCCCATGCCGGCGATGCTCCAGGAGATGGCAGCCGATGGTGTGATGGTCACGCTCAAGCCGATCAACCGCGCGCAGCCCGAGCTGGGATACCGGCGCGATCTTCTGGTGAGCTGTGCCGGCGCCGTCCCGCACAAGTGGGCAGCCAAGCTGCAGTCACAGGCTCCGGCGATCCTGGAGTACTTTTGGCCAGAGGGTAACCAGATGCCGAGCGCTGCGGACCGTCGCGATGCCGTCGACCGACTGCTCCGCGGCGATCTGGATGAGCACCCCGTGGTCGAGCCTTCCGGGAGCATCATGGGCGCGCCAGCTCCAAGCGTTTTCGAAATCGCAAGACTGCGCGCTGCGTATGAGGCGCAGGAACGCGCCAGGGCGCCCGCTGGGGCTTTTCCGGTATCAACCGAAGCGCCTGAGGCCCGCCGGTGACCGCTCCGCAAGCCCTGAGGCCACTCACGCCTGAGGCGCAGGCATTGTTTTCCCGCCTGATCGTGTTCGCCAGGTTAGGGCGCGCCGACGCCAAGGAAATCGACCGCCTGCGCGAGCACTGCCGGCGCCAGCATCCCGCGCCAGGTGATCCGGAGCAGGAACCCGTGATCTTGACCGCTCGCGAGCAGATGATCGCCGCGAACCATGCCCGCGGGCGCCAGCTTGTGCGCCAGGTCCGCCGCGGCGACCAGGTGCCGCCCGTGACCGTGGATATGGCCGAGCAGTTGCTCCCGCGTACTGTGGATCCGGGGAAATGGCGCCAGTGATTTGAAAATGTCAAGAATGCACGTTTTCGACTGATTGTCAAACAAGAAAGATATGTAATATCAATGAATTACGCGCGCCAAAAAATCGACTTATTTCACATGGTAGAATGCTGCATTGCATCAAGATTTCAATGCGGAGATTCGGACCATGGCCAGAGGCGGCGCGCGACCAGGAGCGGGACGGAAACCCAGTGCGGCGACACTTGCCCGTCGCGCGGCCGAAGCACAGCGGACCACTGACGGCGCACCGCTCGATCTTGACGCGGTATCGCGCAACGCCCACACGCTGCAAGAACAGTATCGCAACGCCGAAGCGGAGCGCATTGCGAACCGCGTGCTCCCAGAGCTAACGCTGTCGGGCGGAAAGTTTCCGACCGAGATGGCCGCTTCGAAGATCGCTGCAATATCGCGCGCCATCGCGATGGGCGCCGAAGCTGTAAAAGCTGCCGATCTTGGCGATGGCGGTTTCGAACACTACGCCACGGCCGCCGACAAGGACGCGCCGCAGAAGACGCGTGATGCGTTCGTCGCGTATCAGAACCGCATCGGAGTCGGCGCCGCGAACATCCTGTCGACGGCGCAGTCTTCCTTCCAACCAATCAGTCGCGTCCGCATCGCCCTGGAGTGGGCTTTTATTGGGCAGGCGCTCGTCAACATCGCGGTGAACTTGCCCGCCGACGATATGTTCCGGCAGGGGTACGACATCACCGGCAGCAACACGCCCACGGAAATCGAAGCGATCCATCGCGAGTGCGTGAGACTGGGTATCAACTCGTCGCTCGCCGATGCTGTGCGCTGGTCGCGCCTATACGGCACCGCGTTCGCGATGATCGACATCGATGGACAGCGACCCGATACACCGCTGCGCGTTGAGACGGTCTGGCGTGGCCAGATGCTACCGCTCAAGGTCTTCGACATGTGGCTCACCGACCCAAACATCACCGAGATAGAAGTGGATCGCGCGTCGACTAACTACGGGTTGCCGATGTACTACCGGATCCTTGGCGATGCTGCGCAGTACGCGTCGCCGCTACGTGGTGCTCGTTTTCACAATTCCCGCGCTGTGCGCTTCGATGCCGACAAGCTGCCGTACCTGCAGGCACAACAGAGAAATCTCTACTCCAACAGCATCGTGGAGAAGATGCAGGATGTTCTCGCAGGGTACAACCTGAGCATCAACGGCGCCGCGCAGCTCATACACCGCGCTGTGGTGCGATGGGTGGCAATGAAGGATTGGCGCTCTGTGCAGTCGGCTGGAGGTGCCGCTCTTGCGGGCGCCGAGGCTGGCGTCAACGCCCTGGTGCGTCGATTGGGTATCGAGGGTATGGGGATCATCGATGCGGAAGACCGCATAGAGACAAACGTGCACGGCGCCTGGAGCGGGCTGTCCGACGTGTGCAACATGATGATGTCGGCGCTCAGCGCTGCCACCCAAGTGCCGCGCTCCAAGCTGTTCGGCGAAGTACAAGCCGGTCTTGGCAATGGTGACGGACTCGGCGACCAGCGCAACTACTACGATTTCCTACGCAGCAAGCAAGCAGCGTGCACCCCGCAAGTGACCAAGGTCATGCAACTGGTCGCGCGCAACATTGGCATCAAGCCGGCGCCAGACTTCGGTATCGAGTGGCGCCCGCTTGAGCGCCTGACGCCCACGGAAAAGGCTACCGTGGCAAAGGACAATACCGCGACGATCCTCTCGGCGCTCGCCGAGAATCTGATCAGTCCGCAGATCGCCATGATGGAGCTACGCCAGACGTGCGCGCGCGACACTGGCATGTGGACGAATCTCACGGAAGACGTGATCAAGAGCGCCGCGCCCGAGCCTGTACCAGCTCCGGAAGAGAGCGCGCCCACTGGCGAGATGACCAGCAAGGGCGGTATTGGTAGCGAGCAGCTCACGACGCCCGAGACACAAGAAAGTAGTCCGCAATGATTCCGACCATGACGCCCGAGCAGCATGAGCAGTTTATGCAGCACTACGCGCGCGCTCTGCAGATCCGCGCAAAGCGTGAGAACGTCGTGGCTACGGTCGACGCTGCTCCGGCGCCTGCGCGGCATAAGTGGAAATCACTGCAGGAACGAATCACGGAAGCTTATGCCGACCCGCGATTCCTGGAGCAAGTAAACAACGAAGCGCGCGCATATGTGCGCCCTGGTGTACGTCCATAAGAACAAGGTGATGCGTCCCGCTCTCCGCGTAACTTTTACCACCAACACCACAGAGGTACATCATGGAACAGAAGCACGTTTACATCACCACGCGCGAGGGCGGACTCCCATCAACCGGCGATGATCGCGTCGAGAGCGGCCGCGGCGAATCGATCGAAGTTTCCGACGTGATCAGCGACGTGCGCGAAGCACTCGGAGAGCATGCGGGCGATATGGGCGCGCCAGAATATTCCGAAGTGCAGTCTCGTGTACCAGCCACTAGTCAACAGGAATGGTGGAACGGTACCGAAGACCGCTAAACCTTTTACAACACCACCGCAGAGGCAAATCATGGGAACGATCGAGAACAAGAGCGACGAGTCGGTAATGGGTGAAGGTCCGGAAGGATCCCGCGCGACCGACAGCGAGCACTCTGGCGCATTCGGTGCACGCGAGTGGACTGGCGACTGCAGCAAGACCGAAGACGGATTGTTTAGCAGTCCGGGTAAAGGATGGATGCCGAGTGTAGGACCCGATTAACCAGCTATGCCCGGACTCTTAGCACAGCAACGCCATGGCGCAGGCTTCAAGCCCCTGCGTTTCCTCGAACTCCCTGCCCTGAGTCCGGGCGCCCTCTTCTAGAAAGCAAATCATGACCGTTACCGCCGACCAGTTCCGCAGCAGCTTTCCCGCCTTCACGTCGACCACCCAGTTTTCTGACGGCATGGTGAACATGTGGATCAACTTCGCGTATGCGGAGCTGAACCCGCGCGCGTTCGGTCCAAATATTGACATGTACGCCCAGAACATGGTCGCGCACTATCTGACGCTGCAGGCGCTCCAGAACGCAGAAGGCGAGAACGGCGCGCCCAGTGGGCACGCTGTCGGACCCGTCACGGGTAAGAGTGTCGGCGAGCTGTCGATGCAGTACGCGGGCGCCAGCAACACCGATCCGGACGCGCGCCACTGGGAACAGACCGTATACGGCAGCTTCGTCCGCCGCGGTCTTCGGCTCTACGGCGCCGCGCCCTACGCTACACCATTGGCGCCCACTCCGATCGGCCAAGGGTACGGCGTGCCGTGGAACGGCCCGCAATTCGAGAACATCACCAGCCCGTAATCACAGGAAACAATCATGACGACATCCGAAGCAGTTGCAGTCCAAACCGTCGGCGAAGACCAATACAACATGACCGGGCATGCCGGCGCCGGTCTTGCCAAGTCACAGAACGAGAAAGCGGCCGCGGTGTTCTTGGCCAATCAAGCAGCCAGTCGCACGCGTACCGAACGCGAAGCAGCGTACATCCGTGGCGAAGTAGATAGCCTGCGCGATGAACCCGCGCCCGCCGTGACCGCTCCCGCGCCTGCTCCGATACTTGGAGCCGACGAAATCAACGCGCGCCGGTTCATCCCGCGCCCGAGCGCCAGCGAAGTGAAGCGGATGTGCCTGACCATGCCGCGGATCAGAGAGCTGGCGCCCATCGCGCTGGGGCTATCGCCTGCAGCGATCGGCAACATGCGCCAGCAGATCGGCGTGGCCGAAACGTTGAACGATCACAACGTGCGGGTGAAGCGCGAAGCGGAGCACAAGAAGATCATGGAAGAGCAGGGAACCAAGGCCGGCGACACGTACGCCCGCGAGCGCATGCACGCGTTCATACCGCCGATCGGTTCGGATCAGACGCGAGCGCTAGCATGGGTTGACGCGACCGTGGCGCGGATCATCGCACTGGCGTGCGAGCACTCGGATCAGTTTGACCCGACGCTGAGCGCAGGACTGGAACGCACGTACAAGGAACGTCTTGCTTGGCACGCACGTAATGCACAACCGGAGATTCGCAACACCGGCATGCGCGTTACCGTGATGCCGGCGAACACTCGCCCGCCCGCCGTTGCAGATCGTGCGGTACTTGTGACGGATCCGGGCAAGTTCTTTTCCTGGTGCCTCTCCGTGGGTATTACCACGGTACCGCCCGCTGACCAAGTTTTCGTATAGTCATCGTGGCCACGTCCAAGAAACCGACGAAGCTGCAGCTTCGCGCCCAAGTACGCGAAGCGCGGCGCCTGTGGCAACGTGTCTCCGCTGGCGACAAGCGATTCGAGGCTCAGCTCGCCAGCGTCGTGACGCAGATCAAGAAGATGATCGCCAAGAACATCGGCGACGCGAACAGCGAAGCGCAGCGACTGCTCCGGGAAATCGCTGCCGGCGCGCCCAGCCTGGTCAACCCCAGCGTCGTCGAGCAGCTTGGAGTCCAACCTCGTGAGCCCGAGCTAACGCCCGCACCGATCGTCGCCGCTGCCGTGGTCACGGCCGAAGAGCTGGACCGCTGGAGTAAATCGAAACCTTTCCAGGAATGGGCCGAACGTGCCGCGGAGCAGATGATCGAGGGCATCACCGCGCGGAGCTGGAAAGCCTACGCTGAGCACAGCGCGGCGATTTCTGCGGGCTTGCGCCAAGAGCTGCGCGAAACCGCGATCGGACCGGCAGTTGCCAGTCTTCGCGAGCTGACCGTTGCCGAAATCACGAGCATTCCGCAGTCGGTTGCCGCGCGGATCATGGAACAGGTCAACGAAGCACAAGTGTCTGGCCATGGTCGCGCAGAATCGTTCGTGGGCCAGATCATGGAAGAGGGCAACGTTGCCGAGGGTCGCGCCAATATGCTCGCCAGTACGATGGTTAGCACCGCAGCCACGACGCTGATACGGGCGCGCGCTGAGTATGTGGGCGCCGACACGTACACATGGCGCACCAGCAAGGACGAAGACGTGCGCGAAGATCACAGGATCCTGGACGGCAAGACGTTCCGCTGGGATGACCCTCCCGTGGTCGACCAGCATTCGGGGTTCCGTAGCGCGCCAGGTTGTAACGCCAACTGCAAATGCTGGGCGCAACCGAATCTACCGGATCCGGAGCTGTGACCATGCCGATCGAGTACGACACCGAGCGCGCAGCCAAAGAGCGCGGCAAGCATATCAGCGAGCTATGGGCAAGCGGACACTATGCGGGCGTCAACCGCACAAGCGAGTGGACGCCAGAGCGCCGCGCGGCGCATAGCGCGCGCATCAAGGCTCTTCGCGCCGATCCGAACGGCAGATATGCACAGCAGGGTGCCAAACTCGCCGCGCGGAACCAGGCGCGCCGCGATGCTGTGCAGGCCAAGGCGGACGCCAAGAACGCGAAAGCCGACGCCCTACGCGCCAAGCTCGCCGCGGACGCTGCGAAACCGCGCGCCAAGGTGAAGCCCTTGCCGGCGCTAGCGGAGCGGAAGGAAATCAGGTGCTTGAGTGACTTGTGGCTGCCACCAGTCGAAGCGCTCGCGTACGAAAAGGTGAGCGACGATCCGCGCTATATCGACACTCGCGACGGGAAACAGCGACGCAACGAACGCGACACGCCAGGCTCCAATGGCTGGCAGTCGGTATGGAATCACAGGGACTACACATGAGCGCCAGGCGCCGCGCGGCGATCCGCGAGAACTTGCTCGACCAGGATGCGGCCAGCGCCCTGGAGCTGGGCTGCGACTGCGCAGGATGTAATGCGGAGCGGCACGCCCTGACACTCACGGGAGCGCTGCACGTGCTGTGCGAAGACGCCCTGCTTGGCGATCCGATGCACCAGAACACCGTGGAGTACTACCGGGACCGCGCCAGGGCGATCCGGCAAGATCTGGAGCTGCTTGCGCGCCCGGCAGGCTCCGATTCTCTGCACTAGGCTCGCCAGATCGATCCAGGCGCTTACCCAATGCGCTCGGAGGCCTTGGGTACCAGCCCGACGTAAAAAAGGGCGCCACGAGGCGCCCTTGGCGTTGCTATGGGTCGAGATTCGGAATCATGGTTGCTTGCCCTCCTGTATTCCGTCGACAACGTGCCAACCCGGAATATTTACGCCTGCGATATCCCATGCTAGGCGCTCCGCCTGCCGTTGCGCCTCCGGAGGCCACGGGTTGCCAAGGAGGCGCTCCGAATAGCCCAATTCGCGCCCGTACTGCGGCGCGCACGTTTCCAGCGCGAGACGGCGCATAGCGGGCAGTCCTAGCGGGCGCGCCTGCAGGATGCACCGAAGTAGACGCGGTTGCGCCTCCCGTGACACCTGGTCCGAGGCATCGCGCTGGAATTGGGGCACCGATGCGCGTTGCGCGGCATAGTCCGAGAATGGGTCCGCATGTGCCGGTCGCGCGACCAGAAGCGCCAGGATGGCCACGAGTGCTAAGGTCAAGAGAGTGTCGATAGTGCGTTGCATGTTGGCATCAAGGTTATGCGCCCATGACGGGCGCGGGTTTATACAAACGAGCGAATAGCCCCGTGGTTTCAATCGTGCCAACTGGCACAGTGGGGCGAAGGTCGAATAAGACGCACCGATGGCTGCCAATTGTCACGGCGCTGCGGCATCGTTTTGATCGCCGTCAACGCATTGAACCGCGTGAAGGGGAACATGGCGAGAATCAGGAGGGTTTAACCATGAAACCGGATCGCCTTGCCCGGGTAGCGTTCGTGGTGTGTTCCCTTGCGGTGGTTGTGTTGGCTTGTTCTATGTTGAGTGCGATGGCCGCAGAAAACGAACCTGCAAATATTGGCCAGAGGTACTTTGATTGCCTAGCGATGTGGAGCGAGGAATATATCGTGACACAGGCAACCCCGAGTCAAATAGCCGATATCGCACAGTCAAAATGCGAAGAGCAGATGGCCGGGTACGAGGACGCTTTCCGCGATTATTTGATGAGTACTTCACCGACCGGAGATGTCGGGATGGCTGCGCAACGAGCGAAAGAATCGGCGCAATACGTCAGGCGCTTGGCTCGCGAGCACATACTAAAAGCAATCATAGATACGCGCTTGCACTCGAAGTAAAAACATAACACCTAAGATGCCCGTGTGTTCATTTGTCCGCATTAACCGACAGAAGAAATTGCTAACACGAAGACATAGATCCACAAGACAACGAAGGCTGCGATCACAACAAAATGCAACCATAGAACCTTGGACAATCGCGCTACACATCCCATGATCATTTTCACTTCTTCGACGTACGCACCATTCGAAAATGCCTCTCCACGCTGGATCATGGCGACTTCAGATTCGAATATTTCCTTCTCGTAACGGCGTGCCCAAGCGAACCAGTAGTGATAGTGGTCGCGGTTTCGGGCTGTAATTAGGACCCACGATAAGCAAACGATAAGCCCGAGAACGCAAAGAATGATTGTCAATAATTTGATCAGCGGAAGATCAAGCTTCAGTGGCTTCAGTGCTGCGCCCGCGCCCGCCAGAGCGATGAGAACTGCATTTGCCGTAAGCAACGATTGAAAGGCGCTCCAAATGACAACCCCTTGGTAGGAAATCATTTGCAGAGCCGCGTGGTATCCCTCGCGAGCTTTTTGATCCGTGTCCATTCCAGCCTCCGAGCGCTTTCATCGTTCTGATAATTGGAACTTTTATCCCGCGACCGGATCGCAAAGCTGGCACCCGTGCATTCACTTTTTATCCTGCCCAGGTTCGGGACCCTGATACACCCAGCCATTGCCCCGCATGCAGGCATAGAAGATCTCGTCCTGTTCGGCCTTCTCGGCAGCAGCATCACCCTTGGAGTGGTATCCGGTCAGCGCCTCTGCGTGGCACCGCGCTTTTTCTTCCTTGAAGTACGGATCAGCGCTGCCCATCCATGTCGCGTGCGTCCACCCTGGCTCTGCCGAACTGCATCCAGCCAGCAAGATGACTGTCAGCGCTAGGTTGATCCTACACATCGTATCGGTCCCTTCAGTTGCAGGGCCAATATGGATTCGTCTGCTGTTCTTGCTGGCACTTCTTTTGCCGTTCTTGTTCGAACTTCAAACGGTCCAATTCACTTTCCGTGCGCAGTTGTTGCCTATAGTTATCCAACTGCTGTTGCTGTTGCTGCCATTCCTGCTCCTCTCGCATCTGCTCGATCTGCTGCTGTTGCTCCTGTAACTGCTGCTGCATTTCGCGTTGCTGTTGCTGCATCCGAAACTCGGATTCGTAGTCGTCTTGAGCCAGCACTGGGGTGAGGGATAGCGCGGCGAGCAAGGTCGCTGCAAGGACTCCGATAACGACAATCCTTTCAAATGCCGACATGACCCCGCCCAAGTTCGCCCTTGCATCGCAAGATACACTACGCCTAGCCACGAACAGCGCCGTGATCGGCGTCAACCCCCCAAGCGCTTGCGGTACATTTTCAGACCAAATGTGGATTTCGAACTGCGCCGCAGTCATCTTCTTTGCAATCGTTTATCCTTGCGTAGATTGAAGCGACCTTGCCCGTCAAAATGAGAACCCATACCGTTCAAATCGCGAACACCGCTGTGCCGTATGGCATTGTAAGTATTGTGGAGGCGCTGCCTGATCGAGGTGCAGTGAACCCAGATGACGAAGTAGTCTTCAACTTCTCTGGTGCGGACTATGTCTATTTACCAAGCTTGGTGCTTCTTGCTAGCTGGCGCAAAAGTCTTCCACCAAATATTTCGGCACGTGTCGATGACAGCCGTTGCCCGTCTGCCACACAAAATTTGATAACGAATATTGGCTTTCGTGAAATTATTCAAACCGGTCACGAAACCCCAGCTGCGCAACGACGATCTGGGCGTTTGCCACTTCGCCCCCTCACCAATCGCTTTAGCAATGACGCCGCTGTTCAAGAGGTCACTGAGATCTTTGAAGAGACGGTGAGCCATGTGAGCGACATTGAGGCGATTAAGACCGTCATTAGCGAACTTTGCGAGAATGCTCTACTTCACTCGGAATTTGCATCGCCAAGTTACGTATGTGCAAGATCGCAGGAAATGCCCGATCAGCAGCGTTTCATCGAAATCGCGCTTTGCGATAGTGGTATCGGGTTTCGCCAAAGTTACCGAAGCGGTACCAATGAATCCGTCAAAGAACGAATAAAAAAAGGTGCGGATCCGATTCAAATTGCCTTGGAGGGTTCGAATACATCGATTCCCGTTCCAAGGCCCGGTGACTATCGAGCCAACATGGGGCTGGGCCTTTTTGTTACCCGGCGCATTGTCGAAGAGAATAGAGGGCAGCTTTTGATCGTCTCGCAAAAAGACGCGGTCCATTGCATTGGTGCTCAAGTACGACGCAGCATTATTCTTCGAAAAGCATTTCCAGGAACGTTCGTGGTGGTAATTCTCGATCCCGATAACCCTTTGCCGCTTGAACAAATTTATGAAGAAGCGACGCACTCTGTTACCGGAGACTTGTCGCCATTGCAGACGGTGCCGTCGGCGCACGCGCCGGTTACCCTGCCTTCAGCGGAGCAGGTTGAGGGTCCGCTTCCGAGGGCAGCAAATGGCGGAAATCGTGTTGCATTTGGACAACCGGCTTTAGTGGAGCTTCGAAACTTTGGCACGGAGCTGTTGACCCGCGATGTGGGTCTCGCGGTGCGCGCTGAATTGTCCCTCAAACTTCTACAAAGCGACTCGGTAATCGTCGACCTTGACGGGATTTCCGATATCACACCGTCCGTCGCTGATGAAGCATTCGGCAAGCTTGCGGTCGGAATTGGAATAGAGAAGTTTCAGAGAGTAGTAATCCTGCGCGGAGGAACGGCGCTTGCTAAACGGTTGATAGAGTTCGTCGTCAAGAACCGTGTGAAGTAGAGGACTGGGCACGCGGCAAAGGTGTGAGGGAGCATGGCGGGGAATGCCGCATGAGGATCATTGGCCCGCCGGGAGCTGCCGTTCGGGGACTCCGGCGAGGTCGCGTTACCTGGGGGACGTAGTGGGGAAGCGGCGGCGAACCGCCAGGAGATGCCCTATCCATGCGGCCCTAGCGTGAGGCAAGAGCACGCTGATCCGCGGCCGTTGATTGGCCCCGGAGCGTACGCCCCGGGGCCGCGCGCCCGTGCGTAGGATCGCTCCGGGCTGGATGCGCTTAGTGTCCGATCTGCTGGCTGACGCC
>Ga0181523_10002376_pt1 | contig 18520 bp, 12 predicted proteins | sample PEATcosm2014_Bin_43_FD_119752 | JGI IMG/M metagenome (GOLD analysis project Ga0181523, IMG submission 119752) | Peatland microbial communities from MTU Mesocosm Facility, Houghton, MI, USA - PEATcosm2014_Bin05_30_metaG | ecosystem: Environmental > Terrestrial > Soil > Wetlands > Peat | place...
GCTCGGTCTGCCCCATACGCGCTTGCGCCGTAAGATGATGGATACGGCCGCCGTGGCGCGCGGCGAGGAGAACGTCTCCACACCTGAAGAGATGGCGCGCCTGGTAGAAATGATTTACCGGGGCAAGGTGGTGGACGATGCCGCCGGCAAAGAGATCGTTGAGATCATGAAGAAGGTTTCGGGCGGCATTCACGAAGGAGTGCCGCTCGATATCGAAACCGCTTCGAAGACCGGCGAGCTGCCCGGCGCACGCGGCGAAACGGGCATCGTGTTCCTGGAAGGGCGGCCGTTCGTGCTCAGCGTGATGTCGGCGTTCATCGACGACCGGCGGACTCCGGTGCCGGAGGTGACGCGCATCGTTTACCGGTATTTCGAGAAGCTGGCCGGGGCCAATGCGTGGGGGAACAGGTTGAGATGAGGCGCAGGGAGGCTGACAACCGCCGCAGCGGGCTGCTAGAATCGAGATTGTCAGCCGTGGCGCTATCGTCTAACGGTTAGGACGGAGCCCTCTCAAGGCTCAAATACGGGTTCGATTCCCGTTAGCGCTACCAATTCCCCATAGGGTTACGGGTTTCAGGGGACGACGCTCAACGCGCCAAAGGGCGACCATAGCCATGGTTTGACATTCAACTGTGCGCAGTCCGATCGCCATGCGATCCAGGTTTTGAGCGCGTGCTCCGGCTGCGGTCGCAACACAGATTCTGCAGCTCTGACGCCCAAGTATTTTATGCGACACCGCTCAAATTAGAACTGTCGCTTTTCGCCAAGCCGGTTTACTCTCTTAATAAGGAGAGACGCACTTGTTCCGGATGTTAGCTCACGCCAGCCTTGCCATGCAGACGGCGTTTTCCTGTCTGCTCGTGTGTCTGCTTGAGTTTTACTACCGGCGCGTCGCCAGGGAACCTTGGATGCGCTGGTTTTCGTATTGCTGGGTGGCGCAGGCGGCATACGTCGCCTCGCTCTGGGTCGTGTTTGATAATCCATCCGGTGGCCCGCTCCTGCGGGCGGGCACCTCGCTGTTGGGGTTCGTCGTTCCGGCGACGTTCGCGTTAACGAGCGTTGCGTTACTGCGCCGCAGGACTCCCACGCGAGCTTGGATAGCCGGTCTGTACCTGGCTGCAATCGTTGCGGCCGCGATCCGATTCGTAGCCGGTCTGCCCTATCCCATCGATGGGGTGCAGGCCTCCCGCATCCACAACGTGCCCACGTATGCCCTTTTTGGGCTGACCAGCCTGCTGGCGGCTGTGGCCTTCACTAAGCATGGCCGGCAACAACGGCTCGCTGGCTCCCTGGTGACCGCCGGAGCGTGGGCCTTGTACGGCTTGTTTAACCTGATTCGTGCGGGGCTTTGGTATAAGGCAACCACCTGGGCGCTGTATGGAGCTGAGAACAACCCGGCACTGTTGCAATTCTCGCTCGTTACCTTCATCACAAACTCGACGGTCTGGATCGTCATGAGTATCGGCGTGGGTCTGCTGTTGACGGAGAGCGCCGAGCGGAGCGAGCGTCGCGCGCGCGATGCCTTAAGGGAACTGCAGCAAGCACAAACTGAGCGTGGCCGCCTGGCTCAATTGGTGGAGCAGAGCCACGAAGCGATTTTGGTGTTTACTGAAGGACAGTTGCGCTACCTGAACAGCGCAGCCGCGAATATTCTGGGCTACGCTGCAGACGAAATCCCATCGTTGTTCATGAAGCCGCTGGAAGAAGTGTGTGGCATCGTCGAGCAGGATCCCATGCGCCAGCAGATGGACGGAGCGCTCGCCGAGGTGCGCGTATGGGAGGGCCAATCCGAGTGGCGCAATCGCCAAACCGGCGAGCGGATTCCCATTTTGGTGGGTGCCGTCGCCATGGACGCGCGAGAGGGCGAGCCGTCCTCCACCGGGCTGATCGGGCGCGACCTGCGAGAGCGCATGCGCCTCGAAGAAGAGCTGCGCCAGGCGCAACGGCAGGAGGCTTTGGGACGTCTAGCCGCCGGCATCGCGCACGACTTCAATAACCTGCTGACGGTTATGATGGGATACGCGGCGTTGGCGCTGGAGGACAACCTGGGTGAGCCACTTCGGCAGACCATCGGCGAGATTCTGACCGCCGCGCGGCGTGCCGCTGCGATTACGGACCGGTTGCGAGCCTTCGGGCGACGGCAAACGCTCCGCCCCGCCACCTTCGAACTGAACGCGCTCGTCAACTCCATGCACGGCTCGCTGGCTAAGCTCGTGGAAGGAGACGTAGAGTTGCTATATGATCTTTGCGAGACCCCGCTGCCGATACGGGCCGATGCGGCCCAGATCGAACAGGTGTTGATGAACCTGATCCTGAACGCGCGGCAGGCCATCGAGGGATCCGGCCGCATCCTAGTACGCACCAGCGCCGCACGCGAGTTTGTGCAAATCCAGATCGAAGACACCGGCTCCGGCATCGAGCCGGGGGTGCTGGAACATATTTTCGATCCGTACTTCACGACCCGATCAGCCGGAAGCGGTTTGGGTCTTTCGATGGCCTATGGGATCGTCCGCCAAAGCGATGGGCAGATCCAAGTCTCTAGCCGCCCTGGGAGCGGCAGCATCTTCACCGTTTTGCTGCCGATGAGCGACACGGAACAAAACGCAGGCAAAGCGGCCATCTGCGCCGGCTCTCCGGCCGCTCAAGGTAACGAGTTGGTGTTGGTCGTGGACGACCGTGCAGACGTGGCCGCCTTAGTGACGACCTGTCTGACACACTACGGCTATCGCGTAGTGAGTTATACAGACTCCGATTCCACATTAGCCGCGATACGCGACGGCGTGGCAGTGCCGCAGTTAGTCATCCGCGATGTGATGATGCCCGGCATGCCGCTAAGAGACTTCGCATATCGCCTGCACGAGATACGTCCCGGCTTGCCGATGGTGTGTATGTCGGGCCTGCCGGAAGCCTCCGTGACTGCGGTGATCGAGGGTACCGGTGGATATTTCATCCCCAAGCCATTCGTGCCCGAACAGCTAGCAGCGTTGGTCCGGCGGGTGCTGGATGCCGGAGCCATACTTGCCCGAGAGTAACATTTTGCTTAATTCCGTTTCGCATTGTGTCGTATTATCGCTGATGTTCTCGACTCCCGCCTAAACAAACAGTGCCGCCGCTTGCTGAACGTCTGATGGTGGCCCGGTCCACAACTCCTTTAAGCTGTGTAGCGCAGCCAGACACCGCCTCTCCAGAAACCCACGACTCAAATTCGCTCGATAGGCGAGCAGAGCTCGCCTGCGCCGGCAGGAGTGCCTGCGCCACGCAGCAGTGCAAGGTTTCCGACATTGTTGACGGATCGGCCTGGTCCGCTCGCGCTGAAGCGTGAGCCAACATTCCGAGCTGATACAAACTCAGCATCTGCTGCAATGCTGTCGCTTGGGCGGCGGCGCAGGCCGTGGATTTGTTCGATAGTTGGGTTGCATCGGACAGCGTGCTTTGTGAACGACCAGAGTAAGTAGGCAGAGTTGCTGGTATGAGAGCCGCCGGGCAAGCTGAACAAACGACGGGCGGGCCGGTGGGTCACACCCGCATCCTGGCTGATGAGTCTCGGAGCCGGCTTTGTTATCCACCGTTCAGACGCCCGCGTACCGCCGTCTATGGAACGCGATTCCTCCTTACAGAAGAAGCATGGCCCCGCCGAGCAGTCCGACGGGCCCGGACCACCAGACAGACGGCAGCGGGCCCGGACGAACGCCGGCTTCCACCTAATCCAGTTGATAGAACGACTGCTGGTAATTTCGGCTTTGTGCGGTAACCCGAATATCCGGGTCGCGCCGGACCAGGCAATTCACAAGATAGGCCGCGATCCGGCTCTGGCGACGGTTCTCGAAAATGAGCCTTCGCCGGGGACCCCGCGGGGCACATCCGCGTTGAACTCGAACTGGATCTCACCCTGTCCTTCTCTCAGCTCCTTCGTCGCCGGAAAGGCCGTCGAGACCAACCGCCGCCGCAAACGGTCGCCGTCAACCGTCAGCGACAAATCTCGAAGCGGCCGCTCCGCGTAGGCCCGCTGCTCGGCTTCTGAAATGACTCCGTTCGCATCCCTATCGATGTTGGCGAGCACGATGGGAAACACGGCAACGCCCGGCGTGACACGAATTTGTATCTGAACACGGTCGTTCTCCACGGAGATGATGGTGGCCTCCAGGTACTCATCCAGCGTGTGCGCGCCCGCGGGCTGTTTTCCGCCGAGCTCACGCAAGGTCGAAGCGATCCAGGTTCATCACCTTGTTCCACGCAGCCACGAAGTCCTTCACAAACGCCTCCTTCGAGTCGTCACATGCATAGAATTCCGCGCTTGCCCGGAGTTGGGAGTTCGAACCGAAGACCAGGTCGACGCGGGTGCCGGTCCACTTGATCGCGCCGGTCGCGCGATCGCGCCCCTCATACACGCCCTCGGATGCAGAGGAGGGCTGCCACTTGGTGCGCATGTCGACCAGGTTGACGAAGAAATCGTTCGTCAGCGTCCCGGGCCGGTTGGTAAAGACGCCGTGTTTGGACTGCCCGACGTTCGCATTCAGGGCGCGCAGGCCACCAATGAGAACCGTCATCTCAGGGGCCGTGAGCGTCAGCAACTGCGCGCGATCCACGAGCAGTTCCTCCGCCGGTCTTTGGTGTCCGTTCCGTAGGTAGTTGCGGAACCCGTCCGCGGCCGGCTCCAGTACGGCGAATGAGTCCACATCGGTCTGCTGCTGCGAAGCATCCGTGCGCCCCGGCGAGAAGGGAACCTTGACGTCGTGCCCGGCCTTCTTCGCCGCTTCCTCGACGGCTGCGCAGCCGCCCAGAACGATCAGGTCGGCAAGCGAGACCTTCTTCCCGCCGGACTGCGCGCTGTTGAAGTCCTTCTGGATCGTCTCCAGCTTCTGGAGGACCTTCGCCAGTTCGGCCGGTTGATTGACTTCCCAACCCTTTTGGGGCGCGAGGCGAATGCGTGCCCCGTTGGCGCCGCCGCGCTTGTCGCCGCCGCGGAACGTAGCGGCCGACGCCCAGGCCGTCATGACCAGTTGGGAGATAGAAAGTCCGGACGCCAGGATTTTGGCCTTCACGGCCGCAATGTCCCGCTCGCCGATCAGTTCATGATCCACAGCGGGAACCGGGTCCTGCCACAGCAGATGCTCCGTGGGAACGAGCGGGCCAAGGTACCGCGAAACAGGCCCCATGTCGCGATGCGTCAGCTTGAACCAAGCCTTGGCGAACGCGTCGGCGAATTCCTGCGGGTTCTCGTGGAAATGCTTCGAAATCTTCGCGTAGCTCGGGTCCGCCTTCAGTGCCAGGTCCGTCGTGAACATCATGGGGGCATGCTTTTTCGACGGATCGTGGGCATCCGGCACAGTGTTCGCCGCGGATGCGTCCTTGGGCGACCATTGGTAAGCACCGCCGGGACCCTTGGTGAGCTCCCATTCATAGCCGAACAGGTTGTCGAAGTAGTTGTTGTCCCACTTCACCGGGTTGGTGGTCCATGCGCCCTCCAGCCCGCTGGTGATCGCGTAGGCACCATTGCCGTTGCCAAAGGTGTTTTTCCAGCCGAAGCCTTGCTCTTCGATGCCGGCGGCCTCGGGTTCGGGACCGACATACTTGCCTGCCTCGGCGGCGCCATGGGCTTTGCCGAACGTGTGTCCGCCGGCGATGAGGGCGACCGTCTCCTCGTCATTCATCGCCATGCGGGCGAACGTCTCCCGGATATCGCGTACCGCGGCGGCTGGATCCGGCTTTCCATTGGGCCCTTCCGGATTCACGTAGATCAGACCCATCTGAACGGCGCCGAGAGGATTCTCGAGCTGACGGTCGCCGCTGTAGCGCTCGTCTCCCAGCCACTTGGCCTCGGGCCCCCAGTAAGCGTCCTCTTCCGGCTCCCAGATGTCCTCGCGCCCGCCGCCGAAACCGAAGGTCTTCAATCCCATCGACTCCAAAGCGACGTTGCCGGAGAGGACCATCAGGTCGGCCCAGGAGATTTTTCGGCCGTACTTTTGTTTGATCGGCCAGAGCAACCGGCGGGCCTTGTCGAGACTCACGTTGTCCGGCCAGCTATTGAGAGGCGCAAATCGCTGCGCTCCGGAACCCGCGCCGCCCCGGCCATCGGCGATGCGGTACGTGCCTGCAGCATGCCACGCCATACGGATCAGGAGCGGCCCGTAATGGCCGTAGTCCGCGGGCCACCAGTCCTGCGACGCCGTCATCAAGGCATGCAGGTCCTGGATCACGGCGTTCAGGTCGAGGCGCTTGAATTCTTCGGCATAATTGAACTGCTTGTCCATAGGATCGGACAGGGGGCAGTGCTGGTGCAGGATCTTCAGGTTCAACTGATTCGGCCACCAGGCGGCATTCGCCTGGGATCCAGCCGCCATGTGTCTGCGAGCGCCGTTCGATACGGGGCACTTGCTTTCGGTTGACAAGTTTTGCTCGTTACCGGGGACAGGCGTCCCCGTTGCGGTGGTGAGTGTTTTATCCATGTTTGCCTTCTTTCGAATTAGTCAAAAAACTGTGACGAACTATGAACCCATCCTGGCTTTCCCATTCGGGCAATCGCCGCCGGCCGCGCGCTGACCCGCGCCATTCGTCCGGTATCCGCACCCTATAGCGATTCAGCCTGCGGCACTCAGCCGGAAGCGTGCCGCGGAGCGCACTTGGCGCAGAGACCCCGGAAAATGAGTTCGCATTCGCGAACAATCCGCTTACCGAGGGAACTCGAGGCAGGTCTGGGCACGTCGCACCATGCAATGTCCTCCACATTGCCGCAGCGGTCGCAGATGAAGTGGTGATGCCGCATGCCTTTCGCATCGAATCGCGCGGCACGGCCCTCGACGGCCACTTCACGCACCAAACCCGCCTGCACCAAGTCCCGCAGATTATTATAAGTCGTGGCCCTTGAAGAGCGCGGATCCAGGCGATTCACGGCTTCGAAGATTTCCGTTGCCGTGGGATGCCGGTTGTGTTCCGTCAGGAATGCCATCACGGCGTAGCGCTGCGGAGTGCACCGCAACCCGCTGCCTTCCAAGGACCGTTTGATCTCCTCGGCGTCCATGAAAGGCTTAGATTATATCTAATATGATATTTTGTCAAGACTCAATGGATTGGCGTTGCTGCTGGCAGGCGGAAGCGCCTTCCCCACCCGGCTATTACTCCGCGCGCAACGTGACAGCCGGATCGACGCGTGCCGCGCGCCACGCAGGCACCCAGCATGCGATCGCCGAAACGCCTGCCAGCAGCGCGATCACGGCGACATACGTGACTGGGTCGAGATGCGAAACGCCAAACAGCAACGTAACGATGGCTTGAGTCGCGGCCGCCGCTCCAATTAGTCCGATCGCTACACCGAGCCCGGTCAGCGTCATCCCCTGGCGAACCACCAGCGCCAGAATGTCGACGCGCGACGCCCCCAGCGCCGCCCGTACTCCGATCTCGCGCATTCGTTCGCTAACGTTACCCGAGAGGACGCCGTAGATGCCCGTCGCCGCGAGCACCAGCGCTACCAGAGCAAATGCTTCGAACACGATCATGGCGAAGCGCCGCTGCGCCTCCGACGCGGCGAGCAGGCTATCCATCGTGGCGACGCGGACGATGGGTTGATCCTTATCCACCGACCAGATGGCATTCTTGATAGCGGGGGCCAGCGCCGCAGCGTCGCCACGGGCGCGGACCACCAGGGACATCGCGCCGTCCGCGAACCACGACTGCGCAGGCGTGAGATACACGGCATCCGCCTGAGTATCCGCCAGAGACCCCTGCTTCACGTCGCCGACCACGCCGGCGATCGTGTACCACGGTCTGTCCATGGGTCCGACGTGGACGCGCCGGCCAATGGGATCCTGGCCGGGGAACTGGCGTTTGGCCAACGATTCACTGATCAGAACGGCCTGCGGCGCGCCGGCTGTGTCGTGCCCGTCGAGCAGGCGGCCGCGGCGCAGCGCGATTCGCATTGTCTCGCAGTAGCCCGGCGTCATCGCATAGCGAAAAGCGTCGTAACCGTTGCCGTCCTCGAACTGAGTGCCATACACACCGTAGCGATCGCCGCTCAACGGCAAGAGGCTGGTGAACGCCGCCGCAGCGACACCCGGAACGTGGTGCACCGCTTCCAAGACCTGCGCGAGGAAGCGTCGTCTGGCGTCGTTGTCGTCATAGCGGTGACCGTTATACTGCACTTGCATGGTGAGCAGATGGGCGGCATCGAATCCGGGCGCGACTGCGAACAGGCGCTCGAGGCTGCGAAACAGCAATCCCGCGCTCACCAGCAGCACGATGGCGAGCGCCACCTCCGAAACGACCAGACTACGGCGCGTCAATTGGCGCCCACCGGCGGTACGCCGCGAGCCTTGCTGTATTCCAGTGACCAAGTCCCCGCGGGACGCGTGCAATGCCGGGATCAGCCCAACCGCGAGGCCGATGAGCGCGGTCACGCCGAATGCGAACGCGAATACGGCGCCGTTGACGGCGATCGCGCCTACCCGCGGCAGTCCTGCAGGACTGAGCGCCACCAATGCTTCTACACCGAACTCCGCCACCACGATCCCGAGAGCGCCGCCTAGCGCGGCCAGCAGCAGGCTTTCGGTGAGCAGTTGCCGGATCAGGCGCGGCCGCTCGGCACCGAGCGCGGCACGCATCGAGAATTCACCGCGACGCTGCGCACCGCGCGCGAGCAGGAGATTCGTCACGTTTACCGACGCGATCAGGAGGACCAGCATGACGGCGCCGAGAACGGCAAGCAGCACCGGTTTTACGCCTCGCGTGATTTCGCCCTGCAGTGAATTGACGATCAGGCCGTGCCGGAGGTCGGCCCAATGCGCCCGCGGAAACTCCGGTACGGGGGATGCCGCGATCGTGTTCATCTCCCGCCTGGCTTCATCGACGCCGAGGCCTGGCCGCAGCCGCCCTACCATGTGCAGGTGATGCCCCCACTCCTGGCTCTCGGGTTTCGTGATATTGCCGGCATCGTATTGCAAGGGCGCCCACAGTTCCGCCGAGGCCGCCAGGACGTTGTCGAAGCCTCTCGGCATCACGCCAATGACGGTATACACATCGCCGTCGAGCTTAATCTGACGGCCCACGATCGCGCTATCGCCGCCGAAGCGCCGCCGCCACAATGTGTCGCTGAGGATGGTCATATGGGGACCTTTGAACCGGTCGTCGGCTGGCTGGAAGTCGCGACCCAACAGTGGCGACACGCCAAGCGCACGGAAATACCCCGCGCTCACGCTTTGCCCATCGAAACGCTCGGGCTGGGCGGCGCTGGTCCCGCTGGTTAGCGTCGGCTGCCATGCCTCCATCACGGCCATGGCATCGAAGGAGCGGGTGCGCGCCGCCAGTTCGCGATAGGTATGAAATGTGACGTCGCAGCGCACCCCCTCGTAGGTATCCCAGATCATCATGATCCGGCCGGCATGCGGATACGGCAGCGGCTCGAACAAGATGGGATTCACTATACTGAAGATGGCCGTGCTGGCGCCGATACCCAAAGCCAGCGTGAGCGCGCTGACGGCCGTAAAGCCCGGCCGCTGCCGCAGAGTGCGGGCGGCGTACCGGAAGTCCTGCCACAGATCCTCGAGCCAGCGTGTGCCGCGGGCGTCGCGACACTGCTCCTTCACTTGTTCCGCACCGCCCAGCTCAAGCTTGGCCTGCCGCCGCGCTTCCTCGGGATCGTGACCCTGCGCGATCAGATCGGCCGCGTGTTGGTCCAGATGGAAACGCAACTCTTTTTCGAGTTGCTCTTCCAGCTTGCTGCGGCGCCGGGGTGCCAGCGCGCGGGCCCGCTGCCACCAGGTCATTGGGCGCCTCCTTCGGACATGCCGAGGATCAGGCCGACGGCTTCCGTCAGTCTCTGCCAGCTCGCGGCTTCGGATTCGAGCTGCGCCCGCCCTTTCCGCGTCAGGCGATAGAACTTGGCCTCGCGCCCGGTCTCAGTATCCTTCCAGTCCGCCGCCAGCAGGCCGCGATTTTCGAGCCGGTGCAAGGCCGGGTAGAGCGAGCCTTGCGGAACCTGCACTACGTCGCGGGAAACCTGTTGCAAGCGTTGTGCGATGGCATACCCGTGGACCGGGCCTAGCGCGACCACTTTCAAGATCAGCAAGTCCAGGGTACCCTGGGGGAGATCCGATTTCTCTGGCATACAATACCTCGATCTTCTACATACATAGCATATGACGTGTAGAAGTACAAGGCGTTAGCGAGCGGCGGTAAAATGGCGGATCTACCCAAGGAGTCCTCATGAATCTACGCATCGGCGTTGCACTTCTGCTGGCTGCCGCCGGCCTGGCCCAGGATGTCCCACGAATGGAGCAGGTCGTCGAGTCGTATGTTTCCGATAAGAAGTTCATGGGCTCGGTGCTGGTGGCCCGCGGAGACGAGGTACTGCTGAGCAAAGGATACGGCTCCGCCAACCTGGAGTGGAACATCCCCAACTCGCCTGCCACCAAGTTCCGGCTGGGATCCGTCACCAAGCAGTTCACAGCGGCCTCGATCCTGCTGCTGGAAGAACGCGGCAAGCTGAAGACAGACGACCCGGTGAAAAAGCTCATGCCGGATGCGCCCGCCGCGTGGGACAAGATCACCATCTTTCATCTGCTTACCCACACGTCGGGGATTCCCAATTTCACAGGCTTTCCCGACTACAAGTCTCAGGAGCCATTCGCGACCACGCCCGAGAAGTTGGTGGCGCGGTTCCGTGACAAGCCGCTCGATTTTCAGCCGGGCGAAAAGTGGAGCTACAGCAACTCGGGATACGTCCTGCTGGGCTACCTGATCGAAAAGGCCAGCGGCGAGAGCTACGAAAAGTTCGTGCAGGAGAATATTTTCGGGCCGCTAGGCATGCAGGATTCGGGCTACGATTCGAACTCCGCCATCATCCTGCGTCGCGCGGCCGGTTACCTACCGGGTAAGGACGGACCGGAGAACGCGGGCTTCATCCACATGAGCATCCCATTCTCGGCGGGCGCGCTGTACTCCACCGCCGGAGACCTGTTGCGCTGGGAGCAGGGGTTGTTCGGCGGCAAGTTGCTCTCGGCCGCGTCGCTGGCCAAGATGACCACGCCGTTCAAGGAAGACTACGCGTGCGGCGTGGGCGTGCGCACGGTGAACGGACACAAGGTGATCGACCACGGCGGCGGGATCGAAGGCTTCAATACTTTTCTGGCCTACTATCCCGAGGATAAGCTGACGGTGGTGGCGCTGGCCAACCTGAACGGGGACGCACCCCAGGGGATCGCAACCCGCCTGGCGGCGATCGCACACGGCGAGAAGGTGGAACTGGCCTCGGAGCGTAAGGAGATCACAGTTGCGCCGAAGGTCCTGGAGCAGTACGTGGGAGTCTACGAGTTGGCGCCCAAGATCGACATGACGATCACGCTGGAGGGCGGTCAACTGATGACCCAAGTCTCGGGACAGGGCAAGATACCGCTATTCGCCGAATCCGAGACGAAGTTCTTTCCCAAAGTGGTGGATGCCGAGATCGAATTCGGCAAAGACGATAAAGGCGCGGTCACATACCTGGTGCTGCACCAGGGCGGGCGCGACATGAAAGCGCCACGCACCAGCGACAAGGTGGTGGAGCGCAAGGAGATCACGATTTCGCCGAAGATCCTGGCACAATATACCGGCACCTACGAAATGCACCCGGGGTTCGACCTGGTGATCACGCTGGAAGGCGGCCAGTTGGTTTCGCAGGCTACCGGGCAGGACAAGATGCCGTTATTCGCGGAGTCGGAAACGAAGTTCTTCCCCAAGGCGATTGACGCGGAGATCGAATTTTTTAAAGACGACAAGGGCGCGGTGACGTACCTGGTGCTGCACCAGGGCGCTGCGGAGATCAAGGCGCCACGGAAGTAGAGCGCGGGATCGGCAATGCCTGCCGCCAGCTTTGCCGCAACTAGATCCCCTCCCGAAGTGAAGGGCGCGGTGAGGCCACGGGGTGGTCAGCTTCTGCGCGGCTCTGCCAAGCGATAGCGCTCTGCCAGAGTAATTCACTAGAGACGCTCGACAATAGCTACGGGAGTCTTCGGCCGTTCACAGTGATTGTCCCACCGATCTTACGAAGGTATTCTCTGAGAAGTGGCACCTCATCGTTGCCTCCCACCGTGAAGTACTCGTTTGAGATTTCCGTGATTTGCCGACCATCTGCGTGCGCATGAACGAATGGATGGCCTGGATATTCGCGCTGGTCCTCGACGGACTCATGCCAAATCCGCCGTTGGTAGGTCAACTCGTCGCGATGGGGGTCCGGTCTCGATGACGTAGACCAGATTTATGCCAGGCACAAATGTAACCGCTCCTCGTGACAGATTGATGATGGCAAGGCTACCGGATGTCGCATATTCTGGACTGACCAGATACAGTACTGAACCATCATGGGACAACTGCATTTGTTCAAAGACGCAAAATGCGAGGCTCTCACGCCCGTCATACTCGAGCGGCCGATCGAAGATCGTCTTCTCTAGCAAGGTTGCTGGATCCTAAAGGTCGATCCAGTTCCTGGTTTCTTTGCGGCCACAGACAAATGGGTCTCCGTAGCCAAATCGACGGCCGCGGATCAGTGCTACCTTTTCATCTGCGGTCAGTACAGGGCTGGATCCTACTCCCAGATTGATCTGGCGCTTCGCGGTGTTCTCGTATATAACGGTTCCGTCCATTTCGAAAACGCGTTGCGCATTGAGGTTCGTCGCCAGCGTACAGAGCAACGTGCCTACGAGAAGCAATTCTGGAGCGGAGCGCCTTGATGTATGGGCGAGCCCCCGTGGCGAGGCGAATGTTGTAACTCACGAGCGGACACTTAACCTTCAGGGCATTGAAGGCGGCCAAGAGTTCTTTGAAGTCGTGGGACATTCAGTGTGGGATCCTTCATTTGGAAAGCCGCAAGCGTAATGTCCGCGACGGCGCGCATGCGATCGTCCGGGGGCAGTTGCTGCCGTTTTCGAAGTTCGTCGGCCTTCATTGCGTCGAGGCTTGCGTAGTCGCGGATCACCTTGTCCATACGTCCCTTTGTAGCACGCGGCCGCCGCCAGTCTAACTGCCGCGCTTGCGCGCCGAAAGCACGCCCGCGTTCAGCCCCAGCGTGCTCAGGCCGCCGAAGAAGCGGGCGTGCTCGATCTTGACGCAGCGGTCCATGACGACTTCCAGACCCGCCTGGAGAGCGCGTTCGGCGGCTTGTTCGTGGATCACGCCGAGCTGCATCCAAATCACCTTGGCGCCCGCGGCAATGGCTTCTTCGACGATCGCGGGCACGGCGGAGGGCTCGCGGAAGATATCCACGATCTCGACCGGCGGGGGAACTTCGGCCAGCGATGCATAACACTGGCGACCGAGGATCTTCTGCTCGCGCGGGTTGACCGGGAAGATCTCGTAGCCGGCCGCTTTCATATACAACGCGGCGAAGTGGCTGGGGCGGTAAGGGTTCGCCGAGAGCCCCACCATGGCGATGCGCTTGTACTGTTTCAGAATGCGCAGGTGCTGCTGGGCCGTGGTGGCGAAACGCGTGCCGAGCACGGGCGAGGTGCTGCTGACTTCGCCGCTCATGCTTTTTGCGAAGCGTGGAGAGCCTGATCCAGGTCCCAGATAATGTCGTCCAGGTCTTCGATACCCGCCGAGAGACGCACGAGGTCCTTAGTGATGCCTGCCGCAAGCTGCTGCTCGTCGTTCAACTGCTGGTGAGTCGTGGAGGCCGGATGGATCACCAGGCTCTTGGCATCGCCTATGTTGGCCAGGTGCGAGAAAAGCTGCACCGAATCGATGAACCGGCGCCCGGCTTCGAGGCCGCCCTTGATCCCGAACGTCAGGATGGAGCCGCAGCCCAGCGGCAGATACTTCTTCGACAAGGCGTGGTACGGGCTGGACTCCAGACCCGGATATTTCACCCAAGTGACGAGCGGGCTCTTCTCCAACCACTCGGCGACGGCCAGGGCGTTGCGGCTGTGCGCATCCATGCGCAGCTTAAGTGTTTCGATGCCTGTGAGAAAGAGGAACGAGTTGAACGGGCTCATGCAGGGTCCAAAATCGCGCAACCCTTCCACACGCGCTTTGATGATGAAGGCCAGTTCGCCGAAAGTCTCCGTGAAGCGCAAGCCGTGATAGCCGGGACTGGGATCGTTCAATTGCGGGAAGTGCCCGGCGGTCCAAGAGAAGCGGCCGCTATCCACGATGACGCCGCCGATGGAGTTGCCGTGTCCACCCAGGAACTTGGTGGCGGAATGCACCACGATATCGGCGCCGTGCTCGATGGGCCGGCAGAGATAGGGCGAAGCCATGGTGTTGTCGATGATCAGCGGGATGTTGTGCGCGTGGGCGATGGCGGCCACCTTCTCGATGTCCAGAATGTTCATCCGCGGGTTGGCGATGGTCTCGCCGTAGAGCGCGCGCGTGCGGGGCGTGATGGCGCGGCGGAAGTTTTCCGGATCGTCCGGCTCCACGAAAATGGCGTTGAAGCCCAGTCGGCGGAAGCTGACATCGAACTGGGTATACGTGCCACCGTAAAGCGTGCTGGCGGACACGATGTCATCGCCCGGCTGCATCAGGCTGCTGATGGCGAGGAATTGGGCCGCCTGTCCGCTGGCTGTGGCCAGCGCGCCTATGCCGCCTTCGAGCGCCGCTACACGCTCTTCGAAGACGGCAGTGGTGGGATTCATGATGCGCGTGTAGATATTGCCGAAGCGCTGCAGGGCGAAAAGCTCGGCGGCGTGGTTGCTGTCTTCGAAGACGAACGAAGTCGTCTGGTAGATTGGCACCGCACGCGCGCCGGTGGCCGGATCGGGCTTCTGGCCGGCGTGCAGGGAGCGGGTGCTAAAACCCATCTGGCGGTCGGGGGTGGATTCGGGCATATCTTTGAATTTTACGATGGAATTCTACGATGCATCACGCCACGTTGAACAGCAGCTTGAACCCGTAGTCCATGTGCAACTGCTGATGGCAATGAAACAGAGTGAGGCCCTCCATGGCCGGCGTTACGTCCACCGCGATTTTCCGGAAACCCTTCACCAGCACGACGTCCTTCATCACGCCCGCGGTGGGTTTGCCCCAGACATCGATCAGCTCGAAGCTGTTGCGATGTAAGTGGACGGGATGTGCGTCATCGGTCTGGTTGTCGAAGACCAGCCGGTAGCGGCGGCCTTTGTGCAGGACGCGCGGCGCATCCTTCGCGTCGTAGCTCTTGCCGTTGATGGTCCAGCGATTGAAGCCGCCAGTGCCACCATTGACCTTGCCGAGCGCGAACGGAATCACCTCGTCGGGATTTGGAACCGTGCGGCTCTCGCCGAAGATCGTGTAATCCCAAGGCGTCTTCGGAGGCGCGATCCAGCGAGGCGTGCCGGTCTTGTTGGCGTATTCGACCACGATGCCCAAGCCGTTGGTGCGGTCGTCGTTCTTCGGCGTCCCGAGAATCCACACGCCCGGATTTTTCATTTCGACGACGGCGTCGACGCGCTCGGCCGTGCCTAATTCCAGCACATCCACCAACTGCGGATGCGGCACCGCATTCCCGTCGAGCGCCACTACCTGAAACCGGTGGCCGGCGAGCGCTAGCTGAATATTCTCCGTGGCGCTGCCATTCAGGATATGGAACAGGACGCGCTGCCCCTCTTTGACGCGCACCGGCTCGCCATGGCCCAGACACTTTCCGTTAATGGTGAAGCGCTGATATCCGATCTCCCAGCCGTTGGGCGTTTCGTCCTTCTTTTTCGGAGGGGGCGGACCCGTCTCCTCCTCTTCCTCCTCCGCGGTCGTGAAGAATGGCTCCCACTCGTGGCTGGCCAGGAAGATCTCCTGATCGTACCGGCCGGGATTACTTTTCGGTTCGATGTAGACGAAAGCGAACTGGCCTGTATACGTGCCGCGCGCCAGGTCGGACATGGGCATCACGTGCGTGTGCACGAACCGCGCGCCGGCAGGCGAGGGAGTCAGGCGGTAGCGCAGGTGTCCGTGGGCCGCGACCGCCAGGCTCTTTTCTTCCTCCGCGCCATCGACCTCCGCGGGGATGATCTGCCCGTGCCAATGCACGAGCTCGGGCGCATCGGTGTCATTGAACAGATCCACGGTGACCGGGACGCCTTCACGCAGGCGGATCAGCGGTCCTGGCACGGAGCCGTTGTAGCCCGTGGTGCTGATGGTGTGATCCTTGGCGATATCGACCAGCACGCCGCCAATGTGCAACGTGACATCGGCTGGGCCGACAGGCGTTTCGGCGGGCGCTTCGGGCGGGCCGGGGCGGTTACAGTTGGTCAGCAGGAGACCGGTCCCCAAGGTGGCCTGAGAAAGAAAACTGCGGCGTGTCGTTGACATTTACGCGGGTCCTCCTTATACTAACGGTTTTCGTAATCGGATGTCGAAAACGACAATCGAGTATATCACGGCTGGTCAAGATCGGGACCTCTATTCCGGGCTGATACGGTTGCATGTATTACACCACGCGGCCGAGGAGCCGATCTTCGGCCTGGGCATGGTGGAGGAACTGGCCCGCCACGGTTATCGCATAAGCCCCGGAACGCTCTACCCTTTGCTGCACGGTCTGGAGAAGAAGGGTTATTTGCGCGCACGGGAGACGCGCAATGGCAAATCGCTGCGCAAGGTGTATCGCGCCACGCCTCTGGGCAGGAAGGCGCTGCTGGCGGCCAAGAGCAAGGTGCGCGAGTTGTTTGGAGAACTGATCGAAGGCAAACGATGAGACACGGCGCGGCACGAATGTGGGTGGCGATTTGGGCGGGGGCCGTCCCCTTGCCGGCGCAGTTGACCTTGACTCAAGCCGTCGAAAGCGCGTTGCACAACTATCCCGCGGTGCGTGTTTCACAGGAACAGATCAACGCCGCCGCGGCCGGTATAAGACTGGCGCGCACGGCGTACTTGCCGCGCGTGGATGCCGTGGCGCAAGTGAATCGCGCGACCAGAAACAACGTCTTTGGGCTGCTGCTGCCTACGCAGGGGGTCATTCCCTCCATGTCCGGCCCGGTGATCGGCTCGAACAACTTCGGGACAGCCTGGGGCAGCGCCATAGGAACGCTGGTTAGCTGGGAGCCCTTCGACTTTGGCCTGCGGCGGGCGAACGTAGACTCTGCTGCGGCGGCGCGCGCGCAGAGCGAGGCGGCGCTGGTACGCACACAATTCGAAGTTGCGGCTGCCACGGCGGACGCCTATCTCACATTGGCCGCGGCGCAGGAAACGGTGCGCGCAGCGCAGGCCGGAGTGGAGCGGAGCGAAACGGTCGCCCGGACCATAAGCGCGCTGGTTAAGGCGGAACTGCGCCCCGGCGCGGATGGCTCCCGCGCCGAAGCGGAACTGGCTGCGGCGCGTACCCAACTGATTCAGGCCGAGCAGGCCGCCGAGGTCGCGCGCGCGACAGTCTCGCAGTTCGTGGGGATGGAGCCTTCCAAAATCACCCTCGCCGCCCCGCGGCTGGCCGAATTGCCGACGGATCAGAATGCGGCGCCGCTCGATATCGCGGTGCATCCTGCCGCGCGCGAGCAGAACGCCGTCGTGGCGCAGGCGCAAGCGCAGCTCAAGGCTCTGGAGCGGTCCTACTTCCCGCGGTTCTATCTGCAAGGCGCGGCATATGCGCGCGGCACGGGCGCGGAAACCGACGGGCGATTGCTGGGCGGATTGAACGGCCTGGCCCCCAGCGTACAGGATTATGCGCTCGGTGTCACAGTGAGCTTTCCCGTGACGGATTTGCCCGCCGTCGAAGCGCGGGAGGCTGCCCAATCGGCCACGGTCCGCGCGCAGGCTGCCCGTGCGCAGCAAATCGCGACCGACTTGCGTGCACAGTGGCATGCTGCGGTCGCAACGCTGCAGGGGGCGCGGCGCATTGCGGCCAATACTCCCGTGCAGGTGTCCGCGGCGCATGCGGCAGCCGAGCAGGCTACTGCCCGCTATCGATCGGGGCTCGGCAATATCGATGAAGTGGCGGAAGCCCAGCGGCTGCTCACGCAAGCCGAGATTGACGATGCGCTGGCTCGCCTTGGTGTCTGGCGCGGGCTGCTGGTGGTGGCCACCGCGGCGGGAGATATACGGCCGTTTGTGGCCGAGGCGGGCCAGTGAGACTGGTCCTGGCCGCACTGCGACGGCCGCTTACCGTAGTGGTGGCGTTGATCGCCATCGCGCTTTGCGCCGTGCTCGCTGTGCAGCGCATGCCCGTGGATATCTTTCCGCAAGTCGGCGATCCGGCCATTTACGTCGCGCAGCCCTATGGCGGCATGGACCCTGCTCAGATGGAAGGGTATCTGACTTACTACTACGAGTATCACTTCCTCTACATCACCGGCATCGACCACGTGGAAAGCAAGAGCATACAAGGCGCGGCCCTCATGAAGCTGGTGTTCCATACGGACACGAACATGAGCCAGGCCATGTCGGAAACCGTCGGTTACGTGAACCGCGCGCGCGCGTTCATGCCGCCGGGCACCGTGCCGCCGTTTATCACCCGCTTCGATGCAGGCAGCGTAGCCGTCGGCCTGTTGGTCTTCAGCAGCGCCACGCACTCGCAAGGGGAGATGCAGGATTTCGCGATCAACCGCGTGCGGCCTTTGTTTGCGACCTTGCCCGGCGTTTCCGCGCCGCCTCC
>Ga0181523_10002380_pt1 | contig 18515 bp, 15 predicted proteins | sample PEATcosm2014_Bin_43_FD_119752 | JGI IMG/M metagenome (GOLD analysis project Ga0181523, IMG submission 119752) | Peatland microbial communities from MTU Mesocosm Facility, Houghton, MI, USA - PEATcosm2014_Bin05_30_metaG | ecosystem: Environmental > Terrestrial > Soil > Wetlands > Peat | place...
CCGCCAGCAACGTCGTCGCTTGCGACCAGAGCCCACCGTCGTGCCGGTGCCCGAGCCGGGCTCGCCGTCGGTGCAAGCAGGCGCCGAGCGCAGTCGCGGGTCCTTGCAACTCCGCCACGTCGACGCCGGCTCCTGCAACGGGTGCGAGCTCGAGATCGCCTCGATCTTCTCTCCCGTCTACGACGCCGAGCGATTCGGTATCCGGCTCGAAGCATCGCCCCGCCATGCCGACGGACTGCTCGTCACGGGGCCGGTCACCCACAACATGGCGGGTCCCTTGCGCAAGACTCTCGAAGCCGTCCCGAACCCGCGGGTCGTGATCGCCGTCGGTGACTGTGCCCGTGACTGCGGTGTGTTCAAAGGGGCATACGGGGTCGCCGGATCGGTTGCCGACGTCGTGCCCGTGGATGTCGAGATCCCGGGCTGCCCACCTCATCCGGCCGCCATCATCACGGCCTTGCGCGGCGTGGCCGGGACGTGAGCAGCGACCTGCTCGTCGTCGCGGCTGTGCTCGGCCTGCTGGCCGCCGCCGCCGGCGCCGCCGCGCCGGCCAAGCTCCGAGCGGGCCTCACGGTGTTGCTCACAGTGGGCGCCTGCGGATGTGGCTTCGCCGCCGCTGCCGAGGTGTTACGCACGGGGCACACGGCTGTCGTCGAGACCACAAGGGTCATGCCCTTCAGCGGCTTCTCTCTCGGCCTCGACCCGCTTGGCGCCCTTTTCGTTGGCGTCGCCGCCGTCGTCGGTGCCTGCGCAATGATCTTCCGCCTCGGCTATGGGAGCCACGGTCTCTCGAGCCGCACGGCCTCCAGCAACCTTCCCCTCTTTGTTACGACGCTCCTGCTCGTCCCGGCTGCCTCGAACGTCACGACCTTCCTCTACCTCTGGGAGCTCATGGCGCTTAGTTCCCTCGTCCTCGTGGTCACTGACCACCGCTCTCGGGCTGAGGTGCAGGTCGCCGGCCAGTGGTACGCCGTCATGACACAACTCGGTGCCGCCGCCATCTTGATCGCCCTCGTCCTGCTCGCCACCCGTACCGGCAGTCAGTCCTTCACGGCCATGGCGGCACGGGCCGAACACATCTCGACGTTTGTGCGCGACGGCGTCTTCCTACTTGCTTTCGCTGGCTTCGCCTCGAAAGCCGGCGCCGTGCCGGTGCACGTCTGGCTTCCCCGCGCCCATCCGGAGGCGCCCGGCCCGGTGTCGGCTCTCATGTCGGCCGCCATGGTGAACCTCGGCGTCTACGGCATCGTGCGGGTCGGCGATGGCTTGCTCGGCGGCGGCCCCGCCTGGTGGTGGCTCCTCGTGATGACGGTCGGAGCGCTCTCCGCCCTCTTCGGGTCTCTCCACTCAGCCACGAGCACCGACTTGAAACGCCTCCTCGCCTACTCCACGACGGACAACGTCGGCCTCATGCTGCTCGGCGTGGGCGCCTCCGGCCTCTTCGCCGCCACCGGGCACCGGGCCCTCGCCCTTGTCGCCCTCGCAGCCGCCCTCCTGCACGTCGTCTTCCACGCCGTGTTCAAAGGCTCGCTCTTCCTCTCCGCTGGCTCGGTTCAGCAGGCGACGGGCACTCGCGATCTCGACAGCTTGGGTGGCCTGCTCCGCCGCATGCCCTTGAGCGCTCCCGTCTTCATGGTCGGCGGGCTGGCGATCGCCGCTCTGCCCCCACTGTGCGGCTTCGTGAGCGAGTGGCTGCTGCTGCAGGCCATGCTGCACGGGCTCCCGTCCACGAACAGCGCCATCGCCATTGCGATGCCGATCGGCGTTGGAGCCCTCGCCCTCACCGGTGGCCTTACGGCGGCGACGTTCGTGAAGGCGATCGGGATCGGCCTTCTCGGACAGCCGCGGACCGAGGCAGCTGTGAGCGCCGAGGAGGTACCGGCGTCGATGGTGACCGGAGCCGGCGTTCTGGCGGCGCTCTGCCTCGTGCTCGGTGTCGCCCCGTTCCTCGTGATCCCTGCCGTGCTCGCCGCCGCACGAACCGCCACGGGGATCACGGTCCCCGACCCGCTGTCGCGGGGATGGAACCTCGGCCTCACGGGCGTGCACGGAGAGCTCGCTCCCGGTTTGTTGGCTGGCGGCCTCGTGCTCGCCATCGGTCTTGCCGCCGGCGCCCGGCGCCTTGCCCAGGCCGCTGCCGTACGCCGGACCGAGGCCTGGGGCTGCGGCCGGGAGCTGCAGACGGCCCGCATGGAGTACACGGCGACGTCCTTTGCCGAGCCGTTGATCCGGGTCTTCGATGACGTCCTTCGTCCCGCCCAGGACCTCGACGTCAGCCACACGGCCGAGTCCCGCTACTACGTCGAGTCCGCCACGTTCCACACGTCGCTCGACGACGGCTTCGAGCGCCGGTTCTACCAACCTGTCGCCTCCGGCCTGCGATGGTGGGGTGCGCTCGCCCGGCGCCTCCCGAACGGGAGTGTCCACCGCTACCTCGCCTTCGGCCTCGTGGCACTCGTCGTCGTCCTCGTCGTGGTGGCATGAGCGGCGTCCGCACCCTCGGAGCGCCGGCTGCGGCGTGCACGAGGGGTCCTGGAGCCGCCATGACGGCCGCGCGCCGAAAAGGGACGGCGTGACCGCCGCCTGGCCGGCGGCTACGGTCGCCGCCACCTCCGTGCTGCAGGTCGTGCTCGTCGTCGTGGGCGGGCCCCTCCTCGTCGGGCTGATGCGAAAGGTGCGTTGCCGCCTCGAAGGCCGTGTCGGGCCCCCGATCCGCCAGCCCCTTCTCGATCTCCGCAAGCTCGCCCGACGTGAGCGCACGCGGCCGGACCAGGCGAGCTGGGTCTTCTCCCTTGCGCCGCTCGTCCTCGTCGGCACGACGCTCGTCATTGCCGCCGTCGCCCCCCTGTTGACGACGGACCCCGCCTTCGGCTGGTACGCCGATCTCTTCGCCGTCGTTTACCTGCTCCTCCTCGGCTCTGTCGCCCTCGCCCTCGGCGCCCTTGACACTGGGACGGCTTTCGGCGGCATGGGCGCAAGCCGAGCGATGACCATCGGTGCCATCGCCGAGCCGGCGCTCCTCCTTGCCATCCTCGCCCTCTCCGTCCCCGCCCACTCGTCTGACCTGCCGGCGATCGTCTCGGGCTCGCTCGCCCACCCCATCTGGCTGGCGACACCGCAGCGCTTGCTCGCCCTCGTCGCCTTCGTGATCGTGATCGTGGCCGAGAGCGGCCGGCTCCCGGTCGACAACCCGAGCACGCACCTCGAGCTGACCATGATCCACGAGGCGATGATCCTCGAGTTCGCCGGGTCCGACCTCGCCCTCGTCAAGCTGGGCGAGTCGATGCGCCTGGCGGTCATGGTCGCCCTTCTCGCCGACCTCTTCGTCCCGTGGGGCATCGCCACCGCCCCCGGGCCGGCCCACCTGGCCGTCGGGCTCGTCGCCATCGTCGCCAAGGTGGCGGTGCTCGGGGTGGTGCTCGCCGCCTTCGAGGTGGCCGTCGCCAAGCTGCGTCTCTTCCGCGTCCCCGAGCTCATGGCGGGCGCCTTCGTGCTGGCCGTCCTCGCCGTCGTCTCGTCGCTCGTGACACCGTGAACGGGTCGCCGTTCTCGTCCAGCCTCACCCTCGGCGTCGGGGCGGTCCTCGTTTGTGGCGTCGCTGTCCTCTGGCTCTCCGCCGTCCGCTCGGTCATCCGCGCCATCTCGGTGCAGGGGATCGCCCTCGGCTGCGTCGCCGTCCTGCTCGGCGTCCACCTGCACGACCCAGCTTTGATCGCTACCGCAGCTGTCGTGATCGTCGTCAAAGGCGTCGCCATCCCCATGCTGCTGCGACACGTGACAGGGGGCCAACCCCTCGCCAGAGAAACCCGCCCCCTCGTCAATGTCCCCGCCTCCCTCGTCGTCTCAGCCGCGCTGATCTTCCTCGCGTTTGCCCGCACAAGAGGGATCGCCCACTTTGTCGGCACGACGGCCGGGACCTTGGTTCCCGTCGGGTTTGCGACCTTGCTGGTGGGTTTCTTCGTGCTGGTGGCGCGGCGGCGGCCGATCTTCCAGATGATCGGGCTCCTCCTCGTCGACAACGGCATCGCCCTTGTCGCCTTCCTCGTCACCGCCGGCGTGCCCTTCCTCATCGAGCTCGGCGTCTCCCTCGACGTGCTCCTCGGCGTCGTCGTCCTCGGTGTGCTGGCGGTACGGCTGCGAACGGACTTCGGCGACCTCGACCTCGACGCCCTGCAGGAGCTGCACGACTGATGGCCCTCATCATCCTCCTGCTCTTCCCGCTCCTCGGCGCCGTCGCAGCCGCCGTCGGCAAGGCCCGGCCGGTGGCGGCCTGGGTGGCCGTCGGAACGAACTGCGCCGCCCTCGCCCTCGGCATCGCCGTGGCGGTGCGCGAGGTCCAAAGCGGACCCATGACGGGCGCCTGGGGCGTCTTGCGGGCCGATGCCCTGAGTGCCTTCATGGTCGTCGTCATCGGCACCATTGCCTCCCTGGCGTCCTGGCTCGGCGTGCGCATGGTCGCCGCTGAGCTGGCCGACGGTCGTTCCACTCGAGCTCGGGAGACGACCTACCTCGTGCTCGTGCAGGCCTTCGTCGGCAACATGCTGCTGGCGGTGCTGGCTGCCAATGTCGGCGTGCTCTGGGTGGCGATCGAGGCGACCACGATCGCCACGACGTTTCTCGTCGGGCACCGGCGGACGAAGGGGTCGCTCGAGGCGTCCTGGAAGTACATCGTGATCTGCTCGGTCGGGATCGCCCTCGCCTTCCTCGGGACGGTTCTCGTCTACCTGGCCACGTTGCACGCCGGCGGCCACTCCGCCGGGGCGCTCGACTGGACCTCGCTCATGGCGCACGCCTCGCACTTCAACCCGGCCGTCATGCGCGTGGCTTTCGCCTTGCTCGTGCTCGGCTACGGCACGAAGGTAGGCCTCGCCCCCATGCACAGCTGGCTGCCGGATGCTCACAGCCAGGCGCCGGCTCCGGTCTCGGCCCTCATGTCCGGCGTCCTTCTGACCGTCGCGTTCTATGCCATCTTGCGCTTCAAGGCCGTAACAGACCTTGCCGTCGGGCCTGCTTACTCGCGGGCGCTGCTCGTGGCGGTCTCATTGCTGTCCCTCGCCCTTGCTGCCTCCCTTCTGCTCAGCCAGCGGGACTACAAGCGCATGCTGGCCTACCACAGCATCGAGCACATGGGACTCATCGCCCTCGGTGCGGCCGCCGGCATCCCGCTCGCCATCGCCGCCGTGCTCCTGCACATCCTCGGCCACGGGTTGGCAAAGAGCGTGCTCTTCCTCACCTCCGGCGAGATCATGGCGACAGAAGGAACGAGCAGGATCGATGGCATCCACGGGCTGCTGGCCCGGCGTCCGGCGCTCGGAGGTGTCTTCGGCGTCGGCCTCCTGGCCCTCCTCGGCCTTCCGCCCTTCAGCCTGTTCACGAGCGAGCTGCTGATGATCCGTGCCGAGTTCCAGGTCGGTCTCGGCTGGGCGGCCAGCGCCGCCATGGTGGCGATGGTCGTCATCTTCGTCGCTGTCGCCGGCCACGCCCGCCACATGCTCTTCGGGTCCGGAACGCCCCCGACCGAGACGGTTTCGGCCGGCGCCGATCTGGCCCGTGTCCCCGTCGTCACGGTGGCACGGTCGTCGCCACTTGTGACCGCCCCCCTCGTCGTCGGCCTTGTCGCCTGCGGTGTGATCGGCGTCTTCGCCTGGCCGCTCACCGAGCTGCTGCGAGCGGCCGCTCACGTGGTGGCGCCGTGACGGCGGCGGCCGGGCCCGGCCGGGCCGGGGCGGAGAACCAGCCGACCGGCGCCCTTCCCTCCTCCATCGCCGAAGCGATGCGTCCCGCCGGGCAGCACCGGGTGGCTGCCATCGTTCGGCCGGGCGACCTGCTCAATGCCACCGAGGCGCTGCTTGATGCCGGCATGCGGCTCGCCCTCGTCTCCGGCCATGACGACGGTGACTCCATGCGAGTCGTCTACCTCTTCACGTCCGGCCCGCCCGACCGCCGGGTCGAGTTGCACCTCGATCTCGACCGCTCGAGGCCACAAGTGCCAACGCTCTCGAGCGTCTCGTTTCCTGCGAGCCGCTTCGAACGGGAGCTCCTCGATCTCTTCGGGATCGAACCTCTCGGGCACCCGCAACCCAGGCGGCTCGTCCTTCACCAGCATTGGCCGACCGACTGGTTCCCGCTACGCCACGGCGCCGGTCCGGCGCCCGAGATGATCGCCGACGCCGGGTCGTTCCCATTCGTGCCGGTGGAGGGTACCGGTGTCTACGAAATCCCCGTCGGCCCCGTGCACGCCGGACTCATCGAACCCGGCCATTTCCGGTTCTGGGTCGTCGGCGAGACGATCCTTCGCATGAAAGCCCGCCTCTGGTACGTGCACAAGGGGGTCGAGCACCTCTTCGAGGGTAAGGACGTCACCGCCGGGCTCCAGATCGCAGAGCGGATCTCCGGGGACACCGCCGTCGGCCATTCCCTCGCCTACTGCCTCGCCGTGGAGGACGCCAAGGGGATACGAGTTTCGCCCCATGCCTGGGTGCTGCGAGGCATCCTGCTCGAGCTCGAGCGCCTGTACAATCACGTGGCAGACCTCGGGGCGCTGTGCAACGACGTCGGATTCGGGTTGGCGAACGCGTGGGCTCTCAACCTGCGCGAGCAGCTGCTGCGGCTCAACGCCGAGGTCACCGGTCACCGCCTCCTGCGCGGCGGAGTGCTCCCCGGGGGCGCGCGCCTGCTTCGTCTCCCGACGCGAGAGGAGCTGGCGGAGATCGGTGACCGTTTCGAACAGCTCGTCGACCTCGCCTCGTCGAACGCTCTCGTGATGGAACGGTTTACGGGCACCGCCGTGCTGGATCGCTCACACGCCGCGGACCTTGGTGTTGTCGGCGTGGCTGGACGAGCCTCCGGGGAGCCGCTCGATGGCCGTGTGGCGCATCCGTGCGTGGAAGTCGGGGACGGGTTCTCTGCAGCCCTGCGCACGGGCGGCGATGTGCTCGCTCGCTTCGAGGTCCGTGTCGAGGAAGTGCGCAAATCGCTGTCGCTCCTCGCGCACTTCATCGGTCGTGCCGGTCCGCTCGAGTCGGTCGTCACTGCCGGCGGTGCGGTGAATCCGAGCGGCGTCGGGATCGCTGAAGCCTGGCGCGGAACGCTCGTGCACCGACTCGAGCTGCGGGCCGACGGTCACCTGTCGCGCGTCAAGGTGGTCGACCCGTCATTTTTCAACTGGCCCGCCCTACCGGTGTCGCTCGCCGACACGATCGTCCCGGACTTCCCCTTGGCCAACAAGAGTTTCAATCTCTCTTACGCCGGAAATGACTTGTGAGTACTGTGCGCTCCGTACCGTCGCTTCGGGTGAGCTGCCCACGGCGCCGGCGCGGTGTCTGGAACTCGAGGTCGCACGATCACAGGCAGGAGGCAGCCGCCCAGCCATGACGACGCCCGCGTATCCCATCTACCGAGTGAAGGCCGAGTTCTTTAAGACCCTCGGGCATCCGGCGCGCATCCGCATCCTCGAGGTGCTCCGGAACGGCGAGCGCCAAGTGGCCGAATTGATCCCTGAAGTCGGCATCGAACCATCACATCTCTCCCAGCAACTCGGAGTGATGCGGCGCGCCAATCTCATTCAGGCCCGCAAGGCCGGGTCGAATGTCTTCTACTCGGTCGGCGACCCGGCGATCTTCGAACTGCTCGAGGTAGCCAAGCGGATCATCACGTCCTCCCTCGCCGGCACACAGGAGCTGCTCTCCAAGATGTCCGAGCCGGACCCTCCGTCCGGCGTGCTCCCGAGCCGCTGATGCTTCAGTGGCAGCCGTTCGGAGGGAGCCGACGGCAACTGCCATGCCGTAGTGGCCGTCAAGACCGCCACTACCTTTCGCTAGGCGGGCACGCACCGTCATCCTCCGTTCTGCAAACGCGTCGTCGCATCGGCGGTGCGACCCTGGCGTCAGCTGCAATGGCTCTGAAGCGTTCACCAGCGATCGCCCCGCTTCTTGAAGTGCCCTTGCACGAGGGAAGCGCATCGCCTCGGTTGGCACTCGGTTAGCAATTGAGGTGGCCAGCGCAGTTTGGCGAGGACTGCGATCTCTGCCTCAGGGTCATTATCCCAGTTCAACAACCTGTGCGGGCGAGAGGAGTCGAACCTCCACCCCCGAAGGGACCGGGTCCTAAGCCCGGCGCGTCTGCCGTTTCGCCACACCCGCGTGAGCGGTTTAGCCGCCCCGCAAAGCGTAACCCGCCCGGAGGATGTCCTCCGAGCAACGGCGTCGAGCCGTCAACCACTCGGCGGTGGGGCGGTAGCCTCGCCGGCAGGGATTGACGAGGAGGATCGATGTCAACTGTTCCGACACCGGAGGACCGAGGGATGCAAGCCAGGTCGGCGCTACGAGGAATGGCGTCCGACGGCAGCTTCTCCGACCCCGCCGGCGAGATCTATCGCCAGCTGTTGAAAGAGCGCATCGTCTTCCTCGGCACCCAGGTCGACCAGACGTCTGCGAATCTCATCTGCGCCCAGCTCCTCCTCCTCGAGGCAGAGGATCCCGGCAAAGACATCAACCTCTACATCAACTCGCCGGGCGGTTCGGTCACCGACGGTCTCGCCATCTACGACACGATGCAGTACGTGACTTGTGATATCGCCACGATCTGTCTCGGTCTGGCTGCGTCTATGGGGCAGTTCCTCCTCTGCGCCGGCGCCCCGGGGAAGCGGTACGCCCTGCCTCACAGCCGGATCCTCATGCACCAGCCCTCCGGCCAGATGCAGGGACAGGCTGCGGACATCGCCATCCAGGCGGAGCAGATCATCTACCTGAAGCGCATGATGGCCGAGCGGATCGCCTTCCACACAGGACAGACGATCGAGCGCATCGAGGCGGACTCCGACCGCGACCGCTGGTTCACCGCCGACGAAGCGCTGCAGTACGGCTTCATCGACAAGGTGATCGATCGGTCGACATTGAAGGCATCCACCTGACGGTCTCGGTCGTCGTCGTCTCGAGCCGACCGACCGACCGCCTCCGGCGTTGCCTCGATTCGGTCCTCCATCAAGCACACGAGGTCCTCGTCGTCGACAACGACACGCCGAAGGCCGCCGCCGCTGCCGTCGCTCGGGAACTCGGGGCGCGCTGGGTGCGCGCTGCGGGTGACGCGGGCGTCGCCGCAGCCGCCAACCGCGGCGTGGCGGCGACGCAAGGAGACGTCGTGGCCCTCCTTGGCGAGAACGCCGTCGCCAGCGACGGCTGGTTGGCCGTTGCGAGCGGGCTGCTCGAGGATCCCAGCATTGGAGCGGTTTCGCCCCGCCTTGTCCTCGCCGGCCGGTACCTCGAGGTCGCCCTGGGGGACGAGCCGCCCTGTGCCGATGCCGACTCCCGGACGCTCGGGCGGCGGCTCACGACGGCGACACTCGGCGGCGTGGACGTGCTCTCTGCCCTTGTCGGCGCCGGCGTGCACCCCCTCGAGACGGGTCCGGCGGGACCTTGGCGCTGGACGGCGGGACGTTTGCCGTTCTACGCCCCCCTTGTCGATACCCACGACGATCTCGAGCTGATCCTGAACGGCGAGGTCGTGCGGCCCACTCGGGTCGTCGACCTCCTCAGCAGCGCCGGCTCCTACTTGCGCGCCGACGGGTACGTCGGTGGCATCGGGTCGGAGGGGCCGGACGACGGACGGCTCGACGTCGCCGAGGAGCGCTTCGCGCTCAGCTCGTCGGCCCTCGTCACGAGACGGGACGTGTGGGCACGCGTCGGGGGTTTCGCGAAGCGCTACCGGTCGCTCTACGAGGACACCGACTGGTGTTGGCGAGGACGCCTCATGGGGCTGCGGATGTTCTACGACCCGGCCGCCACGGTCAGGCTCGAGGCGGTAGCGCTCGGCGGCTACGCGGCGCGGAGAGATCGGCACCTGGCCGAGCGGAATCGCTTGCTGACGCTGCTCCGCAACGCGCCGATCGATCTCGCTCTCGCCGAAGCCCTGCGCAAGCGGCGCGCGGGCGGTGACGACGGTGTCGCCGAATTGCTGCCGAAAGCCCTGCCGCGGGCTCTTGGGGAGCGACAGTTGCTTCGGCGTGGCTGGGCGGTGCGCCCGCGAGAGATCTTCGAACGATGGGCAGGGGTGGACGCTCCAGTCGTCTGAGTCGCGCCACGACCGGTCGCAGCCGGGATCGACGGTGGCCCGCTGGTGCATCGTCGCCTGAGGGAGCGTCGCGTAGCATCCTGTCCACGCGGCACCATCCGGCGCCGCTGACGCGCGGAGGACCCAGACGTGCCAGACGAGACGGAGTCGAGACGCCTCGCCTTCGTGACGCCGCGTTACGGCCCCGGTGTCGTCGGCGGGGCAGAGACGGCGATGCGGGAGGCTGCCGCCGGGCTGGCCGCCCGCGGTCACTCCGTCGACCTGCTCACGACATGTGCCCGGGACCACTACACGTGGGCGAACGACTTCGGGCCGGGCCCCTTCCGAGAGGGCGGGCTCACGATCAGGCGCTTCGAGACTGTGCCGGGCAGGGACCCGTCGACGTGGTCAACGTTGCAGCGGAGGTTGATGCGCGGCGAGGTCCTCGACGAGGCCGATGAGCTGGCATGGGTGAACGGCCGGTTCCGCGTGCCGGAGCTGTACCTCTATCTCGCCGAGCATGCGAGGGAGTACGACGCCGTCGTCTTTGCCCCGTACCTGTTCTGGTCGACGCTGTATTGCGCAGCCATCGCGCCGGAGCGCACGGTCATGATGCCCTGCTTGCACGACGAGGCGTATGCCCGGCTGTCCTCGGTTCGTGCCGCTCTCGCCGGCGCTGCGGCGGTCTGGTTCCTGAGTGAGCCCGAGCACCAGTTGGCGCACCGCCTGGCCCCGCTCCCGGCCGAGCATCCCGTCGTGGGTTGTGCCGTCGACGTTTCCGCACACTACGACCCGGACGGCTTTCGGGAGCGGTTCGACCTCGAGCGACCGTTCGTGCTGTATGCCGGGCGCCGCGAGGACGGCAAGGGCTGGCGTCAAGTCGTCAACGGGTTTGGCGCCGCTGTTCTCCGTCACCGGTTGCCCATCGACCTCGTCACCTTTGGCGTCGGCGATCCGCAGGTCCCGCTCGGCCTTGACGGTCGCGTCATCGACCTCGGGTACCTCGATCCCTCCGAGGTGCCGAACGCCTTCGCGGCGGCTTCCGCCTACCTGCAGCCGAGCGCCAACGAGAGCTTCTCCCGCACGATCATGGAGGCTTGGCTCGCCGGCACCGTCGTGATCGCCAACGGTCTCAGCGACGTCGTGACCTGGCACTGCGAGCGTTCCGGCGGGGGCCTCCTCTACCGCGACGAGCTGGAGCTGGGCGAGTGCCTGCGCTTTGCGGCCGAGGCGCCCAAGCTCGCCGCTGAGCTCGCTGGCCGGGGGCGCGACTACGTCCTCGCCAACTACACCTGGCCCCGCGTCCTCGACGCCATGGAGGCTTCGCTGGAGAATCTCTCGTGAAGATCCTCGTCGTCGGCTCCCTACCCCCTCCGCACGCCGGGCACCGTCGCTCACTGCTGGCAGAGGTGCTCCGCCTCCGGCAAGAGGGCCATGAGGTGCAGATCGTCTCGCTCGATCCTCTCTCGGTCGCCCACCGCTATCTGGCAGCTCCCGGCGTTGCGGCGGCGTTCGAGGTCGGGCTCCTCGGCCGCCGCTGCGACGGCGTGCTCGTGCAGATCGAGCCAGGACTGCCCGTGCGCCGTGCGGCCGGCCGGGCGGAACGCTCCGTCGCCCTCATGACGCTGGGGGCGGCGCTCCGCAAGCGTCGTGACGTCACGGTGCGGCTGCAACATCTCGACGACCTTCCCGGCGGCTTAGGCGGTCGGGCTGCCATGAAGCTCTGGATGGCGGCCGGGCGCGTCGAGGTCGGAGACGAGGCGACGCGGGCGGCGCTCGCCGACGCTCTCGGCCCGCTCGCCGGGCGCGTGTCGTTCCTGCCGGCGGACGACCTCCTCGAGGAGCCGTCCCTCGCCCACACGGCTGGCGGCGGCGAATGGGGCGAGGGTGCCGACACGACGGCGGCCGCTGTGCAAGGGGTGGTGCGGGCGCGAGCTGCCGGCGAGAGGCGGTCGCTGGCGGGGCGAGGCCGCCTGCCTGCCGCCGGCACGCTTACGACGCCACGGGTTCCCCAGTGGGAGTGGCTGCCGGCCGAAGGGCTGGGCGTGCCTGATCTCGGACCGATCCGCTCCGCTCGCAGCAGACCTCGGCGGGCCGAGAGGCGGACGGATCGCCCGCCGCAATCCTTGGCAGCCAAGTTGTCGCCCCGGCGAGTGGCCGCCTGGGTCCTGGCGTCCGCCGAGCGCCGGGCTGTCACGCGGCCAGTGGCCCACCTCGCCCGGCTCGCCTATGCCGAGCTTCGCGGAGCCGCCCGCCGCTAAGGCACCGGGCGCCCGATGCCTTCAGCGTCTGCGGCCGCTTGCCCGAGTCCGAGTGCGGAGACGAGGGCGGCGGCCGCTCGCCTGAAGGTCTGCTGGGCGGCATACTCGGCCGCTCGCGCCGAGAGCGCTGCTCGTCGGGGGGCGTCGTCGAGTAGGGAGCGCAGAGCCTTCGCCAGCTCCTCGACGCCGCCTTCGGCGGACGAGTCGACCTTCACGACGGCATCGGCCGGGAGATCGCCCATCCAGCCGATATCCGACACGACGGTGGGCAGCCCGGCCGCCAGGCAGTCGCCGACGGCGGCTGAGGCTTCGCCGAAGAAACCCTTTCGCAGCTGCACCGCCAGCGTCGCCCGGCCCAGATAGCCGAGGTAAGCCGACCGCTCCACGTGCCCGGTGACCTGGAGGCGCCCGCCCAAGCCGAGCCGTGTGGCTGCCAGTGCGAGCTCCTCGGCGAGAGGCTCGCTGACGGGGCCGACAAATGCGAGATCGAAATCACGCTCTGTGGCCGCCGCCGCCTCGAGGAGGAGGTGAGGAAGCTTCGACGGATCCACGATGCCGAACGAGACGACGAGGGGACGGCCGTCGCCTCGACCCCCCCGTGCCGTTGCCACCGCTTCGAGCTCCACCTCGTCAAGGGCCATTGCGAACGGCAGTACCTCGACCCGCTGTGCCAGCTCGGGACCGAGCTCGTCGGCGGCGAGGCGCCGGGCCGCTTCGCTCGAAACGAGCAGGTTGTCAGCGAGGGTGGCGATCTCAGCGACCTGCAGCGTGCCGGGGCCGTCGAGGCCCCCGTCCTCGGCAGCGGACCGATCTCCCGAGAGCCGCAGGAGGCCGCTCATGCGCACGTCGTGTGCCATCACGGTGCCGGGCCGGTGGCGGAGCGCCGCCAGAGCGCCCCGGTGGAACTCGCTGTTGCCCAGGACGTACACGACGCGGTCGTATCCTCCAAGGGCGCGTTCGATGGCGATGAGGCGCAGGGCGCTGTGGGAGTTCCAGTCGCCCACGGGCGCTGGGTTCGACCCGGCACGGCTGGGTCCGTCCGCGAAGCAGTCGATCGTGGCGTCCGGGGCGACTGCCGCCAGCTCGTGGGCGAACGCCTCGACGAGGCGGGCGCTGTAGGCAGCGACGCCGGAGTGCAGGGGCGGAAAGGGAGACACGAAGGCGACGCGGGCACGACGACGCCAGGGGCGCCGCCGCCGGGCGGCGAGCGTCTCGAAGACGGCGGCCGCTCGCGCCGCCACGTCCGGCCACGGTTCGCCGGCGCCGACGACACGGACGGCGGCCGGATCGGCGTGAGCGAGCTCGACGAGCTCGCCCGCCACCGCTGCCGTCACGGCCAACAACGCGTCCGCCTGCCGGAGCACCTCGAGGCGGGCCCGCGCCCGCTTGACGAGAAGCCTGCCCGATCCCGGCGGCTGTCGGACGAGGGGAACGACCTCGTGCACCGTTGCCGAGAAGCTGAGGCCGGAACGCTCTACCTCGGGCGGCCATATCTCGCTCGTCGGACGAGAGAGATCGGCGACCGTCATCGTGTGGTACAGCCGGGCGCTCTCCGGGATCGAACCGGTCGATCCGGCGACGGCGAGCTTGCCGGAGACGAGCTCAACGAGGTCACCGGCGAGATGACGCCCCGCCGGCAGGAGATAGCGTCCGACGAGGTCGGGCGTAAGACGCTCGAGGGCGGTGATGAAGCCTACGGTGTAGTCGGCGATCCAATCGTCGGTGGCATCGGTTACGCCGGCGCTGAGATCGATGACGACCGGCCCGGTCCCGAGTGGAGCGGTCACGCCGGGCTCATGTGTGACCTTGCCGCTCTTCGAGCGCCTCGAGCCGAGCGCGTGTCGATTGCAGGAGGCGCCCGATGAGCTCCGTGGATTCGTCGCCACACTCGATTTGCTCGTTGACGACCTCGGCGAGGGCGGCGACGACGGCGCCCTGGGCATCGAGCTTCGCCTTCGCATCCTCGAGGGAGCGCCAGACGGCACCGAGATCCTCCGAGAGGTGTGCCAGCTCTTTGAAGACATCAGTCATCTCTCGGAGGATCTCCGTGTCCGCCCTCGAGCGACCGGTCACCCTGGATGCGACACCGGACAACATCCGATGCCAACGCGATCGGTCGACCGGGGCCACGTCTCTCCTTGTCCTCGAGGTCTGCGCGGGTTGCCTCTGGAATCGGATCCAGCCCGGCGCGGAGTCCGCAAGCCTACTTGCGAGCGCCTCCCACGCTGGGGAAGCGATGCCTCTGAGCAGGCACTGCAGCCGGCGGCTCTGTACCATGCGGCTCTTGGCGGGCTTGCTCCCACTAGAATCATCGCCACCCGCGGGGCGCGAGTTGCGCGCCGGCGCCTACAGGAGGATCTCGACACGATGGGCCTGGCGCGCAGCGCCGCGACGACGCAGGCGGGGGTCGGCGGCGCTGGCGATGGTTTCGGGGATGCACAGGCGCGATGACGACGATGATCCCGACCCGAGACCGCGGGGACCTGCCACAGCGAGTCGTCTCTGCCAAGGTCAGCCTGCGCCACAGGATCGCCGACATCTGGGGGTCGCGCGAGTTGCTCGGCTTCCTCGTGCGCAAGGAGTTGAAGGTCCGCTACAAGAACAGCGTGCTCGGGTTCCTGTGGTCGTTCCTCAATCCCGCCCTGATCCTCATCATCTACTACGTCGTGTTCAAGTACTTCCTCCATAACGCCACGCCCGACTTCGCCCTCTTCCTGTTCGCCGGGCTGTTGCCGTGGAACCTCTTCAACAACTCGTTGCTGACGTCCTCCGGGGTGCTCGTCGCCCACGCGGGGATCGTGAAGAAGGTCGCCTTTCCCCGCGAAATCCTGGCCCTCGCCCAGGTGGGGACGGCCATGTGCTACTTCTTCTTCCAGACCTGCATCCTCGTCATCTTCCTCGCCGGCTTCCAAGTCGTGCCGGTATTCCGATACGTGCCGCTCCTGCTCTTCGCGTTCGTCTGCGACGTCATCCTCTCGGCCGCCCTCGCCATCTTCCTCTCGGCCGTCAACGTCTATCTGCGCGACGTCCAGCACCTCGTCGAGGTCCTCCTCGTGGCCCTCTTCTTCAGCCCGCCGACCGTGTACGCCTTTGCCAACCTGACGAAGATCATGCACGACCATGTCTGGTTCAAATGGGTCTACGAGTCGAACCCGCTCATGTGGATCGTCGTGTCGTTCCAGCGCTGCCTCTACGGCAACGTCGTACCGCCGGCAGGGAAGCTCATCAAGAACCTCTCGCCCGTCGTGAACGGCCACTTGCAGCCGTACCAGGTGCTGCCGACTTGGGGGGCCGTGCCCTACTGGGTGGGGTTGGGCGGCGTCTTCGTCGGTTCCATCGTCCTCTTGCTGCTCGCCATGCTCATCTTCGGCCGGGTCGAGGGCAACTTCGCCGAGGAGCTGTGACGGCTCGATGAACGCCGCCATCGAGATACAGCACCTGTCGAAACGGTTCCGCCTCTACAAGGAGAAGTACACCTCCTTGAAAGAGCGCGTGGTGCATGCGGGCCATCTCCCGTTCGAGGAGTTCTGGGCGCTCAAAGACATTCACCTCGACGTGATGCCGGGCGAGACCCTCGGCATCCTCGGTCGTAACGGATCGGGCAAGTCGACGCTGCTGAAGTGCATTGCCGGCATCTTGCAGCCCACCTCCGGGCAGATCCTGCTGCGGGGTCAGCTCGCCGCCATGCTCGAGCTCGGAGCGGGGTTCCAGCCGGAGATGTCGGGCCGCGACAACATCTTCCTCAACGCATCCCTGCTGGGATTGTCCCGCAAGGAGATCGAGCGCAGCTTCGATGCCATCGTGGCCTTCGCAGAGCTCGAGCAGTTCATCGACAACCAGGTCCGCTTTTACTCGTCGGGTATGTACGTGCGGCTGGGGTTCGCCGTGGCAGTGAACGTCAACCCCGACATCCTGCTCGTCGACGAGGTGCTGGCGGTCGGCGACGAGCGGTTCCAGGCAAAATGCCTGGAGCGCATCCATCAGTTTCAAGAGGAGGGGCGCACGATCGTCGTCGTCTCCCACGCCGCCGACGTGATGCGCTCCATCTGCAGCCGTGTGGCCGTCATCGATGCCGGCGAGCTGATCAGCCTGGCCCCTCCGGGTGAGGCGATCCGGGCGTTTCGCGACCGGCTCATCGAGACGGGGGAGGCCGGTGCACTTCCGGGGGGCGAGGACGAAGCTGCCGTCGTGGCTGCCGGTCAGGCCGCGGCCGGCGGCAGTGGGGCGAAGGCTCCGGCCGTCGTTCACGGCGAGAGGCGTGTCGCCGTCACCGATTGCCGTCTCGAGCTTCCTAGTCCGGATCGCGAGTACGTCTTCCCGGGCGAAAGCGTCACGATCGTCGTGGATCTGAAGGTGCGCTCCCGTATCGCGAACGTCGCCTTCGGATGCTCGATCTTCGGCCAGAACGGAGGCCTCCTCTTCGACTGTGACTCGACGATGCTCGGCGACCAGTTCGACCTCGAAGAAGGCGCTTGCAGCGTGATGTTCCAGTTCCAGGAGATGCCCCTTTTGGACGGCCGCTACACGGTCAACATTCGTGTGCAGGAGGGTGGCGGCGGCGTCGTGCACGCGCTGAAGGAGCCGGCTGCCACCTTCGAGGTGGTGAACCCCGGCAAAGCGACCGGCGTGGTGGCGCTGCCCTTTGCTGTCCACGTGAAGACGCAACGACCCGACGGGTGAGCGGAGTGCCAGGCGGCCACGACGTCGTGGCGGACGCCCTGTCCGACATCGTGGCCGAAGCCGAGGCGATCCGGCAGGCGGGGCGGTTGCCGGTCGATTATGAGGCCGATCTCGACCGCCGCTTCACAACCATTGCGCAGGACCCTGCCGGGCTCGCCAGCGCCGTCGAGGCAGGCGCCCTGTCCGCGCCGCAGGCCTACAGGTTTCGACAGGGCTCTGACGTTGGGCGTGACAGAGCGGGCGCCGGGGCGGGCGGCCGGAGCGGGCTGCGCCGGCTGACAACGGGCGTGAGAGGTCGCTCCGTCGGGAGGGCATCAGGCATCTCGCGGCGCGGCGTGGCCGTGGCCAGGCGGGTGGCCGGGCCGCGCCTGCGTTCGCTGCAGCGGCAGACGCTCGACCAGGCCGGGCGGATGGCTGAGGCGATGGCGACTCGCGGACAGGTCACGTCCGACCGAGTGCGCAGAGTGGCCACCTCCGGCGGGAGCTCCAGCCGCCTCGATCGTCTCTCGCCGGGCGGCCGCGCCCTGCCGGCGGGCGCTGCGCGAACGGCCGGTCGATCTCGATCGTGGCGGATCGGCGCCCGCGATGCCTCGGGGGCGGATGCGGTCGTGGCCGACTGGGCCATCGAGCGCATCGGCCGGCGGCCGGGCGGCCAGGTCCTGCACGTCGAATGCGGCGAGGGTGCGCTCGTCGCCCGGATGGCCGAGCTCGGCCACACGGCTTCGGGCGCCGACCCGGCAACAGAGCCGTCCGAGTCGATCCTGCGGGCCGCCGCTCTCGAGCGCCTCGGTCGCCAAGCGCGGTCGTCGCTCGACGGCCTCGTCCTTTCCGGAGTGACCGACGATGTCAGCCCGGCCAGCGCGCGGGCGCTAGCCCATCTCGCCGCCAGCCGCCTCCGCTCGGATGGTGTCGTCGTCATCGTGAGCTCGCACCCGCCAGCCCCGGGCCGAGACGACCCCATCACGGCCGACCTGGCACGGCGCCGCCCGCTGCATCCGGTGACCTGGTGCCACCTGCTCGCCCGCTATGGGTTTGGCGAGATCACGGTCTTCGACCCGCAGAGCCCGGACGAAGCCGGCGCCGCAGAGGCCTTGTACGGCGTCGCCGGTCGACGGGTCTGAGCCGAGGTGGCCGTGACGCCGCGCCCGGTGCGCTTCGACCAGGTCATCCCTTCGATTGTGGAGCGGGATGCCGTGAGCCGGCACACGCTCGAGGCTCAGAGCGTCCTGCGTTCGATGGGATTCGTGTCGGAGATCTTCGCCGGCAACTGGGGACCTGGGCTGGAGGGGCGCGTCCGCTCGCTCGAGGAGCTCCCGCGTGAGCACGGCGGCGGGCAATGGATCTGCTACCAGGCTTCCATCGGAAGTCCTGCCGCTGAGGTCGTTGCCGAGCACCCCGGCCCGAAGATCGTGAACTATCACAACATCACGCCCGCAGAGCACGTGGAGGCCTGGATGCCGTCGCTCGGCGAGGAGGTACGGCTCGGCCGCCGGCAGCTCGCAGAGCTGGCACCGCTGTGCCGGCTCG
>Ga0181523_10002381_pt1 | contig 18515 bp, 19 predicted proteins | sample PEATcosm2014_Bin_43_FD_119752 | JGI IMG/M metagenome (GOLD analysis project Ga0181523, IMG submission 119752) | Peatland microbial communities from MTU Mesocosm Facility, Houghton, MI, USA - PEATcosm2014_Bin05_30_metaG | ecosystem: Environmental > Terrestrial > Soil > Wetlands > Peat | place...
ACGGCAGTCTTCCGTGGGTGGCACGAGCCGGATAAGCTGAGAGGTTTAAGTCCGGTTCAGTGAGAGGCTCGGGGTGAAATTCCCCGGGCCTACTCGGCGGAGGGGAGGCGAGGCGACTCTCTCCCCTATGCCGATTGCCGATTACTTCCGTCTCCCACCTTCCCCGAAAAACTGGGGTACACTTCCACAGCATATGACTGAGAAGACCACAAACAATGGGAACGACCGACGTTCGTGCGAGCGGGTGCCCGCCCGTGTCCCGGTCAAAGTACGCCACGAGGGCGGTGAGCATGAGGGCCTGACTCGCGATCTGAGTTCATCGGGAATTTTTCTCTATTCCGAGTCGGGGATGAAAGCGGGCTCAAAGCTGGAACTGGTCATCATGCTGCCTCCCGACCTGGGTTTGGGTCCCGGAGGATGGACACTCTGCCAGGCCTCAGTGGTGCGCGTGGAAGAATCGGGGGGCAAGGGCATGGGAATAGCCGCTACCCTTGACTCCATCGCGTTGTTGCCGGAGATCAGCTGAAACTCACTGGATCGTGCTCCGCGACGGGGCCGCCCATCGAATGCTTTTTCTCAAGTTGATCCAGACCGTGAAAGTAATTTGTTCGCAAGATAAAAGACTGCTTCCCATTGCCCTGTCCCTGGTGCAATAATGGCCCGCTTTAAGACCGCGGCCGAGTGGGCCGTCTTTCCCCGGGGTGGGCTAGCTTATGTGGATTGAAAAACTTACCGATGGCGTTCTTGAACTGGAAACGCCAATCGGCCCTCGATACCTGCAGCCGAATCTGGCGCAACGAGCATGTCTGATGTGGACGTTCCGAAATTTTTTCTCGCTGCCGCAACAAGTGCTGTGCACGCGGGAGCTCCGATTGATTGATCGTCTGTGGAACGAGAACAAGTTCGTGTCGTTGTCCGCAGACGGAGCACATGACCGACCAGTCATCGGAAGAATCGAGCGGCGAGCGCCGGCTCAAGCAGAAGTTCTTCCGATTCGCAAACCGGTATCAGGTGCGCAGCCTGCCGTAGCGGAGCAAAGCCAAGAAGCTGCCTCCGCGTGATCGCGAAGCTGTTGGCTGCGGCGCGGGATTGACGCTGCATTCAGCTCAAGTCGGTCCCAAACTCAAGTTGCGTTGACTTCAATTGGTCAAGATGTCTTCTTCAGAGGTCTGCCGCGCCCGAAGCCAAGTTTGCACCGACCGGATAGCAGCGCTCAACTCGACCTCGAACAGGCCAGCAAAAGACCGATGGTATAATCAACATTTGTCCTCACGTTGCCATTCGCAGTGGGCGCGTAGCTCAATTGGCAGAGCAACTGACTCTTAATCAGTAGGTTGTAGGTTCGATTCCTACCGCGCTCACCACTTTATAATCAATAGCATACGCAATAATCACGAGCACCACGCGAGCCATCTCGCATTTCTGGTTCCAGTCTTGACCTTTGTTCTCAATGGTTTCCCGGCTCTCAGACCAACTGACAGAAGAGTCAGTTAGCCAGAATTAACGCGAGTGGAAAAGCTTCATGGTCAATGAGGTAGAGTTGACTCAATAATTGTTGTGTCCTTTTTGTGTCCTTCGCGGTTCTAGCTTTTCTCTCTGGTTAAGAATCGTCAGTCGGCATTGCGCTTTGGAGCACTGGAAGAGGACTCGCACGGGGAGGGGGATGTTCGGGTGGCGCCGAAGTTCTGAGCCCCTACACCCGTTGTTGAAACGGCAAGGAGCGGAACTCTCTTGCGCCGTACGTTCCGCATAAAGGCCGCCGCAATTATGCTGCGCGCACCAATTCATCGTCAGCCATGACGAACACCTTGGGAGCGGCTGCGGTTGTCATTCACGGCCTTCCATTTTGGTGGGGAGAGTGAAAGCAAAGCATGCGCCACCCGATCGCATCCGTCGGCGTCCACCCGTACAATTGCTGAGCGCCGTGATTCCAATAGGTAATGACGTCGCTCATATCACGGACAAAAATCGTGTCGTGTGTGAGATTGAGTAGGCTGGCCTGCTGGGTTCGCACCGCCACTTCCTGCTCAAGTTCGTCGCGCGATTGCCGAAGGTCTCGCTCGGCGCGATGGCGGACCGCGCTGATGAGAAGAGACGCAAACAGTACGAAAACGATGTAGCACGGGAGATCAGAACGTCTGAAGTAAAGACTGTAAAGAGGTTCAGTGAAAAAGTAGTCGAAGGCTAAACTTGAAAATATAACCGCGAGAATCGCGGGCCCCACCCCGGCATACCAGACGGTTAAGGCGATGGCAAACAGGAAGAGTGGGAACTCTACGCCGCGGAAGTGGTAGCGTTCCAGGAGAAGGGCGATCCCGAGAGCAATCGCAACTGACAAAACCGCGAGACCGTGGCGTTGAAAGGGGGAGGAGATGTTCGGCAACGGCGGTTTCCCTTGCGGCATGACTCGCCCACGATGGCTAGATTCTGATTGTTTTGCCCAAGACTGGGCAATCATCATAGCGCATCTCGTCCTGCCGTGCTCAGCCAGCCAACGGTTTGGATTGTTTCGCAGGGTGTCCGGTGGAAAAGAGAATCAGGATGTCGCTACGCAGGCGCGGATCGTTCCTGAGTGCGGCGCAGACAGAGCATTATTTCACTGGCTCAAACTTTTGGACTCTGCGTCCCCAATCGGTCTCGGCCACATAGACATTGCCTTTGGAATCGACTGCCAGAGTGTGGCCGTGGGTAAATTCGCCGATCTGGTGACCAGGACGCCCGAAGCTTGCGAGGACTTCTCCGCTAGCATGGTCGAGAATTTTGACCTGCTCATCGCCTCCGTCGTCCACGTACATGTATTTCTGCTCCCGGTCAGGAGAAAAGCCGATCCACCATGTGGTGCCCCAATTATCCGGGAGGCTGGTTCCTCTCTTGATCCAGATGTTATTTTTGAAGTTTCCCATCTTATCGAACACTTGGATCCGGTCGGCCTGCCGGTCGCAAACGTAGACTAGACCGTCGTTGCCGATGACTACACAATGCACGACCTGCATGAATGCACCACCGACGCCCGCGTCCGCCTCTTCCCTTGTCCCCTGGTGGCCCCACTGACGAAGGAATTTTCCGGATCGATCGAAAACAGCTATTCGGCTATTGCCGTAACCGTCGGCTACGTAGATGTCGCCATTGGCGGGATCTACCGCTATGTCGGAAGGCATGTAAAACTGCGTATGACTCGAGTTCAGTGCTCGGCCCTTGAGAGTGCCATCGGAAGTATCGACAACGCCTCTTTCCCCGATCTGCAACAGTAGTTTTCCGTCGTGACTGTATTTCTGGATGATTCCATCTCCATTCCCTGCCGTCCAAAAATTGTTCTCATAGTCAATGGTGCAGCCGTGCGTCACATTCGGAACGACTTTCCAGTCGCCGAAGCTATTCACTACATTGCCATCGGGATCGAATTCAACGTAAGGTGGCGCCTGCTGCGCAACTTCCGCTTCCTTGTCTGTCATGTCATTGCGATTAACGATGAAGACGTGATCCTGTCCGTCCACGCATACACCGCTGACTTGTCCGATTACCCATTTTCCAGGCAACGGCTTTGGCCAGTTCGGATCGACAACGAATTTCGCACCGCCGGCATGTGCCTGTGCGCGGGAACTCACTCCCAAAGTGGCCACCAGGCCTATGCAAAGCCAAATCTTAGCGAAGCACCCTATTTTTGTCTGCATTTTGCCTCTCATTTCTCAACATCATTTGCGCGCGATAGCCGAGACCTCGATGTGAGCACCCAAGGACAACTTGGCGACCTGCACGGTCGTTCGAGAGGGAAGGGGATTCTTGAAGTACTCTTTGTAGATGGCGTTCACCTCCTGAAACTGCGACAAATCGACCAGATAGATCTGAACCGAAGTGACATCTGAGTAGTTCATGTGCGCGTCGTTCAGAACGCGCCCGATATTTTCCAAACAGTTCCTGGCCTCTTGACCGAAATCGGCTGGCAATGCAAAGGTTTTCGGGTCCGTTCCCTGCAAACCAGAGACGTAGAGAGTATCCCCAGCCAGGATTCCCGGACTGTAGGGCGTGCCCGCGGGGACGAGTTCCGCGCCTACCGGAGTATTGCCGGACTTCGTCGACGCAGAAAAGAGCAACAAGGAAGCTGCAAGCAAGCAGCCAATCAATCTTCCCATCGGTGTATCCTCTCTTCCCCGGTCGTAGAATCCCGTTTTCCGGGGCTGTCTTCTCACGGTCCGTTGGCGTCCTCGCTTGCGTATGCCCGCGCGAGCGCTCGGATCTCCGATTCGGTAAGCACGCCAGCGATCGTTCGCATCGGCATGTCCATGTCGTTGGCGCGCGTGCCCTGAGCAAATGCTTGCAACTGCTGCTCGAGATACAGTTCGTTTTGTTTCGCGAGCGCCGGTGCGCCGATCCGATAGCCGCCGGGGCCGTGGCACGACGCGCATGCCGCGACACCGCGTTTTGGGTCACCGGCATAAATGAGCCTTTGCACAGGATCGCGGTTGCGATAACTGCTGTTTGGACGCGGTGTCCGTTCTCCACGGCTTTCCGGCAACCCGGGCAGCGATGCAAAGTACGCAGACACGTCCGCGTACTGTTGCGGAGTGAGCGATTGCGCAATCGCGGACATCGGTCCCGACAGGCGAGTCCCAGAGCGAAAGTCGTCGAGTTGTTTATACAGCACAAGTGGGTCGAGCCCCGCCAGACTGGGAACCCAAGGTTGGGTGCTTAGTCCCTTTTCACCGTGGCATGCCGTGCAATTCATTGCGATGAACTCTCCGCTCTTCCGGTCACCGGTGGTCGCTTGCCGAATTGTGGTTTCCGTCCACGCAATGTAGGTCGGGACCTTCAGCGTCGGCTGGATGGTGTTGAAGGCCTTGCCATGAATATGAAAGCCGAGAGCGTGGTACATCGCATCTTTCGTGGAAAGCGGTGCACGAGTCTCTTGATAGCGCGGCAAGAGTAAGAAGCCCAATCCGAATGCAACCACTACCGTTGCCGAAACAAAGGCGACCACAATAAAACCCCATGGATTGTGCAGTCGAGATGACCCGTCCCAGCTCATTTCGCGATCTCCCGGGTCAAGGAATACGCGGGCGCATTTTGATTGTGAAGGAAAAAGAATTGGCCGATGGGATAGCCGTAAGCAATCAGCACAAGCGCGAGCAGGATCACGTTCCAGAGTCCAAAGCCGTTGAGGAGCGAAGGAACCGTCGCTGGTGGATTCACCGACAACGCGTAGCGAATGGGAGGCATAGATTCGGCCACGGGAGCGAAGCTCGATCGAACTAGGACGTAAAAGAACAGGAGAACTGAGCCGAGCACGACGCAGCCGCCGATCACCGACAAAATGACGAGGAACGCTGTCTTCGCAACAACTGGATCCGAATAGTCGAATATCGCGTAGCGTCGAGGCTGGCCCATGAGACCCGCGATGTGCCAAGGTACCGTCGTGACAAGAATGCCCCAGAACCAAAGCCATAACTGAATGTCCGCAAGACGCTTTGAGACCAGCGGGCGCCCGGTTAATCGGGGCCAGAGTTCGTAGGCAATCGCAAAGTAGACGATGACCACGGCCCCTCCAAAAATAAGGTGGAAGTGGGCAGTGACCCAAGAGGTGTTATGGATCATCGCGTTCATGGCGTAACTCATGTTGATCAGTCCGCCGAATCCACCAGGCCCAAGCAGAAGCAGCGAAAGACCGACCGCGAGGACCATAGGTTCATCCCATGGCAGCGCCCGGATCCAGCCGAATAGGCCTTTACCTCCGCGTACACGCCCCGCTATTTCTAAGGAGGCGGTGATCGTGAACACCGTGAGCAAAGTGGGGAGGGCGACCATGAAAGTAAGCACGGACTGAACGAACTTGAATCCCGCGCCATGTTCGGGGTCCATAAAAAGATGGTGTAAGCCGACAGGAATGGAAAAAACCAGGAACAATATAAAGGTGATGCGTCCCATCGTATCGCTATAGAGGCGTCCGCCGGCGGCTTGAGGCATTAACGTGTAGTAAGCGATGTAGGCCGGAATCAGCCAGAAATAGACAATCGCGTGCAATGTCACCGAAAACAGCGTCCGGGCCAGTCCGGCATCGATGGTGTGGCGCCATCCGAATGTGACGGGCAGGATTTGAAAGAGAACCTCGCTGACCGCCCCAAGTGCGGTCCATCCCCACAGGATGGCGCACGCTGTGATGGCAAACATGGCAAGCGGGACCGGTTTCCCCGGGTTTTCTCGTTTCCAGGTACGGAAATTGACGACCATCAACCCGATCCAAAAATAAGATCCGATGATGACTAGCGCAACGCCCAGGTAGTACCACGAGCTTCCTACCAGAGGTGGATAAAAGGTGTACAAAACTGAAGCCCGACCTGCGGCAACCGGCACCAGGGCCATCACAGTGCCGATCAGTGCCAGGAAAAAACCTACCCACGCCCATTTTTCTCCCTGGAGCGGCCTTCCGAGCGCCGAGACGGCAATGGCGTACCCGAATCCCATCGCGAAAAACGTTGGAAAAACGTAGGCCATGATGGACCCGTGTGCCGTCACGGAGGCGTAGTACGTGTTCGGGTCGTCGACGGGGGCCGGCAGCGGACTGCGCATCAGCATTTGCCAGAAGCCCAGTCCAACAGCAGGCAAAAAGCAGAGAAACGCAGTCCACAAGTGGGCGAGCGAAAGTGCTTTACTGTGTTCCACAATTCATCCTTTCGTCCGGCCGCAGGGTCGTGAATTGATCTCTCGGCACAACTACAACGCGCGCTGCCATCGCGTGATGACCGAAACCGCAAAATTCGTCACAGGGCATTTGATACGTTCCCGGGCTCTCAAAGCTTGTCCTCACGTTCGTGATATAGCCGGGGACAACCATGGCATTGGTGTTCGTGCTCTGGACGAAAAAGCCATGTGTAACATCGGTGCTGGTTAGACGAAAACGAACGGGCGTCGAGGCCGGCACGACCGCGCACTGCGGAACGAACATATACTGCTCGGCAATTATGCGAACCGTGATTGAACCGTCGGGTTCGACGGCGGAGCCAAGATTGCTTTCGACGAACTCCCCCTGTAGGTGCAAGGTCGCTGGGTCAATTGTTTCTACGTCGCTCAAGGGATGAAGCATCTGGCCGATGCCGGTGAGGACGATCACCGCCAGCATCACGCCGAGCATGGCGGCCATGACGAGGAACCAACGCCGCTCCGTCTTGACGATGACTGTTTCCGGAATCAGACCCGCCGCGCCTTCGTTATTGAATTGGTTAGCCAACGTGCCCTCTGCTCATGAACAACACAAAATAGAAAAACAGCCACCCTGCGAAGAGCAGACCCACCGCGCAGGCGGCAATAATCAGGGCGCCGCGGGGACCATCTTTGAGAGCTCCATTGGCTGCAGCGCGAGCGGCGCCGGATGCCACGCTCTCTGGGTTGCTCGCTGACGTGTAATGAAATTCTTCTTCCATCATGTTTTCTCCTGATTGCTTCACTTCACCGCTGGACGAGACGCTTGTTCGAAATAGGCCGCGACTGCGACGATGTCTTGTTCGCTGATGTTATGAGCGGGAACGAACATCTGCTGGCTCTTCCGATAGCCTTGACGAAACATTTGAATCTGAACGCTGATGTAGTGACTGTATTGCCCGCTCAGGTACGGTACGCCGGCAATGGGTTCTCCCCCGCCGTTTGGCCCGTGGCAGCTCTCGCATGCCTGGACGCGCACACTCAAATCTCCAACTTCTGCGACTTGCTTCCCTAAATCACGGACCCGTTCCGATACGGGGCGTGAGGGGAAAGCGAGAGTATGAAGGCTCGCGCAGTATTGCGAGACAGCTTCGATCTCATCGTCCTTCAATCCTTTGGCGATAGGTTCCATGAGTGCGTTCCGCCGAGCGCCGGAAGCAAAGTGCCGCAATTGTTCGGCGAGATACTGCGCGGATTGTCCGTCCAGCCTGGGAAAGGCGCCGCTTCCGTCGGAAGCTCCATCAAACCCGTGACAACGAGCACAGGCAACCGCACCTCTTGTGGTTCCTTCTGCCACAATCCGAAGTGCAATCTGTGATTTGTTCGAGGTCGCTTTATTTGAAGTCACGGTCTGCGCGGCCAGGTAGCTCGCGACGATGAGTCCCGCGACGAGAAGTACAAACATAGTTCGCACGATGCTATGAGTTTTCGTCATCGGTTACACCAGAGGTCCAGGTCGTTTCAGGTAGCGGGTCTTCAACGCGTCCGCAGTCCAGTAGATCAGCGCGCCCAGAGTGACGGTTGGGTTGTAGCTGGAATTTTGGGGATAGTTGCAGGCTCCCACCACGAATACATTCGGGACATCCCAGCTCTGGCAGTAGCGATTCACCACGCTTGTCGAAGGGTCGGCTCCTATCACCGCACCTCCGGTGTTATGGGTGCTCTGATACGAGGTGGTCGTGAATGGACCCGTTCTCGGAGAATCGACCACAATCTTGGCGCCCATCTGTCGCGCGATTTCACTGGCCTTGTGGGTGACGAACCTGCTCATGCGGACATCGTTGTCTGGAAAATCAAAGGTAATTCTCAGGAGCGGCAGCCCCCACGCGTCGCGGTAGGTCGGATCCAAATCGAGGTAGTTCCCCCGCATGGCGGTGGACGTACCGGATAAGTTGAAGATCGCGGTGTGGTTGTAATGCCGCCGCACGGCGTCCTTCCATTTGCTGCCCCAGCGCGGCGTCCCCGGCGGTGTGGGATGAAATTCGACCGGACGGGCGTTCGTGCTGCCGCACAGCACGTAGCATCCGCCAATAAATCCGAGGGAACTGTGGTCAAAATTGTCGACGCTGAAATCGTCGATCACCGTTCCGCTGGCGCCGCCCGCCATGTAGGAATTCAAGTGAACGTCCTCGCCGAGAAAAGTCGGGACGTAACTCTGCGTCTGATAGGCGTAATTCCTCCCCACCACTCCCGTTTCGGTCGTGGGGTCGTACGGTTTGCCAATGCCGGAGAGCAGCAACATGCGAACGTCGTTCAAAGCGAACGCGGTCAAAAGCACCAGGGCCGCCGGCTGCTCAAATTCCCGCCCTTGCGCGTCCATGTAACTGACGCCCGTCGCCTTCTTGGCCGTGCTGTCCAGATTGATACGGAGAACTTGCGACTCAGTGCGCAGCTCAAAATTGGGATTCTTCATGAGCACGGGCAAGATTACCGTCTGCGGACTCGCCTTAGCGAAGTGCTCGCAACCGTACCGCTCGCAAAACCCGCAATAGGCACAGGGATTCAAAGTCAATCCCTCCGGATTCGTATACGGGCGCGTAGTGTTGGCGGATGGCTGGAGGAACGGGTGATACCCCAATTCCAACGCCGCCTTCCGAAACAGGGCCCCCGAGTATTGTTCCTTCATCGGAGGATTGGGATACTCGCGCGAGCGCGGCGCCTCCAGAGGATTTCCACCGGGCTCGATCTTGCCGTTTAAATTTCCAGCTTTGCCACAAACGCCGAGGAGATATTCAAAGCGGTCGTAGTACGGCTCCAGTTCCTGGTAGGTGACGCCCCAGTCTTGAATTCGAAGATCCGGGTCCAGAATTTTCTTCCCGTAGCGCTGCTCGATGTGTGTTTTGTAGACGAATTCTTCCTCGTGGTATCTCCAGGCCTGGCCGTTCCAGTGAACTCCGCATCCGCCCAGACCCGTGCCGGGAAGAAATGCCTCCCACTGACGCATCGGCAAAGCGACCTCTTTGTGGCCGTTGCGAAAGGTCATCGCTTCGCGGGTCACGTCTTGCATCATTCCCTTGCGAATCGAATACTTCAGTTCGTCATGGATCGCAGGTGCCTGGAAGTCCGGGACGCTATGGCGGCTGTCGCCACGCTCCAGGCCGACGACCTTAAGACCGGAGGCCGCGAGTTCTTTGGCGAGAATGGAGCCGGCGAAGCCGACTCCGATGACGACCACGTCAACCTCTTTTAGCTTTTGCGGCATGGGCCTATTTCCCTCTCGTGCTGGAGATCATCGAGTGGTAGAGCGGGCCATCGGCGATGCTTAAGGGTTCTCGATGAAATTCAACTCCATGCTTATCGATCAGATCGTGGTAATCCGCATACGCGCCGGGGAATCCGATCATCTTCCAGGCGATTTTGTTCTTGTTGCCGCCATAAATCGGATCGGAGAAGAATCCTTCAACCGTGTGTTGCAAGAGAAAGTCGAAGAATATGTTCGCCGGCACGCCGTCAAGGTCAATGTCTCCTTTTTCGAGACTCGAGAGGTATTCGTCTTTTTCTTCGGCAGGTAATTGGTCGAATGATTTTCCCTGAGAGGTAAAGTGCGCATTGATGGCGAGAATGGATCGGCGGAAGAGTTCCGCGGGCGTGTACTCGAGTTGATACCCTTGCGTGGGAGCACCCTTTCGAAATGGTCCGTGACGATACAGCATTTCGCCGCGACCCCAAGCCCCCGCCATTTGAAGGTCGATGTAATTTACGACGCCCGCTTCCGCGGCGCCCGGCCAGCTTTCGTCTGGCGGAATCAGGCAATCCACAGCCGACAGCAGAAATCGCCTTTCGGATTCGTTCAGAAAACGATGTGGTTCCTCGGTACGGAGATCCCCGACCAACGCGGGAGCTTCTCCTGCCAGCGTCGCAGTTGAAATCAAGACCAGGCTTGACCTCAGAAAATTTCGGCGTGAATTTAAATTCGGTGCTTCACTCATAACGCTCCTTTTGCGCGATGCATTGCGGTCAGCTAGCTTTAGTCCGCACCACCTTGCAGCTTTAGGGCACGTGCCAAATGATCCTGAATCTTTGGCAGAGTTTCTTGTGCAAACGCCTTCAGATCAGGATCTGTGCCATTCGCAATTTCATATTCATAGAGAGCGGTGTTGGCCTTCTGGTAATTGACTTGCCCCCTTACGTAATCGGCGTCAAGCTCCTGGCCACTTTCATGCTCAAGGGTAGAAACGACGGTGGCGTATGCGGCTTTCAGAAGTGTTGGCGGCGGCACTGGCGCCTTGCTTTTCAGAATCCCCAAGAGCGCGTTATTCACGGTGATGTGGGAACTCACCATCAATTCCGCATAGCTGCGAATGGCTTGGGTCGTACCCTTCGTTTCTGCAACCCGGCCGGAATCAACCTGAAACGGGGTGCCCAGCGATGTTTGAGTGACGAAGTAGGTGTCGGCCGGCCCGAGTGAAGCGCCGGGTGCACTCGCCGCCGGCGTCTGCGCGGCCGAAGCGCTGGTTGTAAGTGGCAGAAGAACGACGGAGAAGCCAAGAATTGTAGCGACGGTCAGCGAGAGCACTTTCATATTTGTTCTCGGGTGAATGCAAATAAATTCGAAACCCGATTCGCGATCGAAGCAGGTCTCGAGTGGAGTAAAGGCACTTGGTATGCCAAATTAAGTCTTCGGCGGAATCGGTGGAAGTGCTGAAAAACCCGGAGTAGGTCTGAAGCCAGAGCTTGAAATTACTGGGCTAAGTGTCCTGCGCTTGACTCGCGCTCGGGTAGGTGTCGGCATTTCGACAGGCCGTTCGACGTCCTTCGTCGCTGACATCACGCCGCGGGGCTGTGAACTAGCGACGATCGAGAGTATCCAGCAACCTAGAAAGCGGCGGGCCTGAGCAAAAAGGGTTGCCGACCGATGTGCTTGGACCTCGCCCTTCCGCGCTTCCAACTTATGTGTTGTGGGCGCGGCAAACGATATTCATCAAAGACACCGTTTGCAAATTCGTGAGGTCGGAGGTTAATTATGAACAACGGTAGAACTTGCCAGCCCCTCAACCGCCAGCGCGCGCATCCCGACGGTATCGAGAACTTTGCCTTTGATCACGATTCCGGGAACGCCTATGCGATTAAGAACATTCTCGGGCAGCGGTACGCCGTTTTGTTCGTTGAGCACAAGATAGAGCTGGCCGCCTTGGTCGGAAATGAAAACTAAAGGCCCCCCGGCCGCCGCGCACAGCTTCGCGCAGAAGGCATGATCATATGCGTGAGTGCGAGTGCCCAGGTAGCAATTTGCATCAGTGACCTCGCCGCGCATGCTCACGGTCTTGCCGGACTCAACTTGTCCGACAAGCAGATCAATGTTCCCTTGCTTGGCCAAACTCCGCGCCTTTGCCAGATTGGAAACTAGGGCCTGCACTTGATCGAATGGCATCTTGTTCAGCTCATAACGATCTCCGAATTGGAACGCACACAATCCCAAAGTCGCGATTGTGCCGAGCAACGCTCCAACCGGCTTTCTACTTCGACGCTTTCTTCGTAGCAAGGTTCGCACCAGCATGCCCATCATCGTTCAGGCCACCTCTATTAGCTCCCGTGTAGCGGATGTGCCAGATGGAGTTCGAACCATCATCGGACACCAGCAGTGATCCGTCCCGAGCCTCGGTGATTCCGACGGGCCTTCCCCAGACGTGTCCGTTGTCGACCACAAAGCCGGTCAGAAAATCTTCGTAGTTGCCGCTGGCCCGGCTTGTCTGGTGCATCGGCACGCGAATCACTTCATATCCGGTACGCACCGATCGGTTCCACGAACCATGCTCGGAGGCAAAAATGTCTCCCTGATATTCGGCTGGCAATTGCGTACCTTGATAAAACATCATCTCGAGTGAGGCGTTGTGAGGTTGCAACAACACATCGGGAACTATGACCTTATCTCTCAACTCCAGATGCTTACCTTCATGGCGCGGATCCTGATGGCTGCCAATGTACCACCATGGCCAGCCATAGAAACCACCGTCTTCAACATGCGTGATGTAATCGGGCACAAGGTTGTCACCCAAGCCATCCCGTTCGTTGACCGAGCACCACAACTCGCCTGTCCTGGGATTGATCGCCAGCCCACCGCCGGCATTGCGGATCCCATATGCATACACTCGCATCCCGGAGCCATCGGGATTGAACTCCAGGATATCGGCTCGATTCTTTTCATCCGGCATGGTATCAGGATCGTCGACATTCGACGCCGACCCTACTGCGACAAACATCTTTTTGCCGTCAGCTGTGAATCGCACGTCGCGGGTCCAATGACCCGTGCCGTGGGGAAGGTCGACAATGTGCTGCGCTGGCGCGCTTGCTTTCAAGTCCCCATCTCGATACGGAAACCTGACGACTGCGTCGGTGTCGCCTATGTAGATCCATTGAGGATTGTCTCCGGGAGGGTAGAACGCAATGCCATAGGGTTCTTTGAGACCGCTGGCGAAAATTTCAGCCTGTTCTGGTTTGCCATCTGCGGTGATTCCGCGGAACACTCGGATTTTTCCGCTGCTGCTTTCCGCCAGGAAAATGTCGCCGTTGGGGGCAGTGCGGATCAGCCGCGGATTATCGAGTCCCGTGGCATATTGCTGCACGCTAAAGCCGACCGGAGCCTTCGGCCACGCATCGCGGGGACGGGCAACCACCTGCGGTCCATTGGCCGCGGAATCGGTAACATACGGCGCCGGAAGATCTTGCACAGTGATCTTGCGAACCCTTCCAGGCTCCTCAAAGCGAAAATCTGTAAAGGGCGCCTGCGGAGGAGGGAAATTGGTCTTGACCGGTGTCACTTCGACAGGCGCGGGACCGTTTGTGTTTGCGCCCGGCGAATTCTCGAGCGACTTCAAGTAAGTGACAATCTGCCATCGTTTCTGCTCGGGCAGGCTCCCCCAAGATGGCATGCCGTTATCAACGGCTCCGGTTGTGATGAACCAGAAAACTTCTCCGTCGGGCGCTGATTGCGTGGGCCCGGAAAGGGCAGGGATGTTCCCGGTCCCGCGTCCAGCAATTCCATGGCAGGAGCCGCAGTTCATTGCGTAAAGTCTTGAGCCGGCCGTGGCGGCCGTCTTCTGGCCTACGTACGGGTTCTTCAGTTGAGAGCTGGACGCTGGCGCGTTATGAAAGTGCGCGTCTTGAGCTACCAGCCTCGACGCCAGACAGATCAATAGAATTGCACCCATTGCCGCAGTGACACAATATGCTCGGACACCCACTCTCATATTTTTCCTCCAGCGATCTGTCTGCTCACCCGCCCGATTGCATTGCAAGCTCCGGATGCCGCGTCAGTCGAGTCTCAACAGAAGCAAATCCGTTGCCACTTCGCGATAGGGCGTCTCTTCGACCGACGTTCGTGTTCGTCGGGCCTTGATCTAACTCTACAAATTCAGCGCGCAGGAGATGGATATACGACAGGGTCAGTTTTTCGACGTGGTGTCCACACGTTGTTGACGTCCGTTGTGGAGAGTGCGGACACAGAAAGACGGCCGGTTGGAATCCGAAGCCCGTCGGCATGCGGACAGTGCGTCAGCTGCAGGACATCTTATCCGAGTTTTCTGAGAGCCAACCCCAAGTAACTCATGCCTCTTCGGCGAGACGAAGAAATCGTGCTACATATGATTCCCAGCGGGGCCGCACTGTACTCACCAAACTACACCGCGCCGCGCACACCGGAGATCGAAGACGTAACCCTCTTCTCTGGTGATGGCGTGGCGCCCTCCTTGAACAGACCCAAGGCAATCATAACGACGCAGGGAGGCAGCAGAGCCCACATCTGGAAATGCGAAGCCGCCATTCCGGACAGCGCTGCGCCCACCAGAAACCCCGACCATACGCTTGCGTCAAGTCGAACGCGGGCGAGATGAGAATCCCCCGGGCCTTGTCCTTCCGACAGAGGTTTCCGCCCCGCGGCTGCAGCGAGATGGGCGCCGATCCTGTTCAGCGTGCCAGTCACAAACGTAAGACTCACCGATTCTGCGCCGACCTTAGACAACGCGGGATTCATCATACCCATGGCCAGGCTGAGCATTGAGATTTCGACAGAGGCATTCCACGGGCCGTGCCATTCAAGAGCAGCAACGGTCGCAAGCAGGCCTGCCATCACACCGAAGATCAGGCGATGGGAATAACGCAATCTAGATTGACTAAAGAGGTTTCCCAAGAAACTACCAGTGACGAACGACAGGACGGCTATCGCCGAGGGCAACGCGGCTTGGAAATTGCCCTGTCCGCTCTTTAGTCCGGCGAAAGTCGTGTTTCCGCTCATGAACGAGACATAGGTTCCTAGGACAAGAAGGCCATAGCCATCCAAATAGCCGGCGACCAGAGCTAGGAAAACAGCTAATCCCCACTTTACCCTTGTGTCGGTTGAGGGCAACGTCATTGCGGCTACGAACCTCCCAAGAAGAGCCTGCGATTTTCTCTGAAAGGTGCGCGCAAGAGCGTCAAATAGCTCGCATCCTCGGGCAACGGCGGCCGATCGTGGCAATCAAATCCGTGATTCATTCAATTCCTATTACAAACTATCTGATTCGGCGTCACCGGGTAATCTTAGCCGAAATTGCTATTGCTCGAGAGCGGCAGATCGCGAACCCGTGTGCCGGTGGCAGCGAAAATCGCGTTACAAAACGCGGCGACAAACGGCGGTACTCCCGGCTCTCCGACGCCGGCGGGCGGCGCCGAGCTCTCCGCGATGTAAACGTTCGTCTGAGCCGGAACCTCGTTGATCCGAGCCACGGGGTAATCGTTAAAATTGGATTGTTGGATCATGCCGTTCTTGGCAGTGATCTCCCCGCTGCGCACGATGCTCGTGCCGAAAACCACCGCGCCTTCGAATTGCGCCCGGGTCGCTTCCGGATTGACGACAATCCCCGCATCTACTGCTGTGTCGACGCGCGGGATGCGGATCTCTCCGTCATCACTGACCTCCACTTCCACGACCGTGGCCACATAAGTCAGGAAACTGCGATGGGCAGCGAATCCAAACCCATGTCCCTTTCCACTCTTCTTTCCGGCCCAACCGGACTTGTCGGCAACCATTTCAATGACCTTCCGTAGGCGGCCGGTCTCCCAGGGATACGTTTTATAATCCGCACCGTAGTTCGGATACTGCACGTTGGTGAAGTCCAATGTGCGCGGCGGTCCGATAAGGTCCAATAGATACTCCACTGGATCGCGATTTGCGCGATGGGCCAGCTCATCGGTGAAACACTGAACTCCAAATGCATGGTAGATGTTGGCCACCGATCGCAACCATCCAATTCTGACATGTGCCTGCGCAGGACCATTCTCGATGCGTATGTTGGGCAAATCATAGGGAAGATCCGTCCAACCTTGTGCCAGGTGCGGCGGATCGCCATAGACAGCGTTCACATCGAAAATGGAAGTGATCGGTGGAAAGACTGATCTCTGCAGCCACGCTGTGGGCTTCCCCTTGTCATCGACCGCTGCCTTCAAATACATCGCAGCTACGGCGTTGTAATAGTCAAACTTCACGTCGTCTTCCCGCGTCCATACAACTTTTACGGGGCGCCCTAGCTTCTTCGATAAAACTGCAGCCTCCGCAACATAATCAGGTTTGGACTTTCTTCCGAATCCGCCGCCCAACAACGTGACGTGGCAAATCACGTCCTCAGGCGGAATTCCGAGTTCGGAGGACACAATTGCCTGCGCCGCCTGAGGATTTTGGGTTGGCGCCCAGGCTGTGACTTTTCCATCCTTGAATTCCGCCAGCGCCACCATGGGTTCCATCGGGACGTGGGCCAGCAGCGGAACGTAGTAGTCAGCTTCAAACACATTCTCGGTAGGGAACTCTTTGCCGGAGTCGCCCACGCTGCGGATAACCTTCCCCGGCTTGTGCGCTGTCTCCCGCAGTTCCTTCTTGTATTCGACGGAGTCGTAGGATTCGTTCGGCCCGTTGTCCCAAGTTATCTTCAGTTTCTTGCGGCCCTGAAACGCAGCCCAAGTGTTGTCGGCAATCACAGCAACTCCGCCTAGAGGCTGGAAGGCAGCGGGAGGCTTAAATGGATCGATGCGAATAGTCTGGTGCACTCCCGGGACCTTCAGCGCCTCCTGATCGTCGAGAGTTTTTATTTTCCCGCCGAAGACTGGAGGATGTTCGACCGATGCGTATACCATGCCATCCAGGCGCGCATCCATTCCGTATATCGCTTTTCCCGTGCAGAGCTTCTCCAGGTCAACGCTGGTCATTCCCTTTCCGATATACCTCCACTCCGACGGCTTCTTCAGCTGGAGCTGTTCTTTCTTTGGCACTGCGAGCTGGGCTGCACCCGCAGCCAGTTCACCATAACCCAGGCGCCGGCCCGTTGCCTTGTGAACCACCGCATGCAGTTCGGTGGAACAGTCTGATGCAGCGACGTTCCACTGCAGCGCCGCTGCCTGGATCAACATCGAGCGCGCCGCAGCACCGCACTCTCGCATCGTGTCAAAGAACCTTCTTACGGATTGTGAGCCATCAGTGTTTTGGTCTCCGTAGCGCTTATCGCCAATCGCCTGGTCGATCTTCACGCGCTTCCAGTCGGCGTCAAGCTCGTCTGCAAGGACGAGTGGCAAAGATGTACCTATGACCGTTCCCATCTCTGACCGGTGCGCGACGATGTAGACGGTTCCATCCTGCTGAATCCCGACAAAAAGATTGGGATGAAGGGTTGCCCTATCCGCTTCGGTCTGGCCATCCGGCGTCTGTCCTTGCGCCAGTATCGGTGGGACATACCGCACCGCGAGAATGAAGGCGCCCGCGCCGAACGCGCCTTTGAGGAATCTCCGCCGGCTTACATTTTCGATTTGCCTCATGCGATTCTCCCCGCCGCTAGCTTGATCGCCTGGCGAATTCGTTGGTAGGTTCCACAGCGGCAGATGTTGCCAGCCATGGCGTCATCGATTTGCTGATCTGTGGGATGAGGAGTGGTTTTCAGGAGGGAAACCGCCTGCATGATCTGTCCCGACTGGCAATATCCGCACTGCGGAACGTTCAGCTCCATCCAGGCTTGCTGAACCGTATGGAGGCCGTTTGTCCCAAGGTCTTCAATGGTTCGAATCTCGCTACCCGCTGCCGCGCTCATCGGCGTAATGCACGACCGGATCGCTTCGCCGTTCTGATGAACCGTGCAAGCGCCGCAGAGAGCCATACCGCAGCCGAACTTGGTTCCCGTCAATCGCAAGACGTCCCGTACGTACCAGAGCAGGGGCATGTTGGGATCGCCGTCGAACGTGCGATCTATCCCATTTACTTTGAGCTTCACCATCAAGATTTCCCCCTTATCTTTATCAGTGAAGCATTCTACGTGCCACGTCAAGATAGAAACCAATTGAAGGTAAAGGCCCGCTCAACATCATTTTGGATCTAGTATGAGGAGGAATTTCCGCTCGACAGTGTCAGTCTTTCGACGCGGCTGTTGAGCGGCGGTCACTAGGTCCAACGTCATTCGCGTCCAAATTCGGCGTTTGACAATATTCCCACATTGAAAACGTTGGGCATAGCCCGACTCTGAGCCTGGACGCGCATCTGCGCTTCGGCCCAGGTCGAAGTAAGTGCTTCTCGCCATGTTGTCATCCTGCTGTCCGAGTTACTGAGTCATATATCTCCTGAAATCGAGGTTGCTTCTTTTGATCGGATGTCTGCTGTCCAACTGGCACTCACCATGTGATTCCCAATTGTTGCGCATCGTCATGCACTCCGGCCAGAGCCGGCGGGGACTGAAAAGGATCATCCAACCACACCCACAGATCGCGATAGAAAAAGAGTTGCTGACGCAGCAGAGCTGCCAGCGTCGATAATGACCAGGAGAACGACGATTTCAACTGCAGGTACTTCAGCACCAGCATCGCGATCAACGCCGTCC
>Ga0181523_10002384_pt1 | contig 18502 bp, 17 predicted proteins | sample PEATcosm2014_Bin_43_FD_119752 | JGI IMG/M metagenome (GOLD analysis project Ga0181523, IMG submission 119752) | Peatland microbial communities from MTU Mesocosm Facility, Houghton, MI, USA - PEATcosm2014_Bin05_30_metaG | ecosystem: Environmental > Terrestrial > Soil > Wetlands > Peat | place...
GCTGTTCAATACGGTGATGAACTACATTCTGCAAGTCCAGATGGGCTATGCGGATTATGAGTTCGGGTTCTCGACCGACACGGAAACGGACCCGGTAAAGATCGCCACAGCGGACAATCTGCGCATCGGGAAAACCGCTTCACTGAACGAGATTCGGCGGATTCGCGGGGAAGATCCGCGGCCGGAGCCGGAAGCGAACGAGATCGGGATGATAACGACGGGCGGGTGGGTGTCGATCACGATGCACGCGCCCCTCAACGCGCCCGGCGGAGGCGCTGGCGGGCCTGGTGGGGAGCCTGGTGCATCTCCGAAGCCAGGAGAGCCGAAACCGGCGCCTGTGGGCGGGGAACCGGGCGAACCGGGGTCCAACGGCCAGCCGGCGAAGCCTCCGAAGGCAGCTGCCATGGTTGTGATCGAACTTCAAAAGGCGGTGGACGGCGTGTTCACGATGACACTATCCCGGCAATTGGCCGACGCCATCTATGGGCTCGAACGGATCGGCGTAAAAAAAAAGAGCCAGCAATTGAGGAAGATCCGGTACTGAGGGCGGTCGCGCTGTTCGAGGATGCGGCCAAAGGCTCTCCCGATCAACCACGTGTTCCGGCGGGCAGTCCAGAAGGCGGGGAGTTCACCAGCGGGACCGGCAGCGGCAAGACCTTCCGGTCGGTGAAAGCGCAACGGGCGGCCAAGGCTCAAGTCCCCTGCAAGGCTGCGCAGCAGCGGGCGGCTGAGGAGCAGGAGGCGATTCTCGGGCGGGCTCTTGGCATGTCTCAACTGCCAGACAATTCCGCTTTTGATCTCCAGGCTGGGAAGGTCGTGGTAGAGGTCAAGACAGTCTTTGTCAGCAAGCACGGCAAGGTCACGATGAACGCGAAAGCGCTCATGCGCAAGCAGATCGCCATCAAGGAAGGCCGGCTGAAGCGGGTATTCACAGTGATTGCGGATAAGCGACAGCCGGGCGTCACACGCTACTACATGGCCAAGGGAGTCGGTTCTTTCCGCATTCCCAAAGCAGATCGTGACCCGCGCGGCCGCGCTGTTCCGACCACGATATTGCAAATCAGGGGGCTGATCCGATGAGCTGGCTTATCGCGGGTGAAAACGGTGCGCTGAATCAGTTCGCCTCCGGTTTGGGCTACACGGAGTTGATCGCGGCGCTCGACGGTAACCGCGCCGATTTCCCGGCGCTTGAATCGCTGGTGGAGCACGGCATCAGCGAACAAGTTCCAGAAGTCATCGCAGACTTGTCGCGCTTCATCGACAAGCAGGACGATCCAGACGTGCTTTCGGTCGCGGAAGCCATGAAGGGCTTGCTGCATGGCTTGGAAGTGGCCATCGTCACCAGCGGAGAGAGCGATCTGGATGAGGATGGTTCTGAGCCCGGCGAGATCATTTACGGCGAGGGGCAGGACGAAACGCCGCTCACGGAAGAGGATCTTCCGGCTGATCCCGAGGCGGACAAGGCGGATTTCCTGTTTGGTGACGGGCGGCCGTCTCCAGGATTGAATTTCGATGGGCTGTTGGTTCGCAAGGCCGCGTCCCTTCCACCCTTACAGCGGGACGGCATCAAGGTCATTCGAGCGCGCCGGCAGTTCGCCAACAAGTTGGGCGAGTTCTTTCGGAAGACCGCGGCGGACCTGGCGCGGCAGGTGCTGGAGTTTGAACCGCCGGAAGCCGGCAAGGTTGCCAAGGCGAAGCCGAAGACCGCGGCTGAACTGGCGGCGCAACTCACGCGCATCGACTGGGACGAGTTGATCCCCGAGGCTGAGGATGCGCTGACGGAGATCGCGCGCGAGGGCGGCTATGCGGCGCTGGCGCAACTAGAGATCAGCGACACCAAGGTCATCAACGAAGTCAACGACGTAGCGGGCGATTGGGCTTCGGGCCGGGCGGCCGAGATGGTCGGCAAGAAGTGGGTGGACGGCGAGCTGGTAGACAATCCGAATCCCAAATGGGCCATCACGGAAACGACGCGCGACGATATTCGGCAGATCGTTGAAAACGCCTTCCAGCAGAACACGTCGATGAAGGATCTGGCGGCCCAGATCCAAGAGGCTGGCGCCTTCAGCGACTACCGGGCGAACATGATTGCTCGCACGGAAGCGCTCAATAGCGAGACGCAGGGCAATCTGGCCGGCTGGGAAGCCAGCGGGATGGTGGAGTCCTACAAGTGGACTCTTTCGGCGGACCACGATGACGCGGACGATTGCAACTGCTCCGACAACGCCGATGGAAGCCCATACGCCTACGACGAGTTGCCGGACTACCCCGACCACCCTCATGAAATGTGCAGTCTGTCGGTCGCGCGCCTGAAAGGCGAAGAGAGCGACGAAGACGAAGACGTTGAAGACGCAGTCGGCGCGGGGGATCTGCGGAAGGCCGTTGCCGCTTTTGAGGATCTGGCGAAGTATTCGGAAGGTGAAGCCCGCGACGAATCTGGCCGGTGGACCTCGGGCGGCGCGGCCACGCCGAAGCACGTTGGCAACGTCAAGCGGACGCTGAGCCAGGGATGCGCAGCGGTTGGGACTCGGTCAGCGGGCGACGAGGAGTAGAAAATGCAGGACACGGTTCTGGCGAATCAGGTAGGCGTATCCGTGTTGACGGTTTACGTGCTACAGGCGCTCAAGCGCGCGCCGTGGTTTCCCTGGATCAAACAAAACACGGACAGGTTGAACCGCGGCCTTGCGGTGCTGATCGCGTTTCTGACGGCCGCTGGCTTCCAGTTTTCGATGCAGGGGTCCTGGCAGGCCGGGAGAACGGTCACGGTTGTTATCCCGTCGGTGGGAGTTCTCTGGACGGTGTTACTCCATGCGCTGGCGCAAACCGGGATGCAGGAATCCTTCTACCACGGGATCGTGAAGAAGGCGGACCCGGACAAGCGGTGACGGCTGGCGCAATTGGCCCGAACGTCAAGCGCCTGATCTGCGAACGCGCGGCGCAACTCCAGATCGACGCGACCAAGCGCCGCTTCGGAAAGGCTGGCGTCGGAGAAGTCGCAGTTGCAATGCCGATGGCGCGGAAGGGATCAAGGGCAACATGCACGCCGCGGTGGAATGGGTGCAGGCGGCGCTCAAGGTTCTGCGGGCTGCGCCAGACGCGCATTGGAATAACGACGAAGAGGCCGCTGGCGAACTGCTGGCGCAGATCAAGGCGAAGCGCTTGCGCGGCGGAGTCGCTGTTTGCGCAGCGGCCCGCCTTTTTCATTTTACAGCAGGGGGGATTATGTATCCAGACTTCCTGAAGTATTTCCCACTCGTCAAGGTTCAAGACGATGCGGATGGACGGGCTATTGCGTATGGACTTGCCACCTGTGAGGCCGTTGATCTTGAGGGGGAACGGTGCGTGTATAAAGACACGTTACCCGCTTACCAAGCCTGGAGCGATGCCGCAATGCGGTCCACAGCAGCCGCCTCGCAGGAACTCTCCATGGGCAACTACCGCCTGCAGCACAGCTTGCAGATAGCAGGTAAGTGCATCGGGATTGACTACCTCGACGATAAGAAAGAAATCTGGACCAAAGGCAAAGCGGTTGACGAAGACATCAGTCAAATGTTGCGCGAGGGCTTCCTTCGCGGACAATCCCATGGCGGTAAATATGCCTACAGAAAGTGCGCCGAGTGCGGAGCTGACATTCCTCAAAAAAACTTCTGTCCGATGTGCAATAAAAAGGTCGTTGTCAACTACGCCGTGGGGAGCCTTTCTGAAATTTCTTGGGTTGATGCGCCATGTCTTCCGCAAGCGACCTTTGCCTATGTGAAGGCCGATGGCTCGATGGAACTTCGCAAGTTCCAAAAGGCCGAGGCCAAGACCAAGCGGGTAGACGGCGAAGACCTGCCGGCCAGCGCGTTTCTGATCGTGCTCGACAAGGACGACACAAGCACCTGGAACTTGCCTTGGCGGTTCAGCACAGAGGAAAAGACCGTCGCTCATCTTCGCAACGCTCTCGCGCGCTTCAACCAACTCAAAGACGTGCCCGAAGACGTGAAGGCGAAGGCGTGGAAGCGGCTGGTGGGCCTGTGCAAGAAGCATGGCATCGAAGTCTCGGACGATGAGAAGAAGGCGGCCGGGGCGAGCCATGACGGAAGCATGACGTGTCCGAAGTGCGGCGCCGACATCAAGTGCGATGCGGCGAAGTGCCCGGAGTGCGGTTGCGGGTTGCCGGGCGAGCACGAACTTCCGAAGAACGCTGAAGGTCAGAACTGCCCGACCTGCAACGTGCCGCTTGACGAGAACGGCAAGTGCCCGACGTGCGGCGCGGAAGTCCCACTCGGAGGCGGTGATAAGGCGGCGGCGAAGGGAACGCCGCGGGAGCCGCGCGGACGCTTCACGGCGCGCGGAACGGGCGAAATCCACGATTGCCTGACGGCGGCCGGCTTCGAGCACACGCGCACGGGCACGACGGCGCAAGCGGGATCTCCAGCGCTTCCCGAGGGCACGTTCTGCTACTCGCACAAGGACGGCAAGGCGAAGGTCACAGTGCAGCCGGACGGCTCCTGGGAGCACGAGGATGGCAAGGGCCGGCGGACCAAGGGCAGCGGCAAGGACGCGCTCGCAGAGCACCTGGCCTCCTGCAAAGACAAGAAGAAGAAAGATGCGGACAAGGCTTGCGCGCCGCTTCTGAATGCAGTGCGCAAGCTGAAAGGAGTTCACCATCCAATGCTAACGATCTTGAAAAAGGATCTGACCGCAAACGATTCGTTCGACGCGCTACAGCAGCGGGCGCATCGGGCGTTACAGGCCAAATTCGGTGACGGGTGGAATATCAATTCCATCGGCTGCTACATCCAAGCGATGTTCGATAACGAATTGGTCTACACGCTGGGCAGTCAGCAGTACGCCATCGGCTACAAGGACGATGGGGAGAACTGCACGCTTATCGGGGAGCCTGTTCATGTTGTCGTGACCTACGTTCCCGCCGAAGCCAAAGCGGCGACGGCGATTACGTTGCGGAAGGACATGAGCCACGTGTCCATCATGTCGCAGATCCTGCAAAGTTCGGCGCAACTGCGGCGCTGGGTCATGTCCGAAGCCCAGGTGGAAGACGGCGATCCGCGCGATGTGGCGATTGCCGCGCGCATGAAGGACTGGATCGACGAAGGATCGGCCATCCTCTCCGACATCGTGGAAGACGAAACCGACGAATTGACGGACGACGCGAATCTGTCGCCCGGGCCGCTCATGATGGCCGCCAATGCCATTAACGAGCCTGGAACGGTGGTTGGGGATCTCAATCCCGCCATCGCGGCCCTCAACGCTTTTTAACCCGGCCGCCAGCCGGCGGCACTTTCAAAAACAAAGGAGTAACACAACCATGAAGCCTATTCTCACCCTTGTGAAGGCCGCCCACAAGAGCTTTGCAGCGCATTTCACAAAGTTGGCGGAACATCACGCTTTCAAGGCCGCACATCACGACGGTCTAGCCGAACACGAAACGGAAATTGCCGAAGCCCACAAAGCCATTGCCGGACACCACAAGGCTGCTGGCGCCGATGGCCTGCACGAAGAGCACATGAAGATCCACAAGGCGTGCCTTGGCAAGGCGCAGAAGCACGAGAAGTGTGCAAAAGCCGAAGGCAAGCACTGCGAGCACTGCAAGGCGATGGCGGCGGCGCACACCCAAGCCGAGAAGGCGGTCAATCCCGACGCCACCGAAGGCGATCTGGTGAAGACGCTCACCGACGGCTTGGCCGAGATCAAGGCCGCGCAGGGAACCTTCCCGACCAACGACGCGCTCAAGGAACTCGTGAAGGGCGTCGTGAAGGAAGTGGTTGCCGAACAGATCACGCCGGACCTCACGAAGGTGGCGGGCTTGCAACTGATCTCACGCGACGGCAAGACGCTGACTCCTCCAGCCACGGCCAGCACGCCAGCCACTCCGGCGGCAGACGCCATCATCATCTAACCATTTTGCGCAGCGCTCTCCCGGTTCCCTCTGTCCGGCGAGCCTGTGAAACCACAACAATCCAATAAAGGAGCAATCCAACAATGAAACCTTTGACGAACGTGCTCCCCGATTCGGCGTACCAGGAGCTGCGCATACAGGGGGCGGAATTAACGAAATCCTGGAAGGCCGGGCTTGCACCGGCGGACATGGCGCGTCTCGACGGCGCGCGTATCCCGCTGGTGATCCCGCGCGGCAACTGGCGCGATTACCGCGTCCAGGAAGCCATGGAAGTCTTCCTCAACAAGTGCCGCGAGCGCGAAGCCATCGCGCGCGAGATGGTGAAGGCGATGGTGCTCGCGAAGCATCCGACCGAACCGTCGCTGTTCCAGAAAGCGGGCGTCAGCTCCGCGCTGGGATATAACTTCTACGACCTGCGGCCTCCGGTCATGATGATCTTCCCGGTCAACACCCCGATGCGGGCGTCAATCCCGCGCGTCGGGCCGGTGAATGCGGGCGTAGGCACGTTCGCGACCTGGAATGCGGTGACGAGTCCTGGGTACCCCTACGGGGGCGCTTCGGAAGGCCATCGCGTGCAGGCGCGCACGCCGAACCGGATTCCTTACGTCTCTCCGTACCGCGAAATCGGGTCGGAAGGCGAAGTGACCCTCACCGCGCAGTTTGCGGGCGAAGGCTATGTGGACAATCTGGCCGACGAGCATTTGCGCGGCCTGTTTGGCCTCTGGCTTCAGGAAGAGGGCATGATCTGGGGCGGCAACTCCGGCTTCAGCAACAAGGGCAACGGCTTCCAGTTCAACGGGAGCAACGGCCTGACGGCTACGCCGGTCCCGAGCGGCGGCACTGTCACCACCCACACCGTGGGAGCCGCTGGCAACCTGGGAACCGCAGTGAACGCGGCCGATCTGCCGTACACCGCGGCCCTCACCAACTCGCAGTACGTTTCCGTGGCTGTCGTTCTTCTGACCGCCATGGGCAATCCAGCCAATGCGCAGTACGGCTACGGCCTGCAACCCACCATCTCCACCGGCTTGACCCCGAGCTTCAGCCGGACCAATGCGGACGGCTCGAAGGACACGATCCCTGGCGGCATGAGCGCAATCTCGGCGATTGCCACGCCGGTGGAAGCCCTCAGCGCCGGTTCGCAGTTGACGGTCAAATTCAGCATCCCAGCCGCCAGCTTGCCGGTCAAGGGCTGCTTCGGCTACGCCTGGTTCGTGGACGTGGAAGCGACCAACACCGGCTCCCTCGCCAATGCCAAATTCGCCGGCATCACCGAGGTTCCGTACTGCTACGTAAGCGGCACGGCCACCGGTGTTCAGGTTGGAACCTACTCCGGGCTTTCGACCGACAATAGCTACAACCCGCTCGACTTCGACGGGATGTTCTCGCTCAACATCAACTACAACGCCAACTACGGAACCGTCACAAACTACGGTTGGACGGACCTCTACGGCGCTTCCCTCACGGCGCAGAAAAACAGCCGCGTGACCGAGATCGAGAACATCCTGCTCTCGGTCTTCGAAGCCTGGCAGTGCGGCATCGACGAAATCTGGTGTTCGCCGGACGCCGCAGAGAATCTGGATCAGGCGATCCGCTGGCAGGGGACCGACAACAGTGGGATGCAGATTTTCTTCACGCGCGATCAATTGAACAACTTGGTCGGCGGCTTCGTGGTGTCGGCCTACCAGTCGCGCTACGCAATCAACAACCCGACCGGCGCCAACGCGATTCCCATCAAGATCCACCCGATGGTTCCTCCGGGCACGATGTACTTCCACATCAAGACCAACCCGTATCCGCATTCGCGGGTTCCGTTCACCACGGGCATGATCTTGCAGCGGGATTACTACTCGATTGAGTGGCCGCAAGTCACTCGCGAGTGGACGTTCGGTACCTACACTCACGAGGCGCTGGCACAGATGCTGCCCGGCATTCCGTGGGTGCTGACCGGGATCGGTCCCTTCGTCGGCGGCTAGGCTTGAACCTCCGCTGGGCCATATCCGGCGGCGATTCATTGGATGGGCGCTGGTCAACAGAGGGGCCGGCGCCCAGTTCAAAAAAGGAAGATCAAAATGGGCTACTTACAATTGAGTCAACCCGCGCTTGGCGTCGGTGAAAACATCGGCGCACGCATGGACGCCCTCGAAGCCTTGCAGCTTTCGGTCAAAGGGACCATCAGTCCGCAAGGCACGCACTTCTACGCCGGCGGATATGTGCCGGTATCCTTCACGGATGGGAACGATACCACGGATATCACGAACGACATTTGGGTGAACGAGGTCCGCATCCGAGGCAATACGCTCATCACCGGCGTCTCGTATCTCATCGGATCAGTCGGAACTACCGACACCGTGATCGCCATCCTGTACGATTCCAGTGGGAACGTGCTCGCTTACTCCGCTCTCGCCGGAACGACCGTTGGAACCGCCGAAACCTTTCAGCGCCTGCCGTTCGTTACGGCCTATCAAGCCTCGCCCGGCTTGTACTATATCGGCATTTCCACCAACGGCACGCACGCGCATCTTCAAACCCAAGTGGCCGGCAACCACAACGCCGGAGTCATCACCGGACAGACTTTCGGCACGCCTACGGCCATCACTCCGCCGAGCACCTTCACGGCGAACAAAGGCCCGATTGCAATGTTGTACTAGGCCGACAGGCCCAAATTCAGATCAAAGGAGATTCGAAACATTATGTCGTACCTTCAGCTCTCTCAACCGACTCCCGAAAGCCTGCTCGACCGCGTGGCCGCTCTGGAAACCTTGGAGGTCACTGCGCGTGCGACCGGGATTGACGGGCAGCATTTCTACGCTGGCACCTTCGTGCCGGCCTCCCTTTCAACCGGCGGGACGAATACCCAGGGCGTGGCCAACGCCATTTGGGTTTCCGAACTGCGCATCAGCGGCAATGTCCTGCTCACCGGAATTTCCGTGCTCTTGGGCGGGACCGGCGGAACCGATCACATCATGGCGATCCTGTACGACCAGTACGGCAACGTATTGGCGCACTCGGCCTCCACGACGGTCGTTGGCACGCTGCACACCTTCCAACGGCTCGCGTTCACAGCACAGTACCAGGCATCGCCGGGCCTGTACTACGTGGGCATCACCACGGATGGGACCACGGCGTACATCCAGACCCAACCGGCCGGGGACCACGCCACTTCGGAGATCACCGGGCAGACGTTCGGGACCCCGACCGCGATCACGCCTCCGCTGACATTCACGGCGGCAACAGGCCCAGTTGCAATGACCTACTAAACCATTTTCAGAACTTCAATCCGCGAAATCCTCCGCGCGGGATGAGGCGTGCAGTCGGTAACTGCCAGCGCCGGAACGAAGACCGGCGCACCGATTCTTTCGAGGGCAATTATGAAACTCTGGCGAAGTGGCATCCTGCTTTTCGCGCTGGCGATCCTGGCGTCCGCGCAATCGACGGCGGTTTATCCTGGCGCTATTGCGACAAACACCAACCTGCTCGTGCTCAACGTCGGCCATACCACGCTGGCGAACTTCGTAGATAATTCGGCGACATCGCTGACGTTTACCGACGGCGGAATCTTCACCGCCCCGACAGCCGTGCTGATCGGAAATGAGGTGATTTACTGCTCGACCGCGACCGGCAATGGCCTTTCAGGATGTACGCGCGGTTGGAAGGGCACGACCGCGGCGCCGCATTCTGCGGCCACTTCGGTCACGTCCTGGTATAACGATACCAGCCAAGCTGTGGCCGAGATCATCGCGCTCGAAACGGCGCTAGGGATCAACCTTGCAAACGTAGAGACTACAGCCCAAGCCGGGGCTGCATTGACCCCTACGGTGGTTGTTAGTTTGCCGGCCGCCGCCTCCGCGATAGTCGGGCGCCCTTATGAATGGACGGCTTCACTGGCGTCAAACTTCTGCCCGGATTCAGGAGCGGCAGGGGTTGCGCAAGGAACAGCAGTAGCTACCTGCGTTACGCTCGACGGAGCCACATGGCAACCGATGACGGTAAATCCTGCTGCAACTGCCGGATCGGAATCGCTTAGCGAGGGAAACTTCACGGCGCACGACAAATGGAGCACCTCCGGTGATTTTGCCTGGTCATCCGGTACGATGGTGTTCACAAAGAGCACCGGAAGCGGCCAAATCACGCAGACGACGGGCAATATGGCGGTAGCTCCCGTCGGGAACGTCGTGTACAAGTTCACCTATGATCTCACCAGCGCCAATCCGGGGAACTTGTCCGCTTTCATCACCACTGGAATTCCATTAAGCGCGCCAATTAGCCTGGCCCTCGGAACCGGGAACGTCGTTTACTTCGTAAGCACGGGATCTCCGGGGAATTTCGTCATTGGAGGGTCTGGCAGTACGTCGGGCGGCACGTTCACGCTAGATAATGTTTCTCTCAAGCAGGTGACGAATGGATTCGCAGGCAGCGTAACGACCGCCGGAACAAAAGTCAGCGCCGGAACCTGCCAAGCACAGACCGGAATTTCGATCAGCGGAGTGACGCCATCGACTGCGGTGAATTGGTCTGTCGCGTCGGCGTTAGCCGCAACCTGGCAGACCGGAATTGCAGTCGTACCCGTCGTGACGGCAGGCACGGTAACGCTGAACCTATGCAATGGAACAGCGGCCGATATCACCCCGGCGGCAACTGTTCTGAATGTTCGCGTAGTCCTGTAGACCAATGTCCCTCCTTACTCCAAATGCGCTCGATCTTACTGTCCTTTCTTCGGTGCGCGCCTGGGCTCCGATTCAGGGCGGGATAGTGGACACCACAATTGCGGCGGTATCTTCTGGCAATGGCGTGACAGCCACTCCGGCCACAATGGCGAACATCTCGAAGGGAACAATTCTTTTCGTGGACGCCGGCCTGTTTCGGGAAACCGTGGAAGTGCTCTCCGTGACCGCCAGTACGTTTGTAGCGAACTTCTCTTATGCTCACGGAGCTGGAACGGCCATCGCGCTTGCGCAGGACGGCATCCTGGCTGGAATGATAACGGGCGCCAGTGTTTACTGGCTGCGGAAAACAGGACGTACGGACATCAACGGCGATATCCCGCAAACCTCCAGCTTCGTCGAACAGGACAGCTACGGGCCGGAGTGGTACGATGGCCACGGCGGCGACCGTTTATTCCTGCGGATCTGGCCCATCATCAACGTCTATGCTTTGAGCGTTAATGGGGTTTCAATTCCACAGAGCCAGTCTGTGACCTCTCCTGGCTGGGTGATCGATCAGGGAGGCCGGTGTTTGGCGATGCGCGATCTTGGGGCCCCAATGGGGCCGTGGGGCTGGAACTGGAGAAGCCGCCAGATGCAGCCATATCGTTTCGCGCGTGGCACGCAAAACATCGAAGTAAGCTACATGGCTGGATTTAGCGCCGTGCCGCCGGACGTGAACGAGAAGTGTACGAAGATGGTGGTCCTTACGTTCAAACGCCGCGGGTATGCGGATCAGAAGACGGCAAACATCCCGACAGCCGGAACGGTCACATATCGTGACTGGGAACTAGACCCAGACATTGAGGCTGTCATGAAGTTTTACGAGCGCAATTTGGTATTTTGAAATGACGGGGCAGGAAACCCAAGGAATCGGAGGCGCCGTGGTGGAGGATAAGCAGTTTCAGCAACTCCTGGATAGTCAGATTGAGTTAGGCAAGGGCCATGTCGTTCTAGTCAAGGAATTATCACTTCACTCCACGCGCCTCGCCGTGATGGATGAGAAGCTCGATCGGCTCGTCAAACACGCGGACGACGTAAACGGCAGTCTCAACCGGGTCCGGGCGCGGCTTGAAGTGCTTGAGCAAACCGCGGCCACGCGCGCCCGGGTGATTCAGGATGTTCCGGCCATCGAGACGCGCCTATCGGTTGTGGAGCGGCTGATCGCCGTGCATCCCGGTACTTGCCCCCTGATTGGGCGCATCGAGGCCATGGAGACTTCGCTGAAGAGCGGCGAGACGGCGGCCGGAAAACTAGCGCAGAACGCCCTGAAGATCGTGGAGGATTTGCGGCGCTGGAAGGCGTTCGTGACGGGCGGCCTCGCCGTCATTAGCGTATTGGTCACCTCGTGCGTGGTCCTGTTATCGGTTTTGCTAAACCATATACTGGGGTTGAAGCCCTGATGCCGCGCACATGGCGGGGATTGATGTACACGCAGGACGGAGCGGTAAGCCTCGGGGCCGTGACGCGGGATGCCGGCGCGGGGCTTTGGCAGGTTTCTTGGCGATTGTGAGCACGCGCTAGCCGGCAAGACAGTACCGATGGAACCGTTCTGATGTTTAAGCTCGTCCACAACACCGAGCAGGTGGCCGCCAGGTTGCGCGGACGTGGCGCGGCCATGCGGGAATCGGTGCGCCAGTGCTTCATCCGCATCGCGCTTTGGCTCCAGCGGGACATTCAGACCAATGCTCTCGAAGGTCAAGCCTTAAAGCATCGGTCCGGCAAGTTGATTGGAAGCATTCGGCAGTGGACAGAGTTTGGGGATCGGGAAGCCATCGCTATCGTCGAGGGTGGCGGCGGTGTGGCTCCGTATGGCGAGATCCACGAGTTTGGCGGCACGTTCATGATCCCGGCGCACATGAGCACGAGCAGGCTGGGCAAGCCGTTTGAAGTGCGGGCGCATTCCGCAACCTTCCCCGAGCGGAGCTTCATGCGCTGGCGGCTGCGCGAAGGGGAGGGCATGTTCCTGGACTGGATCGAGCGGGCGGTGAGCGAGGGCATCCAAAAGTGAACGTCTTTCTGGTGACCAAACAGGCGACCGGCTGTTGCAAATGGCGTGGTTCGATCCCGGCGAAGTACTTGGCGAAGCGCGGACACGATGTCCGGTTCTTTACGCCAGGCCAGCGCATCGATCAGACGCCGGACGTGGTGGCCTTTCTCCGGCTGGACGCCAAGGACTGCGAGGATGCGGTGCTTTGGTGCAAGAGCGAGGGAATTGCCATCGTCTACGATGTGGACGACGCGCTCGATCTCGTGCCGGCGGGGAACCCGAGCTACACGGCGGCGCGGGACAGAATGCCGCGGTATCGGTTCCTGCTGGAGCAAGCCGACGTAGTAACCACGACGACGCCGCAGATTGCAGAACACCTTCGAGCGTTGGCCGGCCGCGATCAAGTCCTGATCTTGCCGAACAGCGTGGACCCCGACGAATGGCCCATTGCGCCCAGATTGCCGGAGCGCAAGGAGCTGCGCGTCGGCTGGTCCGGCGGGGCGAGCCATTTCACCGATCTCGGAAACGTGTTGGCGGCGATTCGGGATGCGCAGCGGCGCCGCGGCTTTTCGTTCGCGATTCAGGGATTCTGCGAGGAGGCGAGCCTGGAGGAGATGTACGCCAAGCACGTCAGCCTATACGGCGATGAGTTCCGGCGCTCCGGCTTTGCTCACGAGATGATGTGGTTTATTCGGACGCTGAAGGAATCCGGGCTCGAGTACGAGTTCTATCCGACAGTTCCAACGGACCGACACGCGGCGCGCGTCCGGTCGCTCGATCTCGATATCGGAATCACGCCGCTGATGGCCAATCCGTTCAATCGGTGCAAGTCTGCCGTGAAATTCTACGAACTGGCGATGGTCGGGGCCGCCGTGCTGGCGTCGGACGTGGAGCCCTACAGCGATGAAGTTCCGGCGCTCGCCAGAAACAATCGACTGGCTTGGACGAATGCGCTCCTTGGCTTAATCGACGTGGACCGCACCCGGCTGGTGCGTGAGCAGCGCGATTGGGTTTTGCAGAACCGCAATATGGAGCGGAATGTCCAGTCCTGGGAGTTCGCCTATCGGCGGGCGATGGAAAGAGCACAGAAAAGGATCGCTGCTTGACCAGGATCAACCTTGGCTGTAATCGCTGGAAGTTGGCCGGGTTCGTGAACCTCGATATCGACCCGGCGGTCCAACCGGATCAAGTCTGCGACGTGGCGCACCTACATTACGGCGATGAGACGGTGGATGAGATTTACGCCGGCCACATGCTGGAGCACTTCCATTTCAAGGACCGCGACGCCGTGTTGCAGGAATGGCGGCGGGTGCTGGTCCAGGGCGGTCGGATTACGGTAACGGTGCCGGATATCGAGAAAGGAATCGAGGAGCAGCGGCGCAGCGCTATCACTGAGGAGTGGCTCCAGCAGATCGCCTTCGGTTCGATAGACTACGGCGGCCACTGGCAAGTGTTCACGGCCAAGACGATCCTGGCGCTCATGGGAAGGCATTTCCAGGACGTGGACGAACTGGAGACCTGCCCTTACGTGGTGGCTGCCGTCCGCTGGCAGACCATCGTTACGGGTGTGAAGGGAGGCTTTCCCCAACCGGAGAAAGTCTCCGCCAACGCGCCGAGAAACCTGAATCCGTTGAAGTTCGATCTATGAGACCGCTGGGCACCTGCACCACCGACAGTACGGGCCTGATCGTTACGCTCACGCGTGGCCGATTCTTCGACCCAAGTTGGGCGACGCTTCCGTTTTGCATTGGTGGGAATGGCGTGGAAGCGAACGCCACGCTTCAATCCGTGCAATCCCAGCGGCAAGTCACGCTTACCGGGCCGATTGGGCCGTACTTGACGCCGGTGGCCTTCGCACCGACGCGGGAAACCATCTATCAGGCGTTCTACAACAAGATGACGGCCGGCGTGCCAGGCTTGAAGACCACCAAACGAAGATCCCTGCTTTTCGGCGATCTTCCGCCGGAACAGCAACCGGCGCTGTTCATCGAAGAGGTCGGGCAGAACCCGGAGTCCAGCCAGCGCGGGCTGAAGTACAAGTGGGAACTCGATGTGGTGCTGGGTCTCTACGTCTTCAATAGCGACACAGACCAAGTTTTCCCTACCATGAATCCTATCCTCGATTGGATTGAGGCGACGTTGCCCGGAGACGATCCACAGAGCCCCGGCGGCAATCCGCAGACGCTAGGCGGCCTGGTGTACTGGGTGCGGCTCACCGGCGACGGCAAAGCGTATTCCGGCGCAAAGGGAGGCCAAGGGTTCGCCTACCTGCCCGCGCGCATAACCACGTTCTGAAGAAAAATCAGCCGGCGCGTCCGGCAAAAAGGAGTTTTACAAAAATGAGTGCTCCCATCACGCAGTTGGTACAGGGCGGCGCCGGAGACATGATCTGGGTTCCGAGCGGACCGTATGCAACCACGAGCGGCGCCACGCCGCGGCGCTTCGGCATCATGCAGGAGGTCTCGGTGGATTTTGCCGGGTCCATGAAGGAGTTGTATGGCAAGAAGCAAATCGCCATCAACATCATGAACACCGAGCTGAAGATCACCGGCAAGGCCAAATCGGCCGAGTTCAAGGCGGATCTGCTCAACTTCTTCTTCGGAGTTGCGGCGCCAGTTACGGGAATGACGCGGCGCGTTGCTCTCGACGAGGCGGCTACGCCATCGAGCGGCACGTACACCGTGGCGCAGACCACGAAGTTCGCCGAAGACCTGGGCGTGTACGATACGGTCACCGGCCTCTGGATGCCGGCCGTGACGGCCACGCCGCCGCTCGGTTCGTACATCCCCGGCGCAGCGGGCACGGGAACCTACACGTTCAACGGCAGCGACTCCAATCCGAAGTTGATAACGTATGCCTACACCGTGGCCGCTACCGGAGTCAACGTACCGTTGCTCAACATTCCGATGGGCAGCGGGCCGCGGTTTCAAGTCACGATCACCAACGCGCAGATCGACGGGCTGCAATGCACGGTGACCCTGAACAAGTGTGGAAGCACAAAACTCGGAATGGCGTGGAAGTATAACGATTTCAACATCCCCGAGTTCGACTTCTTCGCGATGGACGACGGGAGCGGCGCCATCGGTTCCATCAATCTCGACCAGACCGACTAAGCCTGTTTCACGTGAAACAACCGGAGCGGTCTCAACCGGGCCGCTCCCCATTTTGGAGGAGATATGGCACAGCAAACAGTGACCTTCGGCGGAAAAGTCTTCCGCCGCGGCAATTCGTATTTGGTGCTTCCCACGATCAGTTTTGGCGATGCGGAAGCCATGGCGGCCGATCTGGACAAGATCGAGGGGCGCGGGCCGGATGGAAAGTTGACGGCGGCGGATCAGAAGGCGCTCATGTGGAAGGTGATTCTGGCTGCCGCGCGTCTGAACTACCCGGATATCACCATCGATCGGCTGAAGGGGCAGTTCACCACACTGGGGATCTTCGACGCCTACAATGCCGCCACGGTCGGAGACACGGCCAACGAGGTCTACGAAGCGCCGGGGGAACTGGAGCCCGCGGCAAGTGGGTCGATGTCCCCTGGCGCGATATCCGCTGGAGCATAGCGACCGCGACCGGCTGGACGCTCGACTACATTCGCCGCGGGCTTACGCTGCGCGATGTCAACGATGCGCTGCTGTACTGGCGCGAGAACCCGCCAACGCATGAGGCCATCGGCACTGTGCTGCGCGGATTCTCCGGCGCTGCGCTTCCACCGCGCAAGCGTTCTTCCAAAGGCAAACCCGTGCGCGAATCCTCCTCAGAAACCGAGACCCGGCCCGCTTCCGTCGCCATGCTGGAGGCTTTTGGCTTTCAGATTGGCGGTCCCAAACCCAGTACCAACCTCAATCCTTTGAAGTTCCAACCAAAACACAAACGCCATGGCTGATGAAGTTCGCGTACAAATCACCGGTACGGACGACGCGACTCCGGCTTTTCAGTCGGGCGCTGAAGCTGCGGACGTTTACAGCCAGAAGCTCACATCTCTCGGAGACGTGTTCGAATCTTTCAGCGCCCGGATAAACGACAATGTAGCGGCGCAACAGGCTGCGGCGGCTGGCGGGAACAGTTTGGGGGCCTCGTTTGACAGCCTAGCTGATTCGCTTGCCAAGACGAACGCTGTAGCGAAGGAAACTGCGCCGGCTGTATCTGGCGTGGGAAACGAAGTTGCAAAAGCGAGCGAAAGCGCCGCAGGATTTGGCGATAAGATCGCCAATTTCATCGAGCATCCCTTGCAGTCTGCCGGCGAGGCGGCTGAGGGATTCGTAACGGCTATCGGTCCAGTAGGCATCGTGTCTCTGGCGGCTGGCGCTGGGCTGATGGAACTCGGCAAGCAGGCTTTTGATCTGGTCAACGAGGAGGGCGCCGCTGCTCGTGGCACGCAGAACCTCGCCAACATGCTCAATCTCAGTTACGAGCAAACCAAGAAACTCGGAGAGATGGCGCGCTTGGTAGACACTGACATCGGCAGTTTGGCGCGGGCGTCGTTCCGCCTTGCCGAAGCGTTGGATGATCCCACTGGAGCCGGCAAGAAAGAAGCCGACATTCTGCAAAAGATGGGGATCAGCGCCAAGGACTCTGGCGATGCTCTCTTGCAGGTTCTGCAAAAACTCGCCGAGATGCCAGACAAAACCAAACGCGTCGAAGAGGCGCATATTCTGCTTGGCCGCGCATCTTTCCAGTTGGAGCCACTGATCGAGAATTACGACCGCCTGAAGAAAGCCATCGAAGATATGGGCGGCGTGGTGTCCAAAGAGGGCGTTGAAAGCGTGATGGAGGCCCATGAAAAAATAACCCAACTCGGGATCGCCTGGGACCACCTGAAGGAGCAGATGGCCGCGAAGTTGAGCGGGGTTGTTGAGATTGCGGTCAAACTGGTGACCCCTACTCCCGGCGGAGGCGCGGAGGCGCTGGAAGATCAACTGACGCGCGCCAAGCAGCTCGTGGCGAGCATGGCTTCCGCTGGATACGCCACCGGAGGCGAGGACATCTTTGGGATCTCGGTTGAAGACGCCAAGGCTAAAGTGGCTGCGCTTGAGAAGCAAAAGGCAACGCAGGACGATGCTGCTGCGAAGGCCAAAGCTGTTACCGATGCGGCCATCTCCGGGGCCAAACAGTGGCAAGCCGCTAATGACAAAACCCTGGACGGGATGAAAGAGAAGTTGGAGACTGTCTCCGCGAAAGCCAAGACTCTAGCTGGCGAGCTTGGCAATACGATCAAGCCGCTGGCGACGGAGGACCGCGCGGCCACTCAGCGGGACTACAACGCGGCGGTGAAAGAGGAGGCCGCGCTGAAACTACAGATCAAGACTGCGGAGCGGGCTGCCAGCGGGGAGGATGCGAAGGAGGCGCAACGCCAGTTCCAGGAGCAGATGAAGCGGGAAGATGAAGAGGCGAAGCACTGGTGGCGTGACTACGACGAAAAGCGAAAGGCCATTGAAAAGCAGGGGGATGAGGCTGCGGAAGCGGCTCTCGCACAGATTCGAATCAATGAATTGATGGTGGCCGATCAAGCCAAGATTCTGAAAAAGAATCCGATGGACGAGATCGACAAGTGGAATCGGGAGGCGGCCGAAAAGACTGCGGACGCCAAAGCCAAAGCCGAAATATCCGCAGCCACCAGCGCCTACGAGTTCGGCAAGGCGCAGGCAGAGCGTCGGTTGAAAGACCATCAGATCGACGCGGCGCAGGAGATCAAGATCCTGAAGGATCTGGAGACCGCCAAGTCTGAAGCGCAGCAAAAGGCCGCACAGGCGGAAGTCGGCGGAAGGATGGACGATGCCGGAGTGATTGAGGTCGAGGCCAAACTCGCCAAACTGCAAGCGGACTACAAGCGCACGATGGCGGCATTGGACGAGGACGCCAAGAAAGCGCTCACGACGATGCAGGCAACGACAGTCGGAGCGATTAACA
>Ga0181523_10002386_pt1 | contig 18490 bp, 10 predicted proteins | sample PEATcosm2014_Bin_43_FD_119752 | JGI IMG/M metagenome (GOLD analysis project Ga0181523, IMG submission 119752) | Peatland microbial communities from MTU Mesocosm Facility, Houghton, MI, USA - PEATcosm2014_Bin05_30_metaG | ecosystem: Environmental > Terrestrial > Soil > Wetlands > Peat | place...
GGATGGCGATACTGGTCAGGCCGGTGCAGTCCGAGAATGCATTAGTTCCGATGCTGGTGACGCTGTTGGGGATCGTGTAGCTTCCGGCCATGCCCCCCGGGTATTCGACGAGCGTAGTTAGACCGTTATTGAACAAGACTCCAGCCACACTGCTATAGTCGGGATTATTTATATCTACCGTAATCGCCGTCAGGCTTGTGCAGGAATCGAACACCTGGCTCCCGATGCTGGTGACGCTGTTGCCTATCGTGACGTTACTCAGGCCGCTACAGACATAGAACGCTTGGTCGCCGATGCTGGTGACGCTGTTGGGGATAGTGACGCTGGTCAGGCTGTAGCACGAATAGAACGCACGGACTCCGATGCTGGTGAGGGTGGTGCTCAACGTGACGCTGGTCAGGTCGATACAATAATAGAACGCAAGGTCCTGGATGCTAATGACGCTGTTGGGGATCGTAACGCTTGTCAGCCCATTTATGTCATCGAACGCATTAACCCCGATGCTAACGATTGGCATACCAATCCACGCGCTTGGGATTGTCAGTGCACCGCCGGGACCTTGGTAAGCGAGGATGGTAATCGTGCCATTATCGGTCGAATAATAGTACGTGTCGTAATTGGTCACGAAATAAGGTTGGGCGCTCACCGTGGCGGGCAATAAAAAGAACAGCAGGACTGGCAGCAGTTTCATAACTTACACTTTTTGAATATATTTAATGTTTCAAATTTTCAAACATCTGTCAATCTTATTCTTAACCTTTTGATTAAACGTGGATTCACGCGTGAGCTGTTCCTACATGCTTTTCGTAATCTTCCAGAGACGGAATTTTCATAAGAGCGCGTTTGGCATACGCACGATGCACAGCCTTGCTGTTGTGACCCAAAGCCTCCTGCGCGAACCGTTCGGGATAGCCGGCGGTCTTGGCGCGTTCCGCCCAGGCGTAGCGGTAGCTGTGAAGTGTAACGCCCTTGATGCCAAGCTGGCGGCAACGCGAGGCGAATTCCGTGGCGCGGTCGCCGGCGCGGGCTCGCGACAGATGCGGAAACAGCGGACCTTCGCTGGGCAGGTCATTTAACAAATTGAGTGCCAAGCCGCCCAAGTGGACAATGACGGGCACGCCGGTCCTTTTGCGAGTGAAGCTCACCGTGTTGTTCGTCCAGTCCAGGTCCTCGCCTTTCAAGTTCGCAATGTCGCCCTGGCTCGCGCCCAAGTGCCAGCACAACTGGTAAAGGGACTTGCGTTCGGGATTCACCTCGGCTGCGATTATCCTCTGGTGTTCTTCAAGGGTGATGGCGCGTTTGTCCTTGAACTTCACGGCGGGCCATTGGCGCTTGGGGATGAGCGGCCACGGCAGCCAATTCATGTCCACGCAAAAGTTGTGCAGTCGGCGCAAAAAGACATTCGTCGAAATTGTCCCGGCGTGCATGGCGTTCAACGGGGCTTCGCCCTTGGTCTCGATGATGACTTACGGCAGCAGCGGTGCCAGCGCGCGGTCTTTCGCGACGCGCAACCACCGTTCTTTGTTCGCGGCCTGTTTGGTGTCGGTCAGCGCTTCGATGGCGTTCCGCCAGGTGCGCGTCGTCACGCCGTTATCGGTGCCGGCCAGATACGCCTTGGCGATCTGAAGATTGAGCGCCGATTGCCGGAGCGATTGATTTTTGGCGAGAACGATTTGGATGGCCGCGTCGCGGTCCTTGGTTTTCAAACTGAACCGCCGGCCGGTTTCGGAATCCACGCAGTCGAACTGATTGCCGCGTTCGCCACGGTGAATCAAACGGAAACGAGTTTTCATAGGCATATCGCGCAGCCTACAAGAGAAGTGAACCGAGTAGTTACGGTGTAACGGGCGTGCTGGCGTGCGCTGGCACGATTTGGCGTCCGTCACAAAGTTAGTGCCCGTTTTGATGCCCGTTATGGGTCTCTGCCGAGGGAAAACCTTGACGCAGAAGCGTAAACGGGTCGGTTCCGAATGGCCCTTAGATAAGATGTAAAACTCATAAAACAAACAACTTATACAATGCTGATCTTACCACAGTTGCCAGATCGGTTTTATCGAAAGCCTGAATTCATTGAGATTTTCACAAGCTGGATTTTGACCCTCGGAGTTAAGATCGCCGAAAAACACTTAAAAAAGCCCAATAAAATGCAAGAAATTCCTTATAAGGCCATTCGGGTCGGTTCCTAGTATTGTAGTATTTTCGCATTTCAATTTCATCGGGATGTTTCGCGCCGATGCCAATATAGCAGGTGGTTAAGGTGCGTCCAAGTCCCCATCCGCAGTCGCTGCGCTATCCATTTCACGGTCACGGTCGTTTCGGCTCGCAGGCGGACCGCCAGCTTCAGTTTCTCCCGATCTCCCTTGGGCCGCGCCGCCAAGTCGGCCTCCTTCCACCCCAACTGCTTCAATCCCTCCCGTACTATCCCCTCCGCCCGTTCCTGTTCCGTTTCCGCCCGTTCTTCCCCGTAGTGATGTTCCCCCATTTGTTCTTTCATTTGCGCCAGTAACTCCTTGCGAAACGCCTTGTCGCCAATACACCAACCCCGCCGCAACGGTTTGTATTGCCCAGACTCGTTCTGCGCCTGGCGACGCAGTTCCATGCGCCGCCCAAACTCCCGCCGCCCTTTCTTGCTGTCGCGGGGGATTCCATGCTCGCCCAACAACCGCCCCACACGCAGCCAAGCCGGTCGTTTCCGGGACGATTGCAGATACAAATGCAGGCTGCTCCACGGAAATGCTCCCAGCTTCTGTTTCGGACTGAGCATCTTGGCCCGCACCGGATTCAAGTGTACGTAATCGCAGACGTTCTTGAGATACCCGCTGCCACTGCCATCCACAATCAGGGCTTTGTAGCGGCCGCTGAACAGGTGTCCAAAGAGCTTGTGCCGGCGATTGAACCGCCCGGTGTAAGTGCCCAGCAACCATTTCATGCCGGCGACCAGATTGGGTTGGGGGGTCTCGATGACCAGATGAAAATGGTTGGGCATCAAGCACCAGACATGGAGAAACCATCCAGTCTTCTGGCAGGCCTCACCCAAGGTTTGCAGAAAGAGTTTACGGTCGGTGTCGTCTTTGAAGATGTGTTCCCGACGGTCCCCGCGGTTCATGACGTGGTAGATGGCCCCGGGGTATTGCACTCGCAGCTTTCTGGCCATGACGAAAGCCAAACTGCCCTGCCCCCAATTGTCAATACTACAATACTAGGAACCGACCCGTTTGCGTCTTTGCCATGAGTTTAGCAATTTTTGGCATCTAAACCATGCGCAGACCAGCGCCTCAATTCGAGGCCTTTTATAGCAAACGGGCAAAGCAAACAGGTCGCCCTGATAGGCGACCTGTTTATGAGTCATTCTCGAATTCTTGTCCCGTTCAGGGAGTGGCTGGCTGAAGTTTCACTCGATAGAATTGCTGCGAACCGGTGCCCAGGTTGTTGGTCTGGCTCGTCGTAGGCCCGGTAGCCGTTACCGCCGGCGATATGTCGTTCCAACCGGTATCCGTCAAATTACTTGAATATTGCAGCCCATAAAGTGCCCCGGCAACGGAACTCCAGGTTACGCCGATCACCTGATTCGTCAGTTCAAATGACAGGATCACGGGCACAGGCGCCGACGTCACCGTCAGGGTTCCGCTGTTGAATACGAAGCTGTAATTGTCGGCGCTTAATGTTCCCTGCGCGATGGTGATGGGATAATTGCCAACAGGACTGCTGGGATTCGCCGAGGTGCCCAGTACCGGGCTGCCTTGTAACACATTGGTATTGTCACTGTTGACGAATCCGACGTAACTGGCCGTCAACTGCGGATTGGTCAGGCTGTACATGCGCGTCTGGTCGTCAGCTTTCACCGCCAACACTGCGCCTGTAACCGTCAGCGTCCCGTTGGTCAGGCTTACCGCGTAGTTCGTCGCCACCAGATTGCCCAAGCTGTTTGTTATCACGTAACCGCCCACCGGACTGTTTGTCGTCGCGCTCGTCGTCAACACCGGCGCCCCGGAAATCACGTTCGTCCCTTCCCCGTTCACAAAGCCACTGTAACTCACCGTCAACACCGGATTGGTCGCCCCGTACGCTCGTGTCTGATTATCCGCCGTCGCCGCCAATACGGCGCCTGTAACCGTCAGCGTCCCGTTGGCCAAGCTCACCGCATAGTTCGTCGCCACGAGATTGCCCAGGCTGTTGGTGATCGTGTAGCCGCCCACCGGACTGTTTGTCATCGCGCTCGTCGTCAACACCGGCGCCCCGGAAATCACATTCGTCCCTTCCCCGTTCACAAACCCACTGTAGCTCACCGTCAACACCGGATTGGTTGCTCCGTACAGCCGGCTCAGGTTGTTGGCTGTCGCCGTCAATACTGCGCCTGTGACAGTCAGCGTCCCGTTGGCCAGGCTCACCGCGTAGTTCGTCGCCACCAGATTGCCCAAGCTGTTCGTTATCACGTAACCGCCCACCGGACTGTTCGTCGTCGCGCTCGTCGTCAACACCGGGGCGCCAGAAATCACGTTCGTCCCCTCCCCGTTCACAAAGCCACTGTAACTCACCGTCAACACCGGATTGGTCGCTCCGTACGCTCGTGTCTGATTATCCGCAGTCACCGCCAACGGTGCGCGGTTCACAATCAACGTTCCCGGCTGATATTGAATCGTATAGTTGGTCAGACCCGCACCGGTGGCATTGCTCGCATTGATGGCGTAGGGCGAATTCGCCACGCTCGCCGTCGCTCCCGCGCCACTGCTGCTCAAGTTGACGTTGGTTACCGTGTCCCCATTCACCAGGTCGCTGCTGGTGAACTCGGTCCCCTTAAATAACACCGTCTGGCCATAGGTTTTGTTTGTGCTCCCCGCCGTCAGGGTCAAGACCGCCGGATTTACGGTCAGCATCCCGTTCACAAACTGGAAGCCGTAATTGGTGGAGTTCAACGTCCCCTGATTCACTGTAATTGTGTAATTTCCAATCGGACTGGTGACGTCCGCGCTGGTGCTCAACGCCGGTGCACCCGTCAGGACATTGGTCCCGTCATTATTGGTGAAACCCGTGTAACTGACGGTCAAAATCGGATTGGTTGTTCCGTAAATCCGGGCCTGGGTGTCCGCAGTCACCGTCAGGGTGGGCAGGGGAGTGACGGTGATGGTTGCCGTGGCGACACCCAAAACGTTCAGTTTGTCATTCAGTCGAAACACAAACCCGTCGTTCCCGCTGAAGTTGGTCGCCGGCGTGTAAGTGAACCCGCCATTAGTGCTCAGATTCAGCGTGCCGTTGGTCGGTCCGCTGAGCAACGTCGCAATCAAGTTTGTGCCGTAGACATCAAGGTCGTTGGTCAATACTCCGGGTTTTGGCACGGTCAACACCGTGTTTTCCTTTGTGCTATAGCTCGGATTCAACACCAGCGGCGCCACAATGAAATTGCTGAACGACATCGTATAGGCAGTTGGCGATGCCGCATACACTTCCGCGGTGATTCCGCCGTTCATCAAGGCCGGCTGGCCGTCAAATGTCCCGTTGTCCACCAGGTTTGTAATCAGGTTGCCGTCGAAGTAGGCAAAAACATTGCTGCCCAGGAAGGCCACTTTTACATTGTGCCAATTGGTTCCCACCGCCGGCAGGCGCACCAGATTCTCCGCCGCATAATCGAACCAGTCCCGATACTTGAGGATCTGCAATGTAGGCACTCCGGACGGCACGCCATTTTGCGGGCCCCACGGAGAGTTCTCCGGCAAAATCCAGACGTCATAGTGCGCTCCGGTTGCCGGGTTCAATCGTCCGCCGATAGCTCCGCCCCACACATTCGTGCTGGGATAACGAATCCGGGCCTGCACCGAATAATCCGTCCAATTGGCGCTATAATACGCATAACCGTAGTTATCGAGGGCGCAACTGCCCTGCAGCAACTCGTTGGTGATACTCCAGCTGCCCATCTGGTTCACCCACGGAAATATGGAATGGCTGCCCGCTGCGCGCGCGAAGTTATCATAAAACAATTGGGCGGGAGTAGTAATCATGATGCTCGCGGTTGCCACTGCGGAGGTGAGTGAACCGTTGATGGCTGTATAGGTAAAGCTATCCATTCCGGTGTAATTGTTCGTTGGCGTATAAGTAAAGGAACCGTTGGTGCTGAAAACCAATGTGCCATTCGCGGGACCGCTTGCCAGCGCGGCTGCGGCACCTGTGCCGTTCGTCAAAATGCCGGGCGCGGGAACGGCCAGCGTATTGCCCTGCGTCATCTGGTAGAAGTTATCGTTGACCACAGGCGGCAACAGGTAGCTGACCACCAGGTTGGAAACCCACGTCCCGACCTGGAATTTGATGGTCAGCCCATTGGTGCGGTAAGTATTGGTGCCCGCCTCGATGCCATTGGTGAAAACCTGCAGTGCAGAGTAGATAGAACTGGGCATCAACAACTCCACCGCCGCATTGGTACTGCTGTTTCCGGAAATGGAAAGGGTGGCTGTGGACATTCCGCCGCTGGCGGAAAAGCTGGCGGTCACCTGCGCGTTCGACCGCTGCAGCCACCAGGCATAGATCCCCGCTGAATTGGTGGACCAGATTCTGGGCTTGCTCAAGCTGTAGGTAAGATAAGTACCCGGCAGCGAGCCGGCCGGGCCACCGCTGGGCGACTCGCTGTGACAATAGAGGTTGATCAACGCTCCCAAATTGTAATAGGCATCGACCAATGCTTGCACGGTTGCAGTTGTGTGGCCGGCTTCCATGGCTTGCGCAATTTGTACTAAACCCTGGTAATCGACAAACCAATCGCTGACGGGCAGTTGCAGGGTTGGATACAACTTGTCCGGCGTCTGCGTCGAGAGAGTCCAATGAGGGAAGGGGGAAATTTTGGTATCGCCCGTAATTTTGATGCCCAGTTGTTGTTCGATTTGGAAGGAGCCTTCGCGGGTGGCGTTAAAATATGGAGCCACCCACGCCCGCGGAGTCGCATTCGTAAGGCCCCATCCGGCGAGATCAACGAAGGAATTTGAAATGGATGTCAGCGAGTAGGCACTGCCATTGGTGAGATCCAGAATCTCATCCGGCCCCCAGTGCCAGTAGTCGTATTCCAACCCGTCGGAAGGAAAGGGTGCCAAAGTCGGAGCGGTATAAGGTTCCAAGGCAGTCAACCACCCCTCCGAAAGCAACTGGTTAAGGTTGGCTTCGATGACAACCAAAGGATAGCCAATACTTCTATAATAAGGATTGATGTTGGTGAGTCCCCCATTGTGGGAGTTGATGGTCGCACCGTCATTGTTGATCGCCCGCTGCAGACTGGCAATGGTATTTGTCAAGGTCGGCTTGGGCATGTCCAGGCGCAAGGTGCCGGTGCAGAAATAATAGTCTCCGCTCGCCAAGTTTGCGTGCTCATACTGGGCCGACTTTTCGATGCTGATAATGTTGGTCGGGATGGCTTCCATGTCGTGGCGAAACATCACGGCCGCGTCATACGGATAGGGCCACGGACTGCACCTGACGACCGGCAGCCCGGCGGTTTGAAACGCCCATTGGATGGCGTTTCTGAAGATACTGTAAGCATACATCCCCGGCGCCCAGCCGCCATGGCCGAGCAAAGGCTGCAAGGCAGCATCATAAATGAAGTAACCCTTGCCGTAAGGTTCCACCAGGATATACGCTAAATTGTCGTCTCCCTGGGCAATAACCGTGGCGCCGTTTGCCTGAACCTGCCAAATCATATGGGGAAGGCCGGGCTGTGATGCGTCCGGATCTTCCCCCGTAAAACGGGTGTACGCCGGCCAGGATATTTCCTCAGACGATTGCGGCATTTGCCATTGAACCTGCTCCAGCGGCAGGATGCTGAGAAGCGGATGGTTGGCCATCTTTGAGAATGTGTCGTCGAAGTACCAGTTGGTGAGGCCGGGGTTGATCATGTTCACCCCCATCGCGTTGGCCAATGCAAAATTGCCGCGGGTTGTCCCGTTGGTGTTGCGCGTAAAGGACGACGAACCGACAAACAAAAAGCCGCCACTGGCAACATAGTTGGTCAATTGAAAGATCTCACTGTCGTCCATCGCTTCGGCGCCCAGGCTGATCAGGATGGGATATTTGGGTGAACCGTCAGCATTGGTCAAAATTCCGGCCATAATATTTGAATCACCGATGACCGTGAACGCTGTCCCGTCGGAGCGCAGAGCTTCCTTAACCGAATCAGGCATTACAAAATAGTGCCACTCCGTTATCCACCATTGATTGCTGGTCGTTCCCGTCCCATTGGGAGTTGCTCCGGAAGCCGGCATGGTCTCCAAGGCCCGGGTGAATTCGGAATCATGAATGGCAACGACAGGTTGTGTCCCTTGCCCTTGGGCCAGGCCACCAGCGCATGCCAGGCACAAGAAGAACACGGCAACTTTCCATTTCATACCTGCACGGCTGCTTAGAGTTTTCCGCTTAAGCTGACAATCTGTACATACTCTAACACATTCTCAGGTAAAATACAATCTGCATAACGCATTGTCCTTGAACCATTTTCAGATTACGCTTCAAGGACTTGATGGGTTCGGGCACGATAATCGAAACTTTGGCAGACCATGTATCGCGTAAAGGGGTCCTGAATGGCCCTTAGATAAGATGTAAAACTCATAAAACAAACAACTTATACAATGCTGATCTTACCACAGTTGCCAGATCGGTTTTATCGAAAGCCTGAATTCATTGAGATTTTCGCAAGCTGGATTTTGACGCTCGGAGTTAAGATCGCCGAAAAACACTTTAAAAAGCCCAATAAAATGCAAGAAATTCCTTATCTAAGGGCCATTCGGAACCGACCCGATTATGGCTTGTCGTTTTTGTAGTTCGGCTAGGATGGAAACAAGCCAACTCAAGAGGTCGGCAGCAGTTTCAGTGGACGATGGAGACTTGGACGCATGACAACCACCTGTTATACTGGTATCGGCGCAAAAAAGTGAAATGACGATGCGAGAATATTACAATACCAGGAACCGACCCGTTTACAAAGTTGGGAAGCAGACTTTGCAGGTTCAGTCGCATGTGGGTTTTGGCCGCGGCCTTGCGCCGTCGGTGTTGCGCCCAGTCCATGCAATTGGCCACCAACTCGATCACGGTCGTGTCCACGACATGAATGGGCAGCTTGAAGCGGAAAGCCGCTCCTTGGCTCCGTCCCGCCACGAATCGCGGCGATTGTTCACCCAAGTGCTTCATCATCTGCCAAAACAGTTGCTCGGCCATCTCCGCAGGCCGTTCCCGGTTGGCGTTGGAAAGTCCGTTGCGGCTCGGTGCCGTCGCACCGCGAATGCCCGCCAGCGGTCCAGAGTGCAATTGCAGGAAATCACACAAGTCATTGAGTCCGATGCTATGGGTCAGTTGCGCGTAGCCCAGGCTCACCACATGGCTCCAGGGCGTGCACGTGCGCGACTTATCCTCCACCCCGGTTGTCCGCGCAATTTTGGAGACCAGATGCTGGGGAATAAAATTGCAAATCTGGCGGAAGATGCTGAACTTGGAGCGTGTTGGGTTGAGCGTTTTATTTTTCATCCCTGCTTTGTGGCAGGATCAAAGCGTCGACCCAACACTTTTTTAACTCACGCTGGGGGATGGCTGTGATTTTCAATAGGAATAGACGGCAAAGACATCAAGATTATCTCTAACCAAATCCTCCCATTTCCAACTTTCGCAGTGTCCATCGCAAAACGAGAAGTTGGCATGCCTGCTATGGCGGCAGGCTGCCTGCTTTTGAGGTGTAGGCGCAGGAACCCAGCCTTGGCCTGGAAATGACCCTGGTTTCGGCTGTCTGGTGCTGAACTCCGTGGTGTAGCCACCGCTGGGAAATCTGTTATTTACCAAATCGGCGGCAACTTTTGGAACTCCCACGTCGCCGATCAGCCAGAGTTGTGCCGGGCGTCTTAAGTCTGTTATTTTCTTGCTCGCACCATTAGCGCCGAAAAGCATGATACCCTGACCGGCTACATTGGCTTCCATCGGGCCATAGCCTTCCAATTTAACGCCATAAAAATAGCTCGGTATCAAATCCTCATCCAGCACCGACGGACAGCGCCAGACATTGTTTGAGACCGTGGTACTGGTAATGTAATTGCCGTTGGCGATATATTCGAACCACCAGAATTGGTTGGGGGGCACCGTGGGATATGTGACGGTGGCCAAAGGCGGAAAACGCTCGCTGTTATCGGCGACATACATCATCATGGCCGTGCCGATTTGCTTGTTGTTGGCAAGACAATAGCCCGCTTTTGCCTTTGCCTTGGCCGCGGCCAGCGCGGGCAGCAAGATCGCGGCCAGAACGGCGATGATGGCGATGACCACCAACAGTTCTATAAGGGTGAACCCGCTCTTGCAGGAATACCCGCGACGTTGGAGACAATGGAGTTGTTTTTTTTGCATAGAACGATGAAGTTATTTCTTTTGCATAGAATGAATATACAGTAAAACTTAAGCGATGTCTGCCGGAACGCAAGCGGCAAAATTGCCGATTGGTGATGTTTGCGTGGAATCATGCGCGTGACAAATAATAATGGCCTTCGATGGCATGGAGCGCCTCATGAACGTGAACGGGTCGGTTCCTGGTATTGTAGTATTCGAATGATGATGTCCCGGCAGTGACCGGCAAATTTCTCAGTGACGATGTTGTCCACGTCAACCCGGGGAGATTTTCGCCCTCTCTGAAAGTTCCTCCGTTGTCGCACGGCGACACAGACACAAGAAAAGCAAACATCCCGCCAGCGTTGTCACTGAAATGATTCCGCCGAGGTGAAATTGCCGGTCTTCATAAACCAGTTTTATGCGATGCGAACCGCCGGGAACTTCCAAGGCCTGAAAGATGGAATCGGCCCGCCACAATGGCGTCGGTTTGCCGTCCACATAAGCCCGCCAGGGATGATAATAGGTCTGCGCTGCCACCAACATTGCCGGTGCGTCGGCCTCGATTCCCGCTTCAATCTGTTGGGCGGAATATCTGGCCGACGAAATCGTTACCCGCGTTGGGTTGGTTGCAGCAATGAATGTCTTCGCTTCCAGTGGCAAATAAACTTCCTGGCGCGGATTGAAGTTGGTGCTGACAAGCATTTGCAGTATTGCCGTGTCGTTGGTGAACACGGGCATTTGACCGCCGGTGAGAAATGGCATGAACGTGGAACGCCATTTCCAAACAAAGGTATTGGTCTCGATGTTCAGGATTTGTGATACGCCCAGCAGGTCGAGCAGGGGATTGGTCGGGTCGTGGTCGGACAACGCAAGATGTTCGGGCAGCAGCAGCGGAAAAAAACCATTAATCATGGGGACATCATCCAGCAGGTTGCAATTGGGGGTAAGCGTCAGGCGTCGGCTGATATAGTCCCCGGCCAGGTCGGGGAGAAAGGCATCGTAAAGTTTGCCGAGCACAGACGGGGGGATCATGGCACGCGCGACACCCAGGCGTGGCGGAGACGCCTCGAGCAGGAAGGCATTAGGTTTGTAGATGGCGCGGTCAACGGTCGGTGGTTGCGGCGCGTGCCGGAATAAATCAAGCCAGACCAGCAGGAGCAGAAGAAGTTGCAACAATTGACGAAACTTCAGGTTCGAAGACTTTCCCATGAGAACCGACCCGCCCAGGATTGCGGTAAACAGCACCATCCGAATCAAACCATTCAGTGACGTTTCCGACGCATCAGCGCTTGGCAGTTGAAACCGATAATTCAGGCAGATAATTCCTGCGATCAGCGCGACCGTGACAAACCAAACCAACCACCATTGCCTGTCCGTCCGTATGGTTTTTTGCCCGCTGTCACACTGTTTTTCCGCCAGACCAAAGGCACCCAGTAATGCCAGGGCGAACACGGGCAGAATCACAAATTTAATCGGGAAACGTATCAGGCCGATTACACTGAAGTGCTGGTCCAGCCAACGATAAACCGGTGTTGCGTCGCCCAACGCCAGAATCAGGCACAGCAACGTGAGCGCGGCCAGCAGCCGCACGCGCCCGCGTCGCACTCGCCATACCGCCCAGGTTGCCAGCACCGCTGTGATTACCCCGACGTAATAAGAGGCCGTCCAGTTTTGACCGATTTGCATGAAGACACCGCCTTGATACGGATGGCAGCGAAAAAGCGGCACTAGAAAATTTAACCAGCCGGTTGCCGGCATTGGCCATTGGGACGCGAAAATATTCTCTTGGCGCCGCGAACAATTCAACAGGTCGAAGAAGGGAAGTAATTGGACGGCGCTGAGACCGGCAATCAACAGCACGACGAGGCCGGTGCGCAGAATTATTTTCCCGCGCGGCAATTCGCCACGAATCAGTTCGAATAAGCCCAACGTGCCGAGCAAAAGCCAGGTGAGCAGGACGACCTCCGTTCCACCGGTGAGCATTTGCAAGGCCCCGAGGATGGCCGCAACGATGAGCCTCCGTCCGCCGTTGCGCCAAGCCTCTTTTGTGAGCCACACCACCCAGGGCATCCAGCCCAGAGCGGCAATGGTCGCAGGCCACATGAGACTGTTCAGCATGAGTCCGTTGAAGGAAAACACGACCCCGGCGAAGGCGGCGGCAAAACGGTTTCGGGTCCAATGATTCGCCAGCAAAAACATTCCCCAGCCGCCCAAAAACAAGTGCAACAGACAGAACACGCCCAGCGACCATGAAACCGGGAAAAGCAGATAAAACAGCGCCGGAGGATAAAGCACCTGCGTGTTCCATTGTGCCAGAAATGGCGTGCCGCAGTTGTTGAGCGGGTTCCACAAGGGGATTTCGCCGCGCCAGAAACTCTCGTGGAAATGAAAGGCAATCGGATAGGAAAAACCGCCAAAATCCCGGTAAACGAAGGTTTGAAATCCAAGGAAAACCTGCGGATACGACACGAACACCAGCACCCCAAGCAAGGCGGCAAACTTGCGCGGCGTGAACCAAGTATCGTCACTCGCAGTCCTGACTTCCGCAGTTTCCATGATGGGAGACGGTATGGACGGAGGTTACCGGAGTGGACTTCCGAGCCAAGTTTAAAACCCGGCGGTTGCCGGATGATTTTCTGCCAATTCCCAAAGACAATCGGAACAAACCTCGGTGGGGCGGGCAGTCCTCTGCCCGCCGTTCGTTCCCACAAGGATTGCGGCGCGCACGGAGTGAGGCGCCCTGCCAATGTGCCGATTATTATCGGGAAATGGTATCAGGCCGTGCAGCGCCTGCCTTTTCAGATTTAGCTTCAAGATTTTGAACGGTTCAGGCAGGATGCGGGGCGAAAATCCGGAAGCCCAAATGTATCGCGGAAAAAAAATTGTCGTGGTGATGCCGGCGTATAACGCGGCGCAAACGCTGCGCCAGACTTACGACGAGGTGCGCGAGCAGGGGATCGTGGACGAAATCATTCTCGTGGACGACCGAAGCCGCGACGACACCGTGGCCGTGGCGCGCTCGCTCGAGGGGATGCAGGTTTACCGGCACAAGGAAAACACGGGCTACGGCGGCAATCAAAAGACGTGTTACCGGCTGGCGCTGGGCATGGGGGCGGACATCGTCATCATGCTGCACCCGGATTATCAATACACCCCCAAGCTGATTCCGGCGATGGCCTCGATCATCGCCAATGGCCTGCATCCTTGCGTGCTGGGGAGCCGCATTTTGGGCGGCTACGCGCTGCGGGGCGGGATGCCGTTTTGGAAATACGTGTCCAACCGCTTTCTGACCCTCGCGGAAAATATTTTGCTCGGCGCGAAACTTTCGGAATACCACACCGGCTACCGGGCATTTTCACGGGAAATCCTGGAGACGCTGCCACTGGCCGAAAACTCCGACGACTTTGTGTTCGACAACCAGATGCTCGCACAGATTCTCTGGCACGGGTTCACGATTGGCGAGGTGAGCTGCCCCACGAAGTATTTCCCGGAGGCCTCTTCGATCAATTTCCGCCGGAGCTTGAAATACGGCTTCGGGTGCCTGGGCACGGCGCTCGCATTCCGGCTGGCGAAAATGGGTTTGTGGCAATCGAAACGGTTTACGCGGCCCGTCCTCCGTAGCAGGGCTACTGCGGAGGGTGGACGCGGTTGAGCGCGACGGACAAACGGGATTTCTTGCGGTTGGCGGCGGAACGGTGCACCACGCCGGATTTGACCGCCTTGTCAAAGGCCGAGTTGACGCCGGGCAGCAGTTTGGCGGCCTCGCTCTTTTTGCCCGAGGCTAGCAGCGCGCGGTAATTTTTTTCCAGGCGGCGCAGGCGCGATTTGACGCTGAGGTTGTGCAGGTGCTTGCGCTGGCTGTTGCGCATCCGGCGTTCGGCGGAGGTGGTGTTCGGCATATTTCGTTTCGATTTAAGGGGCGGAACCATAATCAAATCCGGGCCGATGTCAACGACGAAAGCCGCTCGTTTCGAGGCTTTTGAGCCTGAAATGGCCGGCATCTTTGGGGGTATTACTGGCACTGCGACTGCTGCCTTTTGATCAAAGATTCAAAAGTGTGATTGCGGGAAACGATGAATAAGCGGTTGCACATCCTCCATTTGGAAGACGAACCGGATTTTGCCGAGTTGGTCCGTTCCTTGATTGAGCAGGACAATCTGGAGGCGGAGGTGAAACAGGTGAAAACGCGCGAGGCACTGGAGGCGGCCCTGGACGCCGAATCGTTCGACATCATTCTTTCGGATTTTCATCTGCCCTCCTTCACCGGTCTGGATGCGCTGGCCATCGTGAAGAGAAAATGCCCGCACCTGCCGTTCATTCTCATCTCCGGCACGATCGGTGAGCAGGCGGCGATCGAAAGTTTGAAGGCCGGCGCGACCGATTATCTGCTCAAACAGCAGCCGGAGCGGCTGCCGTCGGCCATCCGCCGCGCCGTGGAGGAAGCCCGGGAGCGGGCCAAGCGGCGCAACGCGGAAATCGAACTGGTCCGGCGTGAAAAGTATTTCCGCACGCTCACGGAAAATTCACTTGATATTCTTTCCATTTTGAGCCAGCAGGGAAATTTTCTCTACGTCAGCCCGTCCATCGAGCATGTCCTGGGCTATAAGCCGGAGGAACTGCGCGGGCAAAATGCCTTCGCACACGTGCATCCCGAGGATATGCCGCGCGCGTTGGAGGCGCTCCAATCCGGCATTGATCACCCGGAGAGCACATTCAAAATTCAACTGCGTTATCAAACAAAGGCCGGCGAATGGCGGCAACTGGAAACCGTCGGGCGGAACCGCCTTGAGGACCCGGAAATGGCCGGCATTGTGATCAATTCCCGCGACGTGACCGACCGCTGGCGCGCGGAGGAGGACGTGCGCAGCAGTGAAAAACAATACCGCCTGCTCTTTCAAGGCAATCCCAACCCGATGTGGGTCTTTGACCTGGAAACGCTGGCGTTCCTGGAAGTCAACGAAGCGGCGACCAGACACTACGGTTATTCGCGCGAAGAATTTCTCGCGATGGCGGTCGCGGACATTCGGTCGCCGGAAAAGGACGATGCGCCCAAAGGGGTCGCGCTGAACGCCGCCGACCGCAGCCACGTCTGTCGGCACCATCGCAAGGACGGGAGTCTCATTGACGTGGAGGTCATCTGGAGTCCGATCGTTTTCCGCAGCCGTTTCGCCGCCCTCGCGATGGCGGCCGATGTGACCGAACGCCGCCGCATCGAGCATCGCAACGCGGTCTTTTCCAAACTCAGCCACCGCCTCAGTTCGGCCACGACGGCGTCCGAGGCCGCAAGGATTATTTGCGAGGCGGCCGACGCCTTGTTCAAATGGGACGACTTTGCCCTTGATTTGTATTCCGCCGAGCACGACGAGGTTTTCTCGCTGCTCAACATAACCACGGTTGAGAACCGGCGGGTCGAAATCCCCTCGTCGCCCCAGCCCAAAACCGCCAATGCCCTCATCCGGCGGGTCGTGAAAAAAGGCGCGGAAAAATTGTCGCCGGCCCAGGAGAAGGACTATTCCGCCTCCACCATGGTCGCCCCCATTCGCAAGGGCGAGCGTGTCATCGGCTTGCTGCTGATTCAAAACGGCCTGGCCGGGGCGTACACGGAACGTGATTTGGAAACGCTGCAGACCCTTGCCGACCAGTGCGGCGGCGCGCTGGAGCGCCTCCGCGCCGAACAGGACCTGCTCGAAAGCCAGCGGCGGTTCCACGATCTGTTTGAAAATTCGCCCGACGCGATTTTTGTGGAAGACATGGATGGCAACGTGCTGGACGTGAACATGGCCGCCTGCGCGTTGCACGGCGTCAAACGGGAGGAGTTGGTCGGCCGGAACGCGCTGAATAATTTGATCCCTCCGTCCGGTCAAGATGAAGCGCGGCGCAATTTTCAAAAACTGGCCAGCGGCGAATTATTCCGGGTGGAAGGTGAAAGCGAAAGCGCCGACGGACGCGCCGTGCCAGTGGAGATCCGCGCCAGCCGCGTTGAATACGCCGGCAAGCCCGCCCTGCTGCTGCACGTGCGTGATGTCACTGAACGCCACGCCGCTGAGGCTGCCCTGCGCAGCTCTGAAGCCCTGTTCCGGTCCGTGTGGGAAAACTCCGCCGATGGAATGCGGTTGACCGATGAAAACGGCGTCATCGTTGCGGTCAACGGTGCCTTCTGCGAACTGGTTGGCCTGAGCCAGAGCGAATTGGAGGGCAAGCTGTTCACCGTGATTTACGCCGAATCGGGGGAACGGGAAGAAATGCTGGCGCAATATCCCGAACGTTTCAGCCAGGATGCCGGGGAGCACAAGCGGGAGCGCAGCTACATGCTTCACAATGGCCGCGAAATTGTTTTTGAAATCGCCGATTCGCTCGTCGAATTGCGCGGCAAACCGCTCCTGTTGCTCAGTTTGTTTCGCGACGTTACGACGCAACGGCGATTGGAGGAGCAACTGCGCCAATCGCAGAAGATGGAGGCCATCGGCCAGCTCGCCGGTGGTGTCGCGCACGATTTCAACAATATTCTCACCGTCATTCATGGCCATGCCTCGCTGCTCCTGGCGTCCAATCTCGACGATACGGCGGCCCACTCCGCCCAACAAATTGGCCAGGCCGCCGAACGCGCCGCCAGCCTGACGCGACAATTGCTCACGTTCAGCCGCCGCCAGCTCATCCAGCCCAGGCGTCTGGACATGAATAAAATCATCGGCAACATGAGCGACATGCTGGGGCGGATGTTGGGCGAAGACGTGGCGCTGCGGCTGAATTACAGCCAATCGCCCGCAACGGTCGAGGCCGATGCCGGCATGATGGAGCAGGTCCTGCTCAATCTCGCCGTCAACGCGCGCGACGCCATGCCGCGCGGCGGCCAGCTCGCGGTGCGTGTTGCCATCGTGGACGTGGACGAAGCCCACGTGCAGCGGCATCCCGAAGCGCGCGTGGGCCGGTTCGTTTGCGTCAGCAAAAGCGACACGGGCAGCGGCATTCCGCGCGAATATCTCCCGCGCATCTTTGAACCGTTTTTCACCACCAAGGAAGTCGGCAAGGGCACCGGCCTCGGCCTGGCCACCGTCTATGGCATTGTCAAACAGCATCAGGGCTGGATCGAAGTGGAAAGCGCGGTCGGGAAGGGCAGTACATTTCGCATTTACATTCCCTATGTCGGCGAGCGTCGGCTCGAGACGGAAAAACCGACGGCCCACATCACCATTCGCGGCGGCACGGAAACCATCCTGCTGGTCGAGGACGAAAGGCCCGTTCGCGAACTCGTCGCCCGCGTCCTCGAGAAACACGGCTACAAGGTGTTGCAGGCGGCCACCGGTGTGGAAGCCGTTGAAATTTGGCGCGGACACAAAAAGGATATTGCTCTCCTGCTCACCGACCTCGTGATGCCGGAAAACATGAATGGCCGCGAACTCGCCGAAAAATTGCGGGCCGACCGCGCCGACCTCAAGGTCATTTTCAGCAGCGGTTACAGCGCCGACATCGTGGGCAAGGATTTCAAGCTGGACCCGAATCTGAATTTTCTGCAAAAACCCTACCAGCCGCAAACGCTCATCCTGGCCGTGCGACGCTGCCTCGACGGAAGGCGAACTGAAAACGGTGGAACGAGCGTCCTCGCGAGCCGTTAGACTGCGAAGATGGATAATTGAAGGTCGCCGTCCGGCGTTGTTATTTTCCGCCTTCCATCCACCATCCACCATCCTTTATTCTCGCGGGCATGATTATCGCGCCTTCGCTGCTCGCCGCGAACTTCACCCGCCTGGGCAAGGAAGTCGAACGCGTCAACTGTTCCGGCGCCGACTGGCTGCACCTTGACATCATGGACGGCCATTTCGTGCCGAATATCTCCTTCGGCCCCGGACTGGTCCGGGCGGTCCGCCCGCTGTCCAAACTGTTCTTCGACGTGCACCTCATGTGCTCCCAACCGGAAATTCTGCTTGAACCGTTTGCCGAAGCCGGCGCGGACGAAATCATCGTTCACGTCGAACTGGGCGGGCAGGTCACGTCGCTGTTGTGGAAAATCAAATCGCTGGGGAAAAAAGTCGGCCTCGCCATCAACCCGCCCACGGCCATCACCGAAGTCCAGCCGCACCTCGACAAGATTGATTTGCTGCTGGTGATGACCGTCAATCCCGGCTTCGGCGGACAGGAATTCATCCACGAAACGCTGCCC